>Ga0256404_1006218_pt1 | contig 20048 bp, 15 predicted proteins | sample RumenRJG_01DNA_FD_185990 | JGI IMG/M metagenome (GOLD analysis project Ga0256404, IMG submission 185990) | Bovine rumen microbial communities from Lethbridge, Alberta, Canada - RJG_01 | ecosystem: Host-associated > Mammals > Digestive system > Stomach > Rumen | place: Canada: Alberta | collected...
GTGCAGCCCTACAACGACGCACAGGCACAGGCCGTGGCACTGCTGATGCGCGACTGCGGCGTGGCTGCCGACATGCAGTACGGCGGCTACCAGGAGAGCGGCAGCGGAGCCTACTCGACCGACGCGGCCGAGGGACTGCGCACCTACTTCGGACTGACCGATGCCACCTGCTACGAACGCGACGGCTACAACGGCCCGGGCTACAGCGACCAAGACTGGATGGACATGGTGTTCACCGCCTTGAGCGAAGACGGCCCCATCTACTACGGTGGCTCCAGCTACTACAGCGGAGGCCACGCCTTCGTGCTGCACGGCTACAACGCCCAGGGTATGGTCTATGTCAACTGGGGATGGAGTGGTGACGACGATGGTTACTACGACATTTCGCTGTTGAACCCCTCCTACTATCAGTTCAGCACTGGCCAGGACATGATTATTGGAGTGCGTGGCGAGCGTCGCGAACTGGTTGACAAGGAGCTGACACTCGATGAGGCTGGCTCACTGAACAGCCTGATTACGGAAGAGGAGCTGGGCTATGTGGGTACGCTGACCCTGACGGGCAACATTAACTCCAGTGACCTGCTCTATCTGCGTAAGCTGGCCGGTGTCGATGAATACAATGAACGTACTGACGGAAGGTTGCACGACCTCGACCTGTCACAGGCACACATCGTGGAAGGTGGCAATCCGTTCCTCATTGACGGTACTGCCCGGCTGACCACTACTGAGAACGAACTGCCTGAGCGTGCCTTCTATGGCTGCCGACAGCTCAAAAGCCTGAAGCTTCCCGCTGGCCTGAAGCACTGGGGCGATGGTGCGCTGGCTCTGTGTACGCAGCTGAGCGACCTGGAAATCGGTGCGCCTGATGCAGAGGCAGACTTTGTCATTGACGAACAGGGAATGGTTTGGAATGTGAATGATGCCACAGACCTGATTGCCGTCCTGCCCAGCACAAGTGGCGATTTGGAAATTCCTGACGGTACGGTGAATATCCGTAATTACGCCTTGGCTGGCTGTGCCCGCCTGAACGCAGTGATTATTCCTGCCAGCGTGACCACCATCGGTCGTGAGGCGTTCCGTAATGCGTCGTCCATGTCAGAGCTCCGCGTGAAGGGCAAGGAAGTGCCCACCCTGGCTGGTAATGACGTGTTTACGGGTATGAGCATGTCTGCTTGCACGCTCTATGTACGTAGCGGCATGAAGACCAAGTTTGGCCAGAAGGCTCAGTGGAAGGACTTCATCAATGTGGTAGAGTTTGGTACCACCGTGAAGGTACGTAACACCATTCGTAAGTATGGTGAGGAGAATCCCGAGTTCACCTTTAATATATTGGGTGACTATGTAGAAGGTATGCCTGAAATGACCTGTGAGGCAACACCGCTCTCACCGGCAGGACGCTATCCTATTTACATCTCGCCCGGCACGATTACTGACGAATTGGTAGAGTTTGAAGACGGTTATCTTGTAGTGCAGAAGGTAGAGGCAACGGCTACTGTCGTAAACGCCACCCGTGAGCAAGGACAGCCTAATCCGGAATTTGAACTGACCTTCGAAGGTCTGGTGAATGACGAGACGGTGCCGGTATGGATTAGCGAACCGGTATTCACCTGTGAGGCCGACGAGACCTCGGAACCCGGTGAATATCCCATCACCGTGACCGCAGAGGCAGAAAGCTATAAGCTGGCGTTTGTGGCAGGCGTGTTGACTGTGACTGAAAGTGTCGGCACAGGCATCGCTCAACCCTCAACCCTCAACCCTCAACGCTCAACCACTTATGACCTGAGTGGACGTCGCATCGACCGGCCCACCAAGGGAGTGTATATACAGAATGGCCGAAAGGTAATTCTGAAATAGCAAAATTAAGGGCGGCTCCAACGAGCCGCCCTTAATTTTGCCTTATAGGGTCTTTAGAATTTCGCCATCTTAATAGCATCTACCGCACACTCGTCGCCTTTATTGCCTAATCGGCCGCCTGCACGGTCTTTTGCCTGCTGCAGGTCGTTGGTAGTCAGCAGACCATAGATAACAGGGACGTTGCCTGTCGCATTCAGACGGGCTATGCCTGCCGTTACACCTTGACAAATGTAGTCGAAGTGTGGCGTCTCTCCACGAATGACACAACCCAGAATAATGACGGCGTCGTAGCCGTCGTTGAGTGACATCTGGTGTGCTCCATAGATGAGTTCAAAAGAGCCGGGAACAGTCTTGACATGAATGTTCTCAGGCAGTGCGCCATGCTTCTCTAATGTGCTGACAGCACCTTGCAGTAAAGCATCGGTTATTTCCAGGTTCCACTCTGCTACTACAATGCCGAAACACATGTTTGATGCGTCGGGAACCTTGTCAATATTGTATTCTGAAAGATTTTTTGTTGCCATAGTGCTTAGAATAAATGATTAAATATTAGTAATTGAAGTTTCCCATCCTTGTGACCCCCTCTGACTCCCCCTGTAGGGGGAGGACAGATACCTTGCAAGCCTTTGTGACCCCCTCTGACTCCCCCTGTAGGGGGAGGACAGAATGTGTGCAAGCCCTTGAGCGGTAATTATCTCCCCTCCTACAGGAGGGGATGGGGGAGGTCACCTCGGGCTTAATTTTGCTGATTATCTCGCAGTTCATGGAGGTGGGAAACTATAGTTAGTAATTATGATTACTGCATAAAGGAAGAAACCTAAAATGCAATCGCCTGTCCAATGGCATGCGCGGCAATCATAATTACTAACTACTAACCCCTAACTCAAAATTAGTTGCTTGCGCGTTCAATGTATGCGTCAATAATCTGATACTGCATAGAGTTGAAGTACTTTTCCTTCACCTGCTTGTATAGTTCCAGTGCTTCGGCCTTCTTCCCCTGGCTCTCGAGAATCTCACCAGCCTGAATCAGGAAGGTGGGAGAGAGCGAGTTGTTATCAGCGCGCTTAGCAGCATTGGTCAGGTGCTTAACAGCCTCGTCCAGCTTGTTCAGGTGAGCATAAGCATTGCCTAAGGCACCTTCTACAGCGGGAGAAACCATCTGGTCACCCTGGTCCTCATACTTCTCCAGATATTTAATAGCGTCTTCCCACTTCTCCTGCTGGGCGTATGCCAGACCGGTGTAGAGGTTGGCGAGGTTAGCGTTCTTGCCACTATATTCCTCTGCAAGCTTAGCGAAACCAACGAAACCAGTGCTGTCGCCATTGAGCGCCTTCTCCATCTGGTCGTTTGCAAAGAGTGTCTGACCCTTGGCCAGTGCTTCCTGTCCCTTAATACGGTTAGGAGTGATGACAAACATGTCAATGATAACCCACAAGGCAATGACTGCTATAATAGCAATAACACCACCAATAATTGCCTTCTTATATTTTAAGAAGAAGGCTTCTGAACCACTCAACGCTTCTTCAGTCTTCTGAGCGTTGTTTTTTACGTTTTTTTCTGCCATTATTTTTAGTTGTTTTTTTCTGCGTTTTAAAAATGCGGTTGCAAAATTACTCATTTTATTGGATATATTGAAATTTATTGCCGACTTTTTTTGTTTTACGGCAATATTTTCAGTATTTTTGCATCGAATTTGAATGAGAAGATGATTTTACGACGCTTATCTATCTTGAATTATAAGAATATAGTGGAGGCTACGCTGGAGCTTTCACCGAAGATGAACTGCCTCATCGGACACAACGGGGTGGGGAAGACCAATGTGCTGGATGCCATCTATTATCTGTCATTCTGCCGAAGCATGCAGAACCCCATTGATTCACAGGTCATGCGGCATGATGCCGATTTCTTCATGCTGGAGGGAACCTATGAGCCTTATGAGCCCCATGAGCCCCAAGAGGCCCATGAGCCTGAGACCTTGGCCATCTATGCTGGTATGAAGCGGGGCACGAAGAAGCACTTTAAGCGCGACAAGAAGGAATACAAGCGGCTTTCTGAACATATCGGACTCATTCCGCTGGTGGTGGTGTCGCCTGACGATACGCTGCTCATCAATGGCAGCAGTGAGGACCGCCGCCGGCTGATGGACATGGTTATTTCGCAGTATGACCGTATCTATATGGACGAGCTGACCCGTTATAACAGGGCACTTCTCCAGCGTAACAAGCTGCTGAAAGAGGAAGACCACGAGCCGGACCCTGCTGTCCTCGATATTCTGGAAGAGCAGATGGCCTGTGAAGGCGAGCTTATCTACAAGAAACGTGCTGCTTTCGTTGAGGAACTCATTCCCGTCTTCCAGCATTACTATCAGGCTATTTCTTGCGACCGTGAAAAGGTGGGGCTGACATACGTTTCTCATTGCCAACGCGGCCCGCTGTTAGACGTCATTCAACGCGACCGTATGAAGGACAGGGCCGTGGGCTATTCCCTCCATGGCGTACACCGTGATGACTTGGAGTTCACCCTTTCTGGACATCAGATGAAGCGTGAAGGTTCACAGGGACAGAGCAAGACATACGTCATCGCCCTGAAACTGGCACAGTTTGAGTTCTTGAAACGGACGGCTTCACGTACCACGCCGCTGCTGCTGCTTGATGATATCTTCGACAAGCTCGATGCCGACCGTGTGGAACAAATTGTGAAATTAGTGTCGGGTAAGGACTTTGGCCAGATATTCATTACCGATACTAACCGCGAACATTTGGACCAGATACTGCAAAGCTCATCGATGGACTATAAGATATTCCAGGTTGACAATGGGGCGGTTGAGTGTTGAGGGTTGAGTGTTGAGCGTTCAGAGTTGAGTGTTGAGTGTTGATTGTAAAATAGAAGATATCAAAGGTGTTTAGACGCGAAGTAAAAGAACTGCACGACCTGGTGATGCGCAATCTGCGTGCTCAGGGACTGGAAACGCCGCTGCTGCAGAAGCGGCTCATTGATGCGTGGCCGGTGGTTGCCGGTCCGACCGTTGCCCGTTACACGCAGGACGTGGTTATCCGTAACCAGACGCTGTATGTAAAACTGTTGAGCCCGGCCTTGCGGGCCGAGCTCAGCATGCGTCGTCAGGAGTTGGTACAGCAGTTGAATGCTGCCGTGCAGAGTCAGGTCATTGCTGACATCCGCTTCCACTGAAACATATACGGTACGTGTGCCGGAGTTCCGACAGCTACTTTCTTCTGGCTTTTCTCTTCGCGCTCTTCGTTGACAGGGAAGGCCTTGTTTTCCCGGAAAAGCTTTAATGTCGCATCGATGACAGGGTCATCGGTATTCAGGTATTCCAGCCAAGCCTGCTCACTCATCATGTTGTAGATGATGCGGCTGTTGACGAAACGCTCCAGCAGCTTGTGTGACTTCTGAATCAGGAGGTTGCGCCGCTTCAGACCGTTCTTGTCGGCATAGTTTGCGAACAGCTCTACGGTGTTCTGCTTTTGCAGGTAGGCTGCTAATGCCTTGGCATCCTTGTAGGTAGATAGCTTGGCACGGTTCTCGTCAGTGTAGCTGTAGGCAAACTGCAGAATGAGTCCTGTCATGGCGGCCTCTTTATAATAGGAGGTCACGCCCAGCGTGTCCTCGGGTACAAAGATGTCGGGTGTAATACCACCGCCGCCATACACGGTACGTTGCTCTTTCAGGGTGTGGTAGGCGGGTCCGGTATGCTTGATGCTGTCCTGCGAAAAGTATTCTCCATGCTGATAGCGTGTCATGAGGTCCGATTCGTAGTCTTGGTCGGAACCTGACGAGTAAGGCTTCTGGATACAACGGCCTGACGGGGTGTAGTAGCGCGCAATGGTCAGACGAATCATGGAGCCGTCGGCAAACGACAACGGCTGCTGTACGAGGCCTTTTCCGAACGAGCGTCGCCCGATGATGGTGCCACGGTCGTTGTCCTGAATGGCACCGGCCAGAATTTCAGATGCCGAGGCAGAACCTTCGTCAATGAGCACTACTAACGGAATTCTTTGATAGGAGCCATTGCCGTTGCTGCGGTATTCCTGGCGATCAGATTTGCGGCCTTCGGTATAGACAATAAGGCTGTTCTTGGGCAGGAACTCATTGACAATCTGAACGGCAGAAGCCAAGTAGCCGCCCGTGTTGCCGCGCAGGTCGATGGTGAGGTTCGTGAAGCCTTGCTGCGAGAGCTGGGCCAGTGCCACCAGCATCTCGGGGTACGTGTTCTCGCCGAAGTTTTTTATGCGGATGTAACCGGTATTGTCGTCAAGCATGTAGGCTGCGGTAATGCTCTTAATGGGTATCTCGCCACGGGTGACGGTAAAGTATTTCACCTTCTTCTCACCGTAGCGTATGACGCCAATCTTCACCTTTGTGTCTTTGGGACCTTTCAGACGGTGCATGGCCTCCTCGTTGGTGACAATCTTGCCAACGAACGGCTGGTCGTCAATGCTTACAATCTTGTCACCGGCAATGAGTCCGGCACGCTCTGACGGTCCGTTGCTGATGACATTCTGAACCCGGACAGTGTCTTGGCGGATGGTGAACTCAATGCCCACGCCCGAGAATGAGCCCTTCAGGTCATCGTTGGCTATCTGCACATCCTTAGCCGAAATATAGACCGAGTGCGGGTCCAGTTCCGACAGTATCAGGGGCATGGCACCCTCCACGAGGTCTTCCATGTTGACCGTATCTACATATTGGTCGTTGACTATTTGCAGCAGGCTGTTCAGCTTGTTGCCGCTGGAGTTGATGATGCTCAGCCTGTTGCCCGACAGGTGGTTCGCATAGAATGTCCCGATGAGGATACCTATGACGATGCACAATGCCATGAGCAACGGCATGAAACGGTTTTTGTTTTGCATGTTCTGTTTTATTTCGTTATTTCGTTGATGTCAATGAATACCACCTCGATGCCCGCCCGCTGGAGTAGCTCAATGCCGTCGGTCAGACGGTACTGCTCGCCATACACTACGCGCTTGATGCCTGCCTGAATGATGAGCTTGGCGCATTCGATGCAGGGTGATGCCGTAATGTAAATGGTGGCGCCCTCAGAGTTATTGCTGGAACGGGCCAGCTTCGTGATGGCGTTGGCCTCGGCATGCAGCACGTATGGCTTTGTCATGTTCTGCTCATCCTCACAAACGTTCTCGAATCCACTGGGCGTGCCGTTGTAGCCGTCGCTGATAATCATTTTGTTCTTTACCACAAGGGCTCCTACCTGTCTGCGCTGGCAGTAGGAGTTTTCGGCCCAGATGCGGGCCATACGCAAGTAGCGGTGGTCTAACTGTTCTTGTTTAGTCATGGGGCTTATGGGGCTTATGGGCCTTATTGGCCTTATTGGGCTTAATGCCATTTCTTTTGAGCAGGGCTTCTATTGTTGGCTCTCCTCCACGGAAACGCTTGTATAGTGTCATGGGGTGCTCCGTGCCACCCTTCGACAGAATGTTGTCGCGGAAGCTTTGAGCGGTCTTTGGGTCAAAGATGCCGTGACGCTTGAACACGCTGTATGCGTCAGCCTCGAGCACTTCTGCCCATTTGTAGCTGTAGTAACCGGCAGCATAGCCGCCTGCCATGATGTGCGAGAACTGCACCGTCATGCAGGTGTCGGGCAGCTGCTCACCCAGTATGGCTTTCTTCCAAGCCTGTTTCTCGAAGGCAATGATGTCAGCATCAAAAGCCTCCCGCTGGGTGTAGTAGGCCATGTCGAGCAGTCCGAAGCTGACCTGACGCAGGCAGGCCGTGGCCGCCATGAAGTTCCGGCTCTTGACGATGCGCTTGATGAGTTCGTCAGGTAGTGGCTCGCCCGTCTGATAATGGAATGCGAAGGTGCGCAGGAACTCCTTTTCTACGGCGTAGTTCTCCATGAACTGCGAGGGCAGCTCGACGAAGTCCCACAGCACATTGGTGCCGCTGAGACTCTCAAACCGTGTGTTGGCAAACATGCCGTGCAGTGAGTGGCCGAACTCATGCAGGAAGGTTTCCACCTCACCCAGCGTCAGCAGGGCAGGCTTGTCCTCGGTGGGTTTGGTCAGGTTCATGACCACCGAGACGTGCGGTCGTACGTTTTCGCCTTTCTTGTCAATAAACTGCCCCTGGTACTCCGTCATCCAGGCACCGCCCTGCTTGCCTTTGCGCGGGTGGAAGTCGGCGTAGAACACAGCCAGGTAGCTTCCGTCCTTGTCGAAAACCTCGTAGGCTTTCACATCAGGATGATAGACGGGAATGTCCTTGTTTTCCTTGAATGTGATGCCATACAGGCGGTTGGCCAGTCCGAAGACTCCCTTGATGACGTTCTTCAGCTCGAAGTAGGGCCGTAGCATCTCGGCATCGATGTTGTATTTCTTCATCTGCAGCTTGTGGCTGTAGAAGGCAGTGTCCCAGGGCTTCAGTGAAGAGTGAAGCGTGAAGAGTGATGAATCTGCTGCCGCAGCATGTCTGCAAAGCTCTTCCCTCTCCTTCATAGCCGTAGGCTTATAGGCATCGATGAGGTCATTCAACAACTTATAGACATTGCGGGTGTTCGATGCCATGCGGCGTTTCAGCACGTAGTCGGCATAGGTCTTATAACCTAAAAGCTGGGCTATCTCACGGCGCAGGTTGACGAGCCGTTTGCATATTTCGAGGTTGTTCTCGCTGTTGTCGTGGGTACACACCGTGTTGCGGGCCATGTACATCTGCTTCCTCAGTTCCCTTTGTGTGGAGTAGGTCATGAAGGGCGAGTAGCTGGGATAGTCGAGTGTGAAGAGCCAGCCGTTTTGGGGCTCATTGGCCTCATTGGGCTCATGGGCCTCCTTCCATGCCAGGGCGGCTGCGTCGATGGCGGTCTGGGGCAGTCCGTCCAACTGTTTCTCGTCTGTAATTTCCAGTGTGTAGGCTTTGTTTTCCTTCAACAGATTTTGTGAGAACTGCAATGACAGCATCGAAGCCTCCTCGGTCAGCTGGCGCAGACGCTCCTTTCCGGCTTCATCGAGCAGTGCACCGCTGCGCACCAGTCCTTCGTAGGTGTCATCTAATAGTTTCTGCTCTTCCTGAGTCAGCCGGCGGTGGTGCAGGTGAACGGCCTTGATGCGCTCAAACAGCCGTGGGTTCAGCCGCACGTCGTTGGCGTGTTTCGTCAGAATGGGCTGAATCTTCTGTGCCAGCGCGTCCATCTCGTCGTTGGTCTCTGCCGACAGCAGGTTGAAGAATACGGTAGATACGCGCCCGAGCAGGTCGTAGTAGCCGTCCTCGTCGTCCTCCTTATTAATAATAGTATTGTCGAAAGTGGGCCGCTCAGGGTTGTTGAGCGTTTTCTCTATCAGCTCGTTGTCGCGTCGGATGCCTTCCATGAAGGCTTCTTCGTAGTCTTCCAGTCTGATGCGGTCAAAGGGCACCGTGTCGTGCGGCGTGTTGTAGGGTTCCAGAAACGGATTCTTATGTTCTTCGTTGCTCATTGCTTTCTCTTCTTTATTTGGGATGCAAAGATACTAAAAAACGATGAAAGTTATCTACGATTAAAAAGAATTAACGTTATTCTTTGGTAGTTTCATTTATTATTACTATCTTTGTCGCCGTTAGATAAACTATTAACCCAATACTTTATGAATTATGGAAAAGATATTTAGATTTTTATTTGTAGCACTCCTTTTAGTCTTATGTATCCCTGAAGCTGATGCACAGGGCATCTTGGGCCGTATCAAGCGGAGAGCGCAGAATGCGATTGAGAATAAGGTGAACACCGCTGTCGATAGGGCTGTTGACGGTGCTGTTGACGGTGCTGTGGAAGGCGTGGTGAACGGAACCGAGGACGATGGCGACACCCCTGAGCCCATTGAGTCGGCTGACCCGGCAGACGCTTCGCCTGCTGACCCGGCCGCCACTACAGGGTCTGTAAAGAATGACTTTAAGCGTGGCAGCGTCATCATGTTCGAGGACAACATGCAGGGTGAGCAGGTGGGTGAGTTCCCCTCGAAGTGGGACCTTGTGCGTGGTAATGCCGAGATTGCCACGGTGAACGGCGAGAAGTGTATCGCCCTCATCGACGGCGACGGCTGGATTACTCCGTTGGTCAAGGGCGGCATCAAGAACTATCTGGGCGACGTGTTTACTGTAGAATACGACATGCTGTTCAACGACCGTCCCAAGGACGGCGCGCCCAGCATTGAGATAGACTTCATGCACGAGACCGAGCGGCACGACAACGAAATCTTTACCATCTATTACTCTATGAGTTATGACAAGCAGACAATAGACTGTGACTATGTACGACCCACTACTGAAGGGTGGACGGACAAGCAAGGTCACACGTCGGCTAAGGATGTTTGCGTCATCAACGATGGCCGTTGGCATCACTTCGCCCTGTCGTTCAACAAGCGTGCCCTCAAGTTCTATATCGATGGCAAGCGCGTGGTCAACGTGCCAAGCGTCAAGGCTGGTGCCGGCTGGCTGACGATATGGTCGGGCCACAAGAATGACCGTCCCACCTACGTGAAGAACGTCGTGATTGCCAAAGGTGCCGTTGAGCTGTACGAGCGTAACGAGACCGACATGTCGGCCGTGGAGCGTGCCATCCAGGAGACGGGTAAGTTCGTCACTAACAACATTCTCTTCCAGACGGGCAAGGCAGAACTGCTGCCAGAGTCGATGGCCGAGATTCAGAAGGTGGCTGACTTTATGAAGAAGAACCCCACGGTGCGCTTCGAGGTGCAGGGCCATACTGACAATCAGGGCTCTGATGCCGTGAACGATCCACTCAGCCAGAAGCGTGCCGAGGCTGTGGTTAAGGCGCTTGAGGGAATGGGCGTTGACGGCTTCAACCTGCGTGCCGTCGGCAAGGGCAGCCACGAGCCGGTAGCTCCCAACACCACCGACGAGGGGCGTGCCAAGAACCGCCGCGTGGAGTTTGTCAAGAAATAGGCTGAATGACTTTTTCTACTCAATACATTTTTAGAGACTATTAAGATATTTAAGTTTCGCACCTCCATCAACTGCAAGAAAGTCAGCAAAATTAAGTCCAAAGTGACCTCCCCTATCCCCTCCTGTAGGAGGGGGATGATTACCACGCAAGGGCATGCACACATTCTGTCCTCCCCCTACAGGGGGAGTCAGAGGGGGTCACAAGGGTTTGCAAGGTATCTGTCCTCCCCCTACAGGGGGAGTCAGAGGGGGTCATAAGGGATAGAAACTTCAATTAAGTTATACATTAAATGATTTCCGCGAATGGCGCTGCCCGTGATGGGTCGCGTCATTCTTTTATTACATCAGCAGCCGTTCGAGCATGGGAATCTCTATGCGGCCACGGTGCAGGACAAGCAGACTTTCAGCCTGCATCTGGTTGAGCTCCCGCGAAATTTCCTGACGGGTGCAGCGCATCTCCTGTCCCAGGCGCGTCATCAGAATGTGAAATGTCTTCGCCCCTGCAGGACGGAGGGTGTGCTGAATGAAAAAGCGGATGAGCGCAGCTCTCAGTGTCTGTGTGGCGCTTTGCCACGGGTGGTGGCCGAGTCGCTGGATCTCAGTGGCCAGCAGGTTGAGCATGTTGATGCGGAAAACCAACTGGGTTTCCAATAACAGCAGCACTTCCTGCTTGTCGATGGTAATGAAGTGGCAGGGTGTTTCGGCGCGGAAAGATGATGTGTAGCGCTGCCTGATGCCAAACAGCCGTTCGGGTTGCAGAATGTAGGGTGCCGACAGTTGTTCGCGTACGTAGTAACTGTGGTCGTCGGCCATGGTCTCCGCCTCAAGCGAACCGTTAATAAGAAAGTAGAGGTGGGTGCAGCTGTCGCCTTCGCTGACGATGCTCTTCCCCGCTGCCCACTTCACGAACCCCATCTTCGTGTGCGTCACCACCTGCATCAGCTCGTTGTGGCTCATTCCCTGAAACAGCGGAAACTGCAGCAGCTTGTCGTATATCTTCAGCATGATGATTTATGCTCGATGCATTACTCTTCTATCTTGTCCTTCAGCGACGGCGAGAACCATACGGCCAGCTCGCCTTTCTCGTCCGTGTAGATGAAATACACCAGCAGCTCGGGGTGTTTCTCTAACAGCTTGCGGGCTCGCTCCATGCCCATCACCATGAAGGCTGTGGCGTAGGCATCGGCCGTGGCACAGTTCTCGGTCAGTACAGTGGCCGACAGCAGTGAGTGCTGCACGGGGTAGCCCGTGGCGGGGTCAATGGTGTGGGCATACTTCTTGCCGCCCTTATAGTAGAAGTTGCGGTAGTTGCCGCTCGTGGCCATTGCCTTGTCGGTCACGTTGAGCACCGTCTGGTTCTCCTGGTTCCAGCCTATGGTGTCCTCCTCGGGCTTTGTCACGCCGATGCGCCAGGGCAGTCGGGTAGGGTTGATGCCCTTGGTAACCACTTCGCCGCCTATCATGACCATGTAGTTGCTGACACCCTGCTTCTCTAAGTATCTGGCCACCACGTCGCAGGCATAGCCCTTGGCAATGGCCGAACAGTCCATCAGTATGCGGGGGTCTTTCTTGGTGAGCTTCGAGTCCTGCGTGTTAAGCGTTATCATCTGGTACCCCACGAATTGGCGGATGCTATCTACTTGCTGCTCTCTGGGCATCGACTTGCTCTTAAAGCCGAAGCCCCAGGCGTTGACCAGCGGACCGACGGTAATGTCGAAGGCTCCGTCGGTGTTCTTCGATACCTCAAGGGCCAGCTTCAGCACGTCGGTAAACATCTGTCCCTCCTCGTCTTTGGGAATGTCGGTATTGCCCTGGTTCAACTGCGAGATGATTGACTCCTCGTTGAACATGGACAGAGCGTTATCCACCTTCTTCAACTCGGCTTCTATGCCCGTCTTCAGGTTATCGCTCTTCTGGTAGGTAATTTTATAGGTGGTGCCGAAAATGAACCCCTCGTCAGTCTGGTAGGGAACGTCACGCTGATTCCATATAATCCAGACGGTGCCGATGACCAACAGTCCGAGGAAGATGCTTCCCCAGACAGAGGGGAACCGCTTGCTTGTTTTAGATTTTTCCATTTTAGTAGGTCTTTTTTAGTTATTTAAGTTTCCCTCCCTTCTGCCCCCTCTAACTCCAGACCCCCTCTGGCTTATGACCCCCTCTGACTCCCCCTGTAGGGGGAGGACAGATACAGTGCAAGCCCTTGAGCGGTAACTATCCCCCCTCCTACAGGAGGGGATGGGGGAGGTCACTTTATCTCCCCTCCTACAGGAGGGGATGGGGAAGGTCACTTCAGACTTCGTTTTGCTGTTTATCTCGCAGTTCATGGAGGTGGGAAACTTTTGTTTGTTATTTAGGTGTTTGTTAGGGCTAAATGTCAATGATGACATTAAACGTTCCACCAATCTTGTCTTCACTATAGGTGCCGTAGCCGGGCACATACCACGACCGCCCGATGTCGCCTTCGTTATGGAACAGACGGCGACGGTAGCGGACGGTCCAGCCCAAATGCAACGGACCGAAAATCTTGGCATCGATGCCGAACACCAGTTCAGCCCAGTGCTGGTAACACGACTGACCGTCAATGCGGAAGCCCGAGTCCCACTGCCACACGGGGTCGGGCAGGTTGCGCCGCTCCAAATCTACCTTGTACGAGGTGAAGGCATAGCGGAATCCGCCATATATGCGGTTGTCGGCATGTTTGTTCTTCATCAGGTTGAAGTCTATGCCACCACGGAAGTAAGGCGCTGTTGTCTTGTAGGTTATCTCGGTCGCCTCGTCGTGGGTGTCGGCAGTGCCTATGCCTATCTCCACCACGGGGAACCACTGGTCGTGCAGGTTGATGCGCAGCGAACCTTCGTACTGGCCGTAGTCGCTGAGCATCCGCTGGCCTGCTCCTAACAGATCGAACGTTACCTGGAAGCCACGGAACAGGGGGATGGAGTCCTTCTGCAGCACAAAAACCTTCTGTGCCTGCAACGTGCCATGCCATGCAAAGAGCATCAGCAGGCAGACACACAGCCTCATACTGCGTCTCTGCCAGTTAGCGTCTGTCAGCCCTTGCGCGGTTCTACTCTCGCTTGGTCGCTGTCTTGAAATAGATGTGGAAATGTTCCGATGATAGGTCATAGTTCACTGCAGATTTAACAATGCTGATGGAGTCAATGGCGTTATGAGAACTCAGGCGTATTCCCGTAATTTGGTGGAAGTAGGCGATGTTGCAATCTACCGACTCAAAGTGCGGCTGGTTCTCCTTCTTGATGTAGAGCGTGTCCTTGAGCGTGTAGGTGGGGCTGGTGACGATGAACACCAGTGAGTCCTCGGGGTTGACGTAGCCCATGGGTAGCCGGAAGGAGGTAAGTGCCGACTCATGGTTTAGCAGCAGCGTGTCGGTGCGGTCTTTTCGCCAGCTCAGCACGGTGAGCGTGTCTGGCAGCACGGCATCCACTCCGCCGTCGAGCTTCACAATGTAGATGGCACCCACCACGTTCTGCACCGGGCAGTCGATGGTGCTACACGAGAATGTTGATAAGAGTAAAAAGGTAAAAAGGTAAAAAGGTAAAAGGCGCAGGCCCCTCACGCTTTTTCCTTTGTTCTTAATATCTAATAGCTGCCTCATATTTCACTTTTCACTTTTTTACCTTTCAAATGGTTTTCTCAATCTGGTAGTCGTTGCGTCCCTGCGACGAGCGGCTGATAAGGTCACCCAGGAATCCCGTCAGGAACAGCTGCGTGCCCAGCATCATCATGGTCAGCGCAATGTAGAAGAACGGCGAGTCGGTGACCAGACGCATGGGAATGCCTTGCGACACGGCCCACAGCTTCTGGGCACCCAACCAGAAGGCTGCCACGAAACCAATAAAGAACATGATGGTGCCCAGAAAACCGAACACGTGCATGGGCTTCTTGCCGAACGTGCCTAAGAACCACAGCGTCATCAGGTCCAGATAACCGTTCACAAAGCGGTTCCAACCCATAAACTTCGACTTGCCGTATTGGCGCTTCTGGTGGTGAACCACCTTCTCGCCAATCTTGTCGAAACCGGCATTCTTGGCCAGGTAGGGAATGAAACGGTGCATCTCGCCGAACACCTCTATATTCTTCACCACGTCATGGCGGTAAGCCTTCAGACCGCAGTTGAAGTCGTGCAGGTTCTTAATGCCGCTCACCCGGCGGGCCGTGGCGTTAAACAGCTTTGTGGGCAGCGTCTTCGACAGCGGGTCGTGGCGTTTCTGCTTGTAGCCGCTCACCAGGTCGTAGCCCTGCTCCTTAATCATTTTGTACAATTCGGGAATCTCGTCGGGCGAGTCCTGCAGGTCGGCATCCATGGTAATCACCACGTCGCCCTGGGCCTCGGCAAAACCGCAGTACAGCGCTGGGCTCTTGCCGTAGTTGCGGCGGAACTTAATGCCTTTCACCTGGTCGGGCGACTTTCTGTTCAGCTCTTCTATCACGTCCCACGAGTGGTCGGTAGAGCCGTCGTTGATGAAGATGACCTCAAACGTGAAGCCGTGCTCCTTCATCACCCGCTCTATCCACGCATAAAGCTCAGGCAGCGACTCGTCCTCATTATATAAAGGTATTACAACTGATATGTCAAGCATCTTTTTGATTTACGATTTAATGATTTTCTGATTGAAGTTTCCATCCCTTGTGACCCCATCTGGCTCCTGACCCCCTCTAACTCCCCCTGTAGGGGGAGGACAGATACTGTGCAAGCCCTTGAGTGGTTATCGTCCCCCTCCTACAGGAGGGGATGGGGGAGGTTATTTCGGGCTTAATTTTGCTGATTATCTCGCAGTTCATGGAGGTGGGAAACTTTAGTTACTGATTTTCTGATTTTTATTGTCCGTTCACCGTTGCCCTTCTTTGCATCAGTGCTGCAATGGGCAGCCCCAGGAAGAAGCCGGCCATGATGACGATGGTCAGCATGTTCAGCGAGAAGTCAATGGGACGCATGGCCGCCATCTCGGTGATGCTCTGTTGCATCATGTCCTTCAGACCCAGCTGAATGGTCTGCGGCGCATTGGCCATTTCCGTAAACTTAGCCAGCAGGAACCCGTGGTCCATGTAGGTGAAATACACGTACTGGGCCAGCGCAAACAGCAGGCCGGAGTAGAAGAATATGAGAATGATGTAGGCGTAGCCGCGGGCAAAGCTGATGATGCCTTGGCGGGCCTTGTCGCGGAACGAGCGCAGGCAGCGGGCCGTAAAAAACGGGGCCAGCACCAGCAGCATGAGGCTGATCATGCCCAGCGTCGGGTTTTCCATTCCCTTGATGTAGAGGGCAAAGCTGCCCACCCACAGGCAGAAGAGCAGTGCACCGTCAATGCGGGCAAAAGCCTTGAGTTGTTGATATTCTGCAGGTGTCACTTTCTTATTTACTATTTACTGATTTACTATTTACTATTTATTTTCAGTGTGCAAAAGTAATCATTTTCTCGCAATTGGCAAAGAATATGGCGAAAATCTTTGGTTTTTCACATCTTTGTTATTACCTTTGCAAATACTTGCTGCGGTGTTAAATATTCTAAAAAGGAAGCAAATTCTTCACTCTTCACTTTTCACTCTTCACTTTTCTTCGTACCTTTGCAGCCGCAAAAAAACACGGGCAGTCCTGTACGGCCAGCTCCCTCGGAATCCCCCAGGATGGGAACATAGCAAGGGTACTTGGTTGTAGCGGCGCGATACAGTAAGCTGCCCACCCGCCTCTTTAGCTCAGTTGGCCAGAGCACGTGATTTGTAATCTCGGGGTCGTTGGTTCGAATCCGACAAGAGGCTCAAGAAATCTTCAGCGGTCAGCGAAAGCTTGCTTTCAGATGATGGTTGAAGATTTTTTTGTAGGCCTGCCTTTGGCAGGCACTTCGGATATCCAATTTTTTCTGAAACGGCAAAAGGAAATTCTGTCTTTTTTGTTGAATGTATGGGAAATCTTTTATATATTTGCAACCGAAAACAAATCTCAAACAATGACACTGGGGAAAGCCCCCTGTAATTTAATACAATACCTGTACCTATGAACCTCTTGAGAAAAGTGTTTTTTGCAGCATTGCTGCTGTTTCCTGCCTCGTTGGAGGGTGTGGCGCAGAGCATACCCTTTGAAAGAGGGGCTGACGTGAGCATTCCAACCCAAAAGATGGAAACGGAGCGTCTGCCCGACTTGAACGTGGCGCGTGTCAGACATGCTACGCTGTTCTTGAACGGTGAACTGACGGTGATAGGCGGTCATACCAACGGTTTTGTGCCCACGGCTACGGCTGAATATTTCAGCGACGGGGCATGGCACGAACTACCGACGGTCTATTGTCATGACGATGGTTTTGCTGTAGCGATGAAGTCGGGCAAGGTGCTCATTGGCGGTGGTCATGAAAAGCCGTTAGGTATTGGACAGACCTTCTCTGTAGAATGGTATAACGCTGAAACCCATACGTTTGAAGGTTTTGGTTGTATGGATATTAAGCGCGTTATGGCCAGTGCAGTGGAGATGGATAGCGGACAGGTGGCCATCAGTGGAAACTGGTATCAACAGGACGGTGTGGAGAAGTATAACGGCGAACCGCAGTTTGTGAAGGTGAAGGACGTGGCTCAGCAACGCTGCTTCCCCTACATCTTCCGTACGTCACCCGACAATGCTGTTATCTTCAGTGCCCTTGACACTGTAGGACACGCGCACGGCAGCATCATTGTTGACAGACTTCATGGCGAGCCGTTCACGCCTTCACTGTTCCGCGAGTGGAAACCCGTCCACATTGGTTGTAGCTTCCGGCCGGCTGACAGTTTCATCGGTGATGAGGCTCAGGGGCAGTATGCCCACCTTTTTACGGTATGCAACAACGACGGTCAGATTGCCATAGCTCTTTTGCAGGGTGAGGAGTTCTCGCTGCTGCCCACCATCGGACAGGTGCCAATGGAGCATAATGGCCACCCCATAGGATGGATAATGCCCGTCATAGCCGACCGGTCTGTCAGTCGGGCGTATCTGATGGGAACAAGTACTGACGATACACATATTATATATATATTAGGAATTGACTATGCTCAGAATCCGGCTGTGCTGACACTTTACTATACGGAGCCGCTGCCCGATGTGGGACTTTGTCCTCCAGTCTTGACGGCTGAAGGCAACTTGGCTATGGTGGGAGGTTGTCAGGACTCTAACTTCAAGGCGTATGCCTCTGCCATTGTGTTCAAGGTGGGCGACAACGAGGAAAACTTGTCGGCTATGGGCTTCCCCTGGTGGTGGATTGTGCTGGGCATCGTCTTGTTAGCTGTTTCCCTTGTTGCCTATAAGTTCTATAGGTCCTATAAATCCCATAAGCCCTATGAATGCTTTGAACCCAGCACTCCTGACAATGGAGATTTGATGGAACGCATTACCCGCCTGATGGAACAAGAGAAGCTGTTCCTGAACCCCGAACTGAAGGTGGCCGACGTGGCTGTGGCACTGGGCACACACAGCCGCACTGTGTCCGACTGCATCAAGGCAGCATACGACTGTTCGTTTACGCAGTTCATCAATAACTACCGCGTGGATTACGTGAAAAAACTCTTGACCGACCATCCAGATAAGAAGATCCAAGAGGTCTATCTGACGGCAGGTTTTGCCTCGGAAACGTCGTTCTTCCGAACGTTCAAACAGATTACCGGAATGACGCCCCGCGAGTGGATCAGCGAGCAGAACAGCTGAAAAACGCTCCAAATATCGTGAAATCGACTGCCATTTTTTGCATTGGCAGTCGATTTTCAAAATATGGTAGTCGCTTTCCCTATTCTTTTCTTATCTTTGTGACACAATTCCTGTTTCTGACAAACAAATACCAAACAACTATGAAGAAAAGAATACTTATTTTGATGATGCTCCTCACCGCGATAGTGACGGGAGCTTGGGCGCAGTTTACAGCAAACTCGTATTTCTTGACCGGCACCATTGCAGAATGGTGGCTAAACTCCAACTATGAATTAACAATGGTCGAAGAAGGTCTTTACAAGATTACTGATGTTGAGCTTACGACAAGTGACTTGTTGAAAGTTGTTAAGTCAAACATTAATGGTACGACTATTGCAAACTGGTATCCGGATGGTATGGATAACAACCAAAAAGTTGATGAAGACGGAACATACACCATTTATTTTCGCCCAGCAGGAGATGGAACAGAAGCTGAGGGTTATACCTACATTCCATATGAGGGAGACGGAAGCGGACTAGATTCTCACGGCTGTACACACGGTGGCTATATGTTAAAATTTGAAAAACAGGTCACCGTCCACGACACTGAATATGAGACGGCCTGCGATTATTTCGTCTGGCACGGAAACACATACACCGCCAGTGGAGAATATACATACGATACCGGTACGGATATTTATAAACTGAACCTGACAATACACTACTCTACCAGCGAGATTTGGGAGCGCGAGGTGTTTATCGGCCAGCACTTCGAAGAATATCCTTTCGAGTTCGATGTTACTGCCGACACCCCACTGACGCAGACAGGAACCAATACCAATGCAGATGGCTGTGACAATGTCATCACACTAAATCTAACCATTGTGAGCCTTGATAAATACTACTACGATGGTGAACTCGGCTTTATCTATACACCAGAAAGGACAGTGTTCAAGCTGTGGGATCCGACAGCTACATCCGTCAAGCTGAACCGTTACGCTACAGGAACGGATGGTGAGGCAGGCGCACAGAGCTACGGCTCGTGGGAAATGACCAAACTGATGGACGGTAGCAGTTGGACGGGCGTGTGGACGTGTACGCTTGATGGTGACATCAAAGGAAGCTACTACGCCTACAGCGTCGATGGAGAGGAGATTCCCGACCCGTGGTCACAGGCTGTGGGCTTCGATGGCAAGCGCTCGATGGTATTCGACGAATGGGATGCAACGGCAAGTGGATGGGACTCCGATATCCATACGTTCTATGAGTCAGGCAACAAAATAGAGTACATCGACGTGGCGGCATTCTCAGCCGACCCGACGTGTGGCGTCAGCGAAGGTCATCGCGGAAAATATCTGGCTCTTACCGAGTACGGCACGACATACGAGAATGCTGGTGAAGAACTGACCTGCATGAGCAAACTACAGGCAGAAGGCTGCAAAGCCGTCATCGTGACGATGACCAACCCACAGACGGTGCCCGATCCCTACTCCACCAATCCTTACGACGGCACAACAGCCATCAACGAACTGCAGCAGGCTATCATGGCCGTCCACCAGACCTTTGGCATGTCGTTCTTCGTACGCTTTGACTTCTCAACCACCCCCGTTAACGAGGTACTACG
>Ga0256404_1006219_pt1 | contig 20047 bp, 21 predicted proteins | sample RumenRJG_01DNA_FD_185990 | JGI IMG/M metagenome (GOLD analysis project Ga0256404, IMG submission 185990) | Bovine rumen microbial communities from Lethbridge, Alberta, Canada - RJG_01 | ecosystem: Host-associated > Mammals > Digestive system > Stomach > Rumen | place: Canada: Alberta | collected...
AGGTCATCAAGACCTCCTCGATGGATGTGCTGATATAGTCCGTCGAGTCGAAGATCGTCGACATCTCCATACCTGGCGGCAGCGTCTCCTTCGCCTCGTCAAAGATCTTGCGCACCTCGCTGATGGTTTTCATGGCGTTCGCGTCGCTCGTGAGCTTGATGCCGAAACCGACGGACGGATAGCCGTTGAACTTCGTGATGATGCTCTCCGACTGCGCGCCCGCCTCGATTTTTGCGACATCCTTGAGGCGGACGAACTTGCCGTCGCCAGCCGACTTGATGATGACGTTGCCGAACTCCTCCGGCGTCGTCAGACGTCCCTCGATCTTGCCGGACATCTGCTTTTCCTGCCCGTTGTTGACCGGCATCGCGCCGACCGTACCGGCAGGCGCCTGGACGTTCTGCTCCTTGATGGCCGCCGAGACATCGGCGACCGTCAGGTTGAGCTCTGCGAGCTTGTCCGGGTTGAGCCAGACGCGCATCGCGTAGTCGGAACCGAGCACCTCGACATCGCCGACGCCGTTGATGCGCTTGAGCTTGTCGAGGAGGTAAATTGTCGCGTAGTTTTTCATGAAGGCACGGTCGTACGTGCCATCCGGCGAATAGCACGACATCATGTATGCCATATCATTCGTCGACTTCTTGGTCGTGACACCGATCTGCTGAACCTCAGACGGCAGCTGGCTCGTCGCCGAAGCGACGTTGTTCTGCACCTTGACCGAGTCCATGTCGCCGTCCGTGCCGACATCGAACGTGACCGACAGGCTGTAATCCCCCGTATCGTCAGAGCTCGAGGACATGTAGTCCATGCCCTGCGTGCCGTTGACCTGTTCCTCCACGATCTGCGCGACCGTCTGGTTGACGACCGCGGCGCTCGCGCCCGTATAGCTCGCAGACACCTGCACCGTCGGCGGCGAAATCTGCGGATACTGCGCGATTGGCAGCTGCGTCGCCGCAATCGCGCCGGCGATGACGATGATGAGCGAGACAACGATGGCGAAAATCGGGCGATGAATAAAGAATTTAGACAAATCGCCGCCTCCTTTAGCTTTCGCTGCCGCTGCTGGCGTCTGAGGAAGTCATCGTGTCATACGGCGTCGTATCCTCGTCGAGCGAGAAGCCCATATCCTCAGGCGTCACCATCGTCACCGCGAGATCCTTGCCCTCCGTGAGGCTCGAGAGTCCCTCGACGATGACGGTATCCTCTGCGGAGAGGCCGCTCTTGACGATGTAGTAGCTGCCGACCTGCTGACCGAGCTCGATCTTGCGCGCCTCGGACTTGCCGTCAGCGCCGACGACCATGACGAACGTCTTGTCGAGGAGCTGCTGCACCGCGCGCTGCGGCACAAGGATCGCGTTCGGCACCGTCTCGCCCGTGAGCTTCACGCGCGCGAACATGCCGGGGAGCAGCAGCCCGTCGGGATTGCCGAAGAGCGCCTTCACCGTCAGCGTGCCGGAATTCTGCGTGAGCGCGCGGTCCGCCTGCACGATGCGCCCGTCGAGCGGATACGTCGTACCGTCGGAGAGCCTGATCGCGACCGTGATGCCATTGCCGCTGCCGCTCTGCATCTGCTGGATGTTGCGGAACTTCAGATACTCCGTCTCGGAGATGCTGAACGTCACGAACACGGGATCCGTCGTGCCGATCGTCACGAGGTTCGTATTGCCCGCCGTCGCGAACGTGCCGATGGCGACGTCATCGACGGAGACCTGACCGGACATCGGCGCATAGACGACCGTATCGGAGAGATCCTGCTGCGCCTTCTGCAGCAGCGCCTGGTTGGCCGCCGCCGCCGCGCTGTACGCGTTGACATTCGCCTGCTGCGTCGTGACCTGCTGCTCGGAGATCGCGTCGGATGCCAGGAGCTCCTGGTCGCGGCCGAGATCCGTCTGCGCGTTCGCGAGCGTCGCCTGCGACTGCGCGAGCGTCGCCTGTGCCTGCAACACCGCTGACTCATACTGGCGGCTGTCGATGCGGTAGAGCGGCTGCCCCGCCTGCACGAAATCACCGCCGTGGAAATACTTCTCCACGACGCGGCCCGAGACCTTGGACTGCACCTTGACCTCGTCCTTGCCGGCAATCTGTCCCACGTACTCGCTCACGACCGGCGTGTCCTGCTGCAGGACCTTCATGGCCTTGACCTGCGCAGCGCCGCCGGCCGCCTGCTGCTTCTGCCCGCCGCAGCCGGCGAGCAGTGCGGAAGCCGCGAGCGCCAGCGCGAGCATGAGCGCAATCGGTTTCTTTCTTTTCGCGAAATGCAAAAAAATAACCTCCCTCTTTTACTTCCCTGGAAGAGACATCTCATTCCTTCTTAAAATTAGTAAATATTTGTTTACTATTTATCGTCAATATAGTATAGTATATCTAGCGAAAAGTCAAGGCGGCGCGAGCGTATCCCGCCCCGCTTTCTGCAAATTTAATTGTATGAAAAGCTCATTCCCTCGATACGATATCGCGCCCGCGCTCTGTCATAAAAACAAACGCCACCGCACAGCCCGCCGCACCTCGACGCTCTCCGTTCCGCCGTACCCACGAAATCAGTCAAAAGGAGACGACCGCATGTCAGAAACCGCCGCTGAGTCCATCTCGATGCACTTCATCGAGACGCTCGTGCTCATCCACCGCAACTTTTACCGCCATCTCGCCGTCCCCGTCCCCTTCAACCAATTCGCCGTCCTCATGACGCTGCGCGTCGACGGAGCGGAGTCTCTCACGGCCGTCGGCGCGCTCCTCAACATTTCCAAGCAGCAGATGACGAGCATCTGCGAGAAGCTCACGGCCTCCGGCCTCATCCAGCGCGAGACCGACCGACGCGACCGCCGCCGCGTGCTCATCTCCCTCACGAGCGCAGGCGAACGCCTCATCGATGATCAGAACGAGATCGTGCGCCAGAAATTCATCCGCAGCCTCAAGAACCTCCGTCCCGAGGAGCAGGACGCGCTCGCAAACGCCATCGACCTCCTCAACCGCTCCATCGAGAAGATGGCGACAACGGATTGAGCCTCCTAACACTGTGGACGCACGAAAATACCGGATGTCATGAGATGGCATCCGGTATTTTCATATCAAGCGCCGCACATGAACATGCCCTGCACGATTCTATGCACACGCCATGTTTACTTCTCCAGCACGATGGTCTCGAGATCGTCCGGCACGCAGACGACGCCGTCGTAGTACTGCGCCGCCTCGGCCGTGTAGTCGCGCTTGCGCGTCGCGATGGTCTTGTCCTCTGTGTGATAGAGCACGAGATGCTTCGCGCCGAGCGATGCCGCGAGCTCGCTTGCCTCCTTGACGGTGCTGTGATGCTTTTCGTAAGGCTTGTAGCGCTCGCGGTCAGCGTATTTGCAGAACGCCTCGGAGAGCAGCCAGTCGGCGTGCTCGGCATAGGCGCGGTCATGTTCGTTGAAGGGCTCGTCGCCGAGGCAGGTGAGCCGCATGCCGTCCGCGTAGTCGAGCGCGTAGCCGAACTGCTTCGCTTTTGTCGAGCAGATGTCGAACGCCGTGAGGCGCGCGAACGGCAACGCGACGGTCTCGCCGTCTTTTACCTCGCGCAACTCGATGCCGTCGCCGATGCGCGCGAAGTCGTTTTTCTTGAGCGTCATGCGCGTCATCGTGAGCAGCATGTCCTTGACGACATCATGACAATAAATCGTGAACGTACCTTCGTATTTCCCCTTGTTCATGAGGTCCGCGACCTTGCGGATCACCCAGATGACGCCGAGTACATGGTCGGTATGGCCGTGCGTGACGAACATGTGGTGGCAGCGGGCATAGTCAAAGCCCGTGAGCTCGAGCTGACGCAGGATGGTGTTGCCGCCGCCCGCGTCCGTGAGCAAGAGGCTGCCGTCCTCGTTCTCGATGAAAAAACAGGTGTTGTAGCAATGGGTGACCATCGCACAGCCCGTGCCGAGCATCGTGAGTTCCCGCATCGTATCGTCTCCTGTCATTTTTTCTGCCTGGCAAGCGCCATCCGCGCCGCCTGCTGCTCCGCTTCCTTCTTGCTCGAGCCCTCGCCCTCGCCGCAGGTTTTGCCGTTGATGACGACGGCGTAGCGATAGTGCTTCGCGTGATCCGGACCCGTCGCCTCGAGAAGCTCGTAGGCGATGGTGCTGCCCGGCGTCTTCTGCACGAGCTCCTGGAGGAGCGTTTTGTAATCCTGCAGGTTCTCGCCATGCCGCACCTGGTCGAACTCCGGCGCGAGCTGGCGCAGCGCGTAGTCGCGCGCCGTCTCCCAGCCCTGGTCGAGATAGATGGCGCCGAGCACGGCCTCGAAAGCGTCCTCGAGGTTCGTCGTGCGCGCGCGTCCGCCGCTCATTTCCTCGCCATGCCCCAGAAGCAGGTATTCGCCGAGCCCGAGCCGCGCCGCGATCTTCGCGAGCGCAGCCGAGCAGACGATGCTTGCACGTGTCTTCGTGAGCTCTCCCTCGGGGAGAGTTGGGAAGTGCGTATAAAGATATGTGCTGGAGGCAAGCTCCAGCACAGCATCTCCCAAGAACTCGAGGCGCTCGTTGTGTGCGACGCGCCCCTGCGCTTCGTTGGCATATGAGGTATGAATGAGCGCCGTATGCAGGAGCCCGATGTCATGGAATGTCACACCGAGCCGCTGAGCGAGCGCGAGAAGCTCGCCTTTTCTTGCTGCACTGCATCCGTTCATTTGATTCACTCCGCGTATTTCTTGAGCAGGAGGCAGGCGTTGTGACCGCCGAAGCCGAACGAGTTCGACATCGCCGCGCGGACTTTCTTCGCCTTTGCCTTGTTCGGCACGTAGTCGAGGTCGAGCCCCTCATCCGGCGTCTCGTAGTTGATCGTCGGCGGCAGCATATCCTTCTCGACCGCGAGCGCCGTCGCGATGCACTCGACACCGCCAGCCGCGCCGAGCAGATGGCCCGTCATCGACTTGATGGAGGAGACGGAGACGTCCTTGGCCGCCGCGCCCCAGACCTGCTTGATGGCCTCGGTCTCTCCCTGGTCGTTGAGGTGCGTCGACGTGCCGTGCGCGTTGACGTAGTCGACCTCACTGGCCTGCATGCCGGCGTCATCGAGCGCGAGCTGCATGCACTTCGCCTGGAACTCGCCGTGCGGCGCCGGGCTCGTGATATGGTAGGCGTCAGAGTTCGCGCCGTAGCCAGCGACCTCGGCGTAGATGTGCGCGCCGCGCGCCTTGGCGTGCTCGAGGCTCTCGAGCACGACGATGCCGCAACCCTCGCCCATGACGAAGCCGCTGCGTCCCTTGTCGAACGGGCGGGAGGCATGCTCCGGATCGTCGTTGTGATCCATGCAGAGCGCCTTCATCGCGCCGAAGCCCGCGACCGCCGCCTGGCTGATCGCCGCCTCCGTGCCGCCCGCGAGCATGACATCCGCGCCGCCGTGCTGGATGACGCGGAACGCGTCGCCGATGCAGTTCGTGCCCGTCGCGCAGGCCGTCACGACGCAGGAAGACGGGCCGTGCAGCTTGTACTCGATCGAGACCTGGCCCGCCGCCATGTTCGCAATCATCATCGGCACGAAGAACGGGCTGATGCGCGAGGGGCCCTTCGCGAAATACTTCTCATACTGGGAATGCATCGTCTCGATGCCGCCGATGCCCGTACCGACATACGTGCCGATGCGGTCGAGGTCTTCCTTCTCGAGATCGAGCCCCGCGTCCTTGATCGCCATGCCCGCCGTCGCGACAGCGAACTGCGTGTAGCGGTCCATGCGCTTCGATTCCTTCTTGTCAAGGTAGTCCGTCGGGTCAAAGTCCTTAACCTCACCAGCGATCTGCGCGTGGAAACCCTCAGGATCGAAGCGCGTGATGCGCCCGATGCCGTTCTTGCCCTCCATCATAGCGTTCCAGAACGCTTCCTTGCCCGTGCCGATCGGCGTGATGGCGCCCATGCCTGTAATGACTACGCGTTTATTCAAAATCGATTCTCCTCTCATACTACATGTGCAGCACCCGCGAGCGGATACTGCGCGCCGCCTCCTTGGCCGCCTGCGCGGCGCTCCCTCACTGGGCGGCGGCCGCTTCCCGTTTCAGCTGGGAAAAGATCTCATGAACGGAAAGGATCTTCTTGATGCGCGGCATGTATTCTCCTGTGAACACAAGCCCCGTCTCCACATCGCCCTGCTGCGCGCGCATGAGCGCGCGGATGATGCAGAAATTATGCTTGCACGCCTTGAGGCAGGCATCGCAAACTTTCGGAGGAACCGGACCCTCCATGACGCGCGCCGAGAACGGCGTGCGGACAGCGCGGCCGGGCAGGCCGACCGGACTGTGTATGACAACAATATCCTCTGGCTTCGACTTGAGGTAATACTCCTTGAGCGCGGGAGCCGCATTCGACTCGGCGCTCGCTGCGAAGCGGGAACCCATCTGGACGCCGTTGGCGCCCATCTTTATGAAATCAACGATGTCCTGGCCGGAGAGGACGCCGCCAGCGGCGATGACCGGGATCTTGACCGCGGCGCGGATGCCCGGAATGAGCTCACGCACCGAGGTGCTCGTACCGAGATGGCCGCCAGCCTCTTTGCCCTCTACGACGATTGCCGTCGCACCAAGACGCTCCGATATCTTTGCTAATTTCACGGACGAGACGATCGGGACGATCGGCGTGCCCGATTCCTTGCCGTAGCCGAACATGTCGCGAGAAAAGCCTGCACCGGCAACGATGAGGTCGATGCCCTCCTTGATGGCCGTTTTGACAACGCCTGCGAAATCGCGGGCGGCGACCATGATGTTGATGCCGATGATTCCAGAAGTCAGCGACCTTGCGAGCCGGATTTCATAGCGAAGTTCCTCATGGGACATGCCGGATGCGGCGATGAGCCCGATACCGCCTTCGTTGGCAACTGCTGCAGCCAGCCGCGCTGTGGAAAGCCGGATGGCCATGCCTCCCTGTACGATGGGGACTTTTGCAATCTTCGTGCCAATCTTCAGCTCTGGAAGCTTCAAGGTTACTCCTCCAATCAATCCTACCTTTAGAAAATCCCGCGAAGGATCTTCACTTCACGGGATTTCAGAAAAGGTAAGACGAACAAACTTTATTTGCTGTTCTGGTCGATATAGGTGACAACGTCCTGCACCGTCTTGATCTTCTCAGCAGCCTCGTCCGGAATCTCAATATTGAATTCCTCTTCAAAAGCCATGATCAGCTCAACAATATCCAGGGAATCTGCACCAAGGTCATCGATGAACGTGGAATCGATCGAAACCTCATCGGCCTCAACGCCCAGCTGCTCGACGACGATATCGCGTACTTTCTCGAAAGTCTTGTCTGCATCTGCCATGTCTTTCACCTCCTTATCTTGGTGTACTATATAGTTATATCACATAACCATGCCGCCGTCTACCTTGACGACCTGGCCTGTAATATAGGAAGCTTGGTCAGAGACGAGGAACGCGACGGCGTTCGCCACGTCCTCCGGCTCGCCCATGCGGCGGAGCGGGATGGCGGCGAGCGTCGCTTCCTTCGCCTTCTCCGGCATCGCGGCCGTCATATCCGTCGCGATGAAGCCCGGTGCGACGGCGTTGACCGTGATGCCGCGCGCGGCGAACTCGCGCGCCGCCGACTTCGTGAAGCCGATGACGCCGGCCTTGGCCGCCGCGTAGTTCGTCTGGCCCGCGTTGCCCATGATGCCGACGACGCTCGCCATGTTGACGATGCGGCCAGCGCGTTTCTTCATCATGAGCTTCGAGACGGCCTTCGTCACATGGAAGATGCCTTTGAGGTTCGTGTCGAGCACGGCGTCGAAGTCCTCTTCCTTCATGCGCATGAGCAGGCCGTCGCGCGTGATGCCCGCGTTGTTCACGAGGATGTCGATCGTGCCGAACGCCTCCGTGACGGCTGCGACCATCTGCTCGACCTGCGCGCTGTCTGAGACATCCGCCTGGAAGAGCGCGGCCTTGCCGCCGGCCGCCTCGATGGCCGCCTTCGTCTCCTCCGCCTTCGCGGTGTTGCCCGCGTAGTTGATGGCGACAGATGCGCCCTCAGCCGCGAGCCGCAGCGCGATGGCGCGGCCGATGCCGCGGGACGCGCCCGTGACAAGCGCGGTCTTTCCATCTAAAAGCATATTAGCGAACCTCCCTCAAATAGTCAAGGGTTTTTTCGAGCGTCTCGATGTTTTCGACGTTCATGCTCTTGAGGCTGCGGTCGATGCGCTTGTTGAAGCCGCAGAGCGTCTTGCCCGGGCCCGCCTCGACGAACGTGTCCGCGCCGAACGCCTGCATCGCCTTGACGCAGGCGATCCACTTGACGGGATGATCCGCTTGCGCGACGAGGTTCGCCTTGATCTCGTCTGCCTTCGTCTCGAGCTCGCCCGTGTAGTTCGAGACAACGGGGATCTTCGCGTCGCGGATCTCGACTTTGTCGAGCTCCGCCGCGAGCTTCACGGCTGCCGGCTGCATGAGCGTCGAGTGGAACGGTGCGGAAACCGGCAGGATGACAGCCTTTTTCGCGCCGGCAGCCTTGAGTGTCTCGACAGCGGCTGCAACGCCCTCCGTCGTACCCGCGATGACCGTCTGGCCCGGGCAGTTGAAGTTGACGGCCTGCACGGCGCCAGCCGCGGCGGATGCCTTCGCGCAGGCATCCCCGATGACATCGTCACCGAGGCCGATGATGGCCGCCATGCCGCCCTTGCCGACCGGCACGGCCTCCTGCATGTACGTGCCGCGCTTGTGCACGAGCAGGACGGCATCCTGGAAATCCATGACGCCCGCCGCGACGAGCGCGGAGTACTCACCGAGACTATGACCGCCCGTGATGTCCGGCTCGATGCCATGCTCCTTGAGGATCTCATAGGCGATGACGCTCATCGTGAGGATGGCGGGCTGGGTATTGGCCGTGAGCTTGAGATCCTCCGCCGGCCCCTCGAAGCACATCTTCTGGATGGAGTAGCCGAGCGCCTCGTCCGCCTCGCGGAAGAGCCTCTTCGCCACGTCGTACTTCTCGCAGAAATCCTTTCCCATGCCGACGGTCTGTGCGCCCTGGCCCGGGAATACGAAAGCTAACTTGTTCACAGTTGCTGACCTCTCTTTCCAGTCATTTCATGCGGTTCTATGTCGCTGTTCTATCTATCAGCGCAGATCCTCACGGATCGCGTCGATCGTCGCAGGCAGGCCCGCCACGATATCTTCGATGATGGTCTTCACCGGCTTGATGTCATTGAGCATACCGGAGATCTCGCCGATCATCACGGAGCCGTTCTCGACGTCGCCTTCGTGCGTCGCGCGGTGCAGCGAGCCGACGCCGAGCTTCTCGAGCTCCTCGGCAGGCGCGCCCGCGGCCTCCATCTCCTGGTATTTGCGCGTGAGCTTGTTGTGGAGCACGCGCGCCGGATGGCCGAGCGTGCGGCCCGTGACGACGGTCGAACGGTCCTTCGCCTTGAGGATGAGGTTCTTGTAATTCGGATGCGCGATGCACTCCTCGCTCATGACGAAGCGCGAGCCCATCTGCACGGCCTTCGCGCCGAGCGCGAACGCCGCCGCGACGCCGCGCGCGTCCGCGATGCCGCCCGCCGCGATGACCGGTACATCGACGGCATCGACGACCTGCGGCACGAGCGCCATCGTCGTGATCTCGCCGATATGGCCGCCAGACTCCGTGCCCTCAGCGATGACGGCGTCCGCGCCAGAGCGCACGAGGCGCTTCGCGAGCGCGACGGAGGCGACGACGGGGATGACCTTCGAGCCGATGGCCTTGAGCTCCGGCACGTACTCGCCGGGATTGCCGGCGCCCGTCGTGACGACCGGCACCTTCTCCTCGAGCACGACCTGCATGACCTCTTTCACATAGGGGCTCATGAGCATGACATTGACGCCGAACGGCTTCTTTGTCCAGCCTTTGCATTTCTGGATCTCCGCGCGCAGGAGCTCCGGCGGCATGTGGCCGGCACCGATGATGCCGAGGCCGCCGGCGTTCGAGACAGCCGAGGCGAGCTCCGCCGTGCCGATCCAGGCCATGCCGCCCTGGAAAATCGGGTATTCGATCTGTAGCAACTTGCAGATAACATTGTTTTCAAACATCAAAAATTAGTCCTCCTTCGCCCAGCGCAGGATGCAGGATGCCCATGTGAGCCCAGCGCCGAAGCCGGCGAGTGCGATGCGGTCGCCCCTGCGGAAGCGATGTGCGTGCGCCGCCTCCGACAGGGCCACAGGTATGGACGCCGCTGACATATTGCCGTAGTTCTCGATATTGATGATGACTTGCGCGAGCGGCAGGCCGAGCCTTTTCGCCGCCGCCTCGATGATGCGGATGTTCGCCTGGTGCGGGACGAGCCAATCGAGGGCATCCTTCGTGAGCCCCGCCCGGGCAAGGGAAGTTTCCACGGTCTTTCCCATGACTGTGACCGCGAACCGGAAGACCGCCTTGCCGTCCATGCGGATGAAGTTCTCCCGCGCGCGCAGGCGCTCCTCCGTGACGGGATGCAGGCTGCCGCTCGCGGGAATCGTGAGCGCCTCGCCCTGGCTGCCGTCAGCGCCGAGATCGAACGCAAGCGCGCCAAGCCCCGCGGGCACGGGGCCGAAGACCGCCGCGCCCGCGCCATCGCCGAAGAGGATGCAGGTCCCTCGATCCTGCCAGTCCACGACCTTCGAGAGCTCCTCTGCGCCGACCACGAGGACATGGCGATAGATACCAGCCTCGATGAACTGGCACGCGACAGCCGCTGCGTAGACAAAGCCCGAGCACGCGGCCGAAAGATCAAACGCAGCGGCATGTACGGCACCGAGGCACCGCTGCAACTCGCAGGCCGCCGCGGGGATCACGCGATCCGGCGTAAGCGTCGCGAAGATGATGAGGTCGATCGCATCCGCCTCGATGCCGGCATCTGCGAGCGCCATGCGCGCGGCAGGCTCCGCAAGTGCCGTGACCGGCACATCCGCCGCCGCGATGCGGCGCGCATGAATGCCCGTGCGCGATGTGATCCACTCATCGCTCGTATCGACACGCTGCGCGAGTTCCTCGTTCGTGAGGATGTGCGGCGGCAGATAATGCCCCGTGCCGAGGATTCCCGCGTTAATTCTTCTCTCCGTCATTCGTCAGTATCTCCTCCTTTGCCAGCGAATCGCGGATATGCGCGAGCACGTCGCCCTTGACATAATCAACGGCCACGCCGATCGCGCTGCAAATCGACTTGGCATTGGAAGAACCATGGCTGATGATAACGCAGCCGTTGACGCCAAGGAGCGGCGCCCCGCCGTACTCCGTCACATCGAGCCGCTTGCCGAGCTTTTTGAGCGTCGGCATCAGGAGGAGCGCGCCGAGCTTCGCGAGCAAGCCGCCGTTCTTCACGGCCTCCTTGATGAGCTTCAGGATGGTCTTCGCCAAGCCCTCTGCAAATTTTAGCACAACATTGCCCACAAATCCATCACAAATTACGACATCAAAATTCCCCTTCGGGACGTCGCGTCCCTCCGCGTTGCCCGTGAAGCGGATCGTGTGCATGTTCTTCAGCAGCTGGTACGTCGCCTTTGCCTGCTCGTTGCCCTTGGTCTCCTCCTCGCCGATATTGAGAAGGCCGACGCGCGGCGCCTCGACGCCGAACACGTACTGCGCGTAGAGGGAGCCCATGAGGCCGCTCTGCACGAGATGCACAGGCTTGGAATCCACATTCGCTCCCGAATCCAAGAGGAGCGTCACGCCCTTCGGCGTCGGCATCGGCGTCGCGATCGTCGGACGTCCGATGCCCTTGATGCGCCGCAGGATGAGCTGCGCCGCCGTCACCGCTGCGCCCGTCGAGCCTGCGGAGAGTACAGCGTCGCACTTCCCATCCTTCACGAGGCGCGTCGCGACGACGACCGACGCATCCTTCTTCGTGCGCACGGCATCGGCGGGATGCTCATCCATGCCGATGACCTCACTTGCATGCACGATGGAGATGCCGAGCTTCTCCCAGTCCGGTTCTCTCTCGAGCACCTTGCGAATCGCCGGCTCATCGCCGACGAGCACGATCTCACAGTCGTATTTCTTCGCGGCACGCACGACGCCAAAGACAATCTCGAGCGGCGCGTAGTCGCCGCCCATAGCATCTACGGCAATCTTCACGGAGCATTCCTCCTTAGCTCTCCCCCAGCGAAACCAAGATGAATTTCGCGCGGAAGACCTCCTGCGTATCATTCCTCGTCTTTACCCAGACAAAATATTTATTGCCGCGCACGCGGACGATCTCCGCCTTCGCGATGAGCTTTTCCCCCACATGCACCGGCACCTTGTATTTCACATTCGCGACGCCCGTGACGGCAAGCGGCGAGTCGATGAGCGCGAGCGCGAGCGAATTGGCCTGCGAGAACATGTAGTATCCCTTCGCAATCTGCGAGCGGGCGAACACCATGTCCTCCGTCACACGCAAAAGCGAAATGCCGGAATGCCCGAGCTCAAGGTCGATGAGCTCGCCGACGACCTCGCCGCTCGCGATGGACTTCACCTTGTTCTGCGCCGTCTCAGCCATGCGGCGGATGCGGCCGCGGAGCTCCGGGATGCCGAGCTCCAGACGGTCGAGCCGGATCGTCTGGACGCTCACCTCGAGCGCCTTCGCGAGCTCCTCATCCGTGAGGAACGGCTTCTCATTCACCGTCTGCACCAGGAGCTCCTGTCGTTCCTTCTTTTTCACACGCGCCATCATCTCACCTCTTCCCTTACGGAAGCACTGATTAATTCAGCACTCCGTCTTCACGCGTCTGTGCTGTTCTCTCGTCGTCGACAAACCTCAGCGTAGCTTCGGCTACGCCTGCGGTTTGTCTCCGAAGAGTACAGCGCATCCACGTAAATCCGGAGCACTTCATTTAATCAGCGCTTCCTCACATAACCACTGATGGTGTCTGCTATTACTTAGTACCTGCTTTTACTACCTGTCATAACGAGGAATATTATAACGGCTTTGCAGGGAAATTGCAAGCCCTCCTCGCACGCGGCCTCGCCAGGGCAAAAAAATAAGCAGGACATGAAGTCCTGCTCTCTATCGGTCAAGGCGCTTACTCCGCTGCCTTCACAACCTCTTTGCCGTCATAGTAACCGCACTCCGGGCAAACGTGATGCGGCATCATCGGCTCATGGCACTGCGGGCACGAAACAAAGCCGGGCGCCGTCAGTTTCCAGTTCGCGCGACGCTGATCGCGGCGAGCCTTCGACATTTTACGCTTAGGTACTGCCATCTCGGATACACCTCCTTATATGCGTTCTATTCTTTCGCTTGGAATTGCTGCAATGCTGCCAGCCTCGGGTCGGGCACGAACCTGTCGCAGCCACAGTCGCCGTGGTTGAGGTTTGCGCCGCATACGGGGCAGAGCCCTTTGCAATCGGGCTTGCAGATATTGCTGAGCGGCTGGGCCGCCAGAAGCGTGTCACGGACAAGCTCCTGAAGCTCAATCTCGTCTCCGTCAAAGAAATTCGCGTCGTCGTTCTCGGCAGGCGTCCCCTGCCGGAACATCTCCGAAAAGGCATGTTCCTGCGCCTCCAGGCATTCCTCGAGGCAGCGGTCACAGATGAAGCGCTTCCGCGCGCGGATGACACCCTCGACACGATAGCCCGTGCCTGTGTTCGTCACATGCCCCTCGACCTCGATGGGTCCTTCGAAAGCGTAATCAGCCGCTGTGGCATCAATGTCTGCCGCAGCGGTTGTAAACGAAAACGGAAGTTCTTTCCCGAGTCCGGCATTCAATTCAGCAATATGAATATGCATTAGCATCAACTCCATCCATTATAGCGATGACCATATCGTTTGTCAAGCCAGAAGCGATTTCGTCGCGCGCCGCGATGCGGCGGTCCTTCACGCACCGCCGAGCCGAAACGCGAGCGCGCGCCTCGCCTCGTCATAGACTTCCTTGAGCGGCACGTCCTGCGCCTCCGCCAGGCGGCGGCAGTCCTCATACTCCGGCGAGGTCGTCGCGATCTTTCCCTGCCAGGACGCGACCTTCACGCGCACCGTCCCGTAACGCGTCTCGACACTCGCCGTGCGGCGGTCGCAGGCGATGCGCTCCGCAAGGGGCGTCACGCGCAGGCCGATGCTCGTCGTCTCGCGGAAGATGATTTCCGTGCAGGCCGAGCGCTGCGCGGGGCGCACGAGCACGGTGAGCTGCTGCGCCGGACGATTTTTCTTCATATATATAGGCGTCACCCAGACATCGAGCGCCCCTGCCGCAAACAGCCGGTCGAAGAGGTAGCCGTAGACCTCGGGACTCATATCGTCGATGTTCGTCGAGAGCAGCAGCGGCGTCTCCTCCGCGGCTGCGCCCTCACGCTCGCCGACATAGAGCCGCAGCACATTGGGAAGCGGCAGATCGCGGCTGCCCGCACCATAGCCGATCGCACGGACGGCAAAGTCCTCCGGAAGCGCTGCCGCATGCTGCGCAAACGCCCGCACAACTGCCGCGCCCGTCGGTGTCGTGAGCTCCTCCTCCGCACCGAACGCGTACGTCGGCCACCCCATCAGGAGTTCAGCGACCGCTGGCGCCGGTACGGGCATGATGCCATGCGCGCAGCGCACATAACCGCTGCCGACATTGAGCCGCGACGCGAGCACCTGCTCGATGCCGAGATAGTCGAGGCAGATGGCCGTGCCGACGATATCGACGATGGAGTCCACCGCGCCGACCTCGTGGAACGCCACCTCTGCCGCAGGCTTGCCATGAACCTTTCCCTCCGCCTCAGCGAGCAGGCGGAAAACAGCGCGTGCTTTTTCCTTCACGGCTTCGGAGAGCAGCGCTTCGGAGAGCAGCGCCTCAATATCCGCCAGCGTGCGATGAACATGTGCATGGGCCTGCGCTTCCTGCGTCTCTCCATGCGCTGTCTCAGACATCAGCCTCACATCGACGTAAGCGGCACGGACGCCCTGCTTCGTTACGGGCGTGCAGGAGAGCTCGAACTCCCCCGCGAGCGGCAGCTTCGCGAGTTCCTGCCGCAGATAGCCCTCCGGCACTCCCGCCTGAAGAAATGCGCCGAGCAGCATGTTGCCGCTGATACCGGAAAACGCATCGAGATAAATCGCTTTCATAGTTCCCCCTGACCGCACGAGCCGACGCTCACGAGAGCGCATTGATCTTGCTCGCGAGCACGCCCGCGCCGAAACCGTTGTCGATATTGACGACAGAGACGCCCGCCGCGCAGCTCGAGAGCATCGAGAGCAGCGCCGTGACGCCGGAAAACGACGCGCCGTAGCCGACGCTCGTCGGCACGGCGATGACGGGCGCCTGCGCCATGCCGCCGACAACGCTCGCGAGCGCGCCCTCCATGCCCGCGATGGCGATGATGACGCGCGCGCGGCGGATGATCTCCTCCTGCGCGAGCAGGCGATGGATACCGGCAACACCGCAGTCGTAGAGCGTGCGCACGCGGTTGCCGTAGAGCTCCGCCGTGAGCCGCGCCTCCGCCGCCACGGGGATATCGCTCGTCCCCGCCGTGATGATGAGGATCTCATGTGACTCATCCTGCGGCGGCGCTGTCAGAGGCGGTTCGCGGCGCAGATAGATCGCGTGCGCCGCCTCGTCATAGCGCGCCTCCGGGAGCGCGGGATGGACGAACGCATACTGCTCGCCGCTCGCGCGCGTCGCGAGGATGCTGCCATCGCTCACGGCCGCGAGTGACTGCAGGATAGCGAGCAGCTGCTCCTTCGTCTTGCCCGCCGCATAGACTACCTCAGGGAACCCCTGCCGGAGCTCCCTGCTGTGATCCACGCGCGCGAAACCAAGATTTTCATAGGATGCCTTGGCGAGCGCCGCGACGGTCTCCTCCTCCGAGCGCTCCCCCGCGCGGTAGGCGGTGAGCAGGCGTCGGATGTCGCGCTCCGTCATCTCAGGCCTCTGCCTCTCCCGCGGCCACATGCTCCTCGGCAGGCGCCGCCTCCTCTGGCAACGCGGCCTCCGCCGCAGCAGCCGCCTCGGCCGCGCCGCGGTTCATCTGCTCCTTGGCCTGCTGCAGCGTGCCGCGCGCCTGGTCGATGCTCGACACCGACTGCTGCAGATAGTTCACCGACTGCTGCGCGAACTTCGCCGTATCCGCGACGTGGCCGATGAGCTGGTCGAATACCTGGTTCACATACGTATCCGCCGCGTCGCGCAGTTGCTTCGACTCCTCGCGCGTGCGCGCGAGCACCTCCGCGCGCTGCTGCTGCGCCTGCTCGACGAGCACGCGCGCCTTTTCCTCGGACTGCGCCTCGATCTCCCGCGCCTTCGCCTGAGCTTCTGTCACCACAGTCTCCTTGGCAACGAGCCCCGCCGCGTAGTCCTTCGCCTTCTGGATGATCTCGTCCGCTTCACGATGCGCCTGCTCGATGATCTCCGTTTCCTTCTCCATGATCTCTCGCGCGTGATTGAGCTCGAGCGGCAGATCCTGACGGAGCTCTTCCACGAGATGGATGAGGTCGTTTTCATCGATCATGCTCTTGCCCGTGAGCGGCAGATGCGAGGAGTTGACCACGAGATCCTCCACCTTGTTGAGCGTCTCCTCCACGCGGGAGGTCGCGTCGCGCCCCGAGGGACTCACGCGCACTGCGGCATTCTTCTTGGCTAGTTTTTTGGATGACATCTTTTCTACCTCTTTTATATTTACGGAACCACGGATTCATTCGGCACGCTGCCTTTGCATCAGCGCTTCCTTATCGACTCTCTGCCGACCACCTGGCCCTGACAGCTCTCTCCACACACGCCGGCACGAGGCCATGCACATCGCCGCGGAACGCGGCGAGCTCCCGGATGCCCGAGGAGCTCACGAAGGAATACGCCGGGTTCGTCAGCAGGAACACCGTCTCCACCGACGCATCGAGGTGATGCAGCATATGCGCCTCGTTCTCCTCATACTCGAGGTCTTTGACCGAGCGCACGCCCCGCACGATGATATGCGCGCCGATGGAGCGCATATAGTCCGTGAGCAGCCCGGAAAAGGCATCCACGCGCACATTAGGGAGGTGCGCCGTCGCCTGCTCGAGGAACGCACGGCGCTCGTCGATGGTGAAATACGACTGCTTCCTGATGTTGTGGAACACACAGACGACCAGCTCGTCAAACATGCGGCTCGCCCGCTCGAAGATATCGACATGGCCGATCGTGACCGGGTCGAAACTGCCGGAACAAACCGCGATTCTCTCACTCACCTGCATCCACCTCCACGAAACTCCGCCGCTGGAAAAAGGACAGCTGCGTCGTCTTGCCGTAGCGCCGCCCGTCCACGCGGACGAGCGCGGCAAGCTCCGGCAGCGCGTCCTCATCCCCGCCGTGTTCCACGACGAGGATGCCGTTTTCCGCGAGCAGATGGCCGCCGTCAAAGAAAGCCAACGCCCGCTCGAAAAGCCCCTTGTGATAAGGCGGATCGCAGAACACGAGGTCGAACGTGCGCCCCGCCCGCTCGAGTCTCGCGAGCGCCGCGAACGCGTCGAGCGAAAGCACCTCCGCCGCCTGCTCGAAATGGCAGCGGCGGACATTCTCCCGCAAAAGCGGCGCCGTCGCCGCGTCAATGAGCACCGCCGCCGCCGCCCCGCGTGAAAGCGCCTCGAGGCCGAGGCTTCCCGTACCCGCAAAGACATCGAGCACCCGCCGCCCCGCGACGAGCGAACCGAGGATGCTGAAAAGCGACTCCTTCACCCGATCCGAGGTCGGCCGCGTGACCGCCATTCCCCGCGGCGTCTTGAGGCGCGTCCCGCGGGCCCGCCCCGTGATGATTCTCATGGGGAGATTCCCACCTTCCCGGGCCCGCCGAATACGCGGCGGCCCCTTGCGGAGCAGCGCATATCATACGCGCTCCGTAAGGAAGCGCTGATTAAATGAAGTGCTCCGGATTTACGTGGATGCGCTGTATCTCTCTAGGAGACAAACCGCAGGCGTAGCCAAAGCTACGCTGAGGATTTGTCGACGACGAGAGGACAGTGCAGACGCGTGAAGACGGAGTGCTGAATTAATCAGTGCTTCCGTAAAGATTTCAAACACTACTTATTCTATCATATTTTCCTGCGTTCGTGAACCATGATATACTATGAGATATGTAACAACATCCTCGCCGTTCATCGGCGCGAACACGCTAGAAAGGAACTGATCCCCTTGTCCAAACGAAAGCGCGGCCTGCTCCTGCTCGCCCTGCTGCTCGCCCTCGCGCTCGGCCTCTGGCACCTCGCCATCCACCCGCAGCCCGCCCTCACGCCCGTCGCCTCTGAGCGCGCGCCGCAGGGACGCGTGCTCCTCGTGCCGCTCGACAGCCGCCCGCCCTGCCGTGCCCACGTCGCCGCGCTCGGCCGCATCGCGGGGCGCGACGTCGTGACGCCGCCCGGCGCGCTCATGGACTACTACTCCGCGCCCGGCGACACAGCGGGACTTCTCGCCTGGCTCCAGGAGACCATCGCGCCCGGCGACACCGTGCTCCTCTCCATCGACCAGCTCCTCTACGGCGGCCTGCTCGCCGCGCGCGAGCACACGGCGACAGAGACGGCGCAGGACGCGCTCGTCGCCTATCTGCGCGCGCTCCATGCTGCGCAGCCGACGGCCCGCATCTATGCCTTCAGCATCCTGCCGCGCCTCACGCCGCAGGACACCATCGACGGCTACGAGGAACGGCGCGCGCTCATCGCCTACTCCCGCCTCGTCGGCAGAGAGGCCGCGGGCCTTGCCATCGACACGGCCGAGCGCGACCGCCTGCGCGCGAAGATCTCCGATGCAAGCCTCGCCGCCTACGTGGGCCATTTCGACGAGAACGCCCGCCTCAACGAAAAGCTCATCGCCCTCACAGAGGACGGCACCCTCGCCCGCCTCGTGCTCGGCCAGGACGACGGCGAGCCCTACGGCATCCCGAACATCGAGAAATACCGCCTGCAGCAGGCCATCGAGGCGAGCGGCGCGCGCGCGCGCGTCACGCTCACGCACGGCGCCGACGAGATCGCGCAGACGCTCCTCGCCGCCTGCGTGAACGAGCAGCAGGGCCTCTCGCCGCGCATCTTCGTCGCCTACGCGGAGCCAACGGCCGCCGCGCGCGTCATGCCCTACATGGCCGTCTCCGTGGACGCGACCGCGGACGAGAAAATCCGCCTCATCGGCGGCCGCCGCGTCGATACCCCCGAGGACGCCGACCTCGTCCTCTACCTGAACGCGAGCGACGCGGAAAAGGGCTCCCTCGACGCCCGCACCGCGGCCTGCACCGCGCTCAGCGGGCTCGTCGAGCGCGAAAAACCGACGGCGCTCGTCGACCTCAGCAAGCATTTCGATGCGCGCGAGCCGCTGCTGCCGCTGCTCCTCGCGCGAGACTTCCCGCTCACGCGCCTCACCGCCTACGCGGGCTGGAACACGACGAGTAACGCCGTCGGCACGGCGCTCGCGGAGGCCTCCCTCGCCCTCGCCGCACAGCGGCCGGACACAAGCAAAGAACAGAGAGAAGCGAGCGCGATGGCGAACGAGACGTTCCTCCAAGGACGCATCCTCGAGGACTACTTCTACCTCAAGGAAGACATCGACCCCATCAACCGCGCGCTCAAAAAGGCTGGCTACACGAACACCGCCGATCTCGACCTCGAGCACAACCACCGCTGGGCAACCGCCATGCTGCAGCGGCGACTCGCCGCGCAAATCGCTGTCTACAAGCAGACGCGCTCCCTTCGCGCCCCGTTCCCCGTACCGGGCACGGATGAGATGCTCGCCATCTACGACCTGCGCGCGAGCGCCGGCTTCCCGTGGCCGCGCACCTTCGAGATCGACCTCACGGCGCAGCCCTTCTTTGCGCGCGTCGCGCCGTGATACGCCCCCACAAATCACATCCGTCTCCACGACATGATGGGAGATGCGTCACAGCGCGCACTCCACAGCGTATATCCCTGCCGTCCCGGCAGAACCAATATCCAATTCAGGGAGGAATCTCATGTCCGCCAGAGAAATCGATATGCTACACGGCACTCTATGGAATAAAATCATCGTCTTCGCCATCCCGCTCGTGCTCACAGGTATCTTCGAGCAGCTCTTCAACGCCGCCGACACGTTGATCCTCGGCCGCTATGACAGCGCGGCCGCCATGGCCGCCGTCGGCAACAACACGCCGCTCGTCGGTCTCATCATCTACCTCTTCCTCGGTCTCTCGCTCGGTGCGAACGTCCTCATCGCGCAGGC
>Ga0256404_1006220_pt1 | contig 20047 bp, 20 predicted proteins | sample RumenRJG_01DNA_FD_185990 | JGI IMG/M metagenome (GOLD analysis project Ga0256404, IMG submission 185990) | Bovine rumen microbial communities from Lethbridge, Alberta, Canada - RJG_01 | ecosystem: Host-associated > Mammals > Digestive system > Stomach > Rumen | place: Canada: Alberta | collected...
CACGTCGCACATCACCGTGAAGTGGGCCTTCCGGGCCAGGGGATTCATCTCCCGGGTGTCGATCTGGCGCACCTTCTCCAGGTCCTCGCCCTTTCCTTCCAGCTCCTTCCCCTCTTCGTCCAGGAACCGCACACCGAGAGCCCGGGCAAAGCCCATGCCGCCGTCATTGGTGGCAGAGCCGCCGATGGCGATGGAGATGTCGGTGAAGCCGGCCTCCAGGGCGGCCTTCACCAGCTCCCCAGTGCCGTAGGTGGTGGTATAGAGCGGGTTCCGCTTCTCTTCCGGAACCAGGGGCAGACCAGAGGCCTGGGCCATCTCGAGGACCGCCTCTTTTGCGCTGAGCTTCCCGTAATACGCCTTCACCGGCTCCATCAGGGGGCCGGACACATCCACGTAGACCTTCTCACCCTTTCTTGCCTGCACCACTGCGTCCGTTGTGCCCTCGCCGCCGTCAGCCACCGGCACGCCGAAGGTCTCGCACTTCCCGAACACTGCCTCGGCAGCCTTCGACAGAAGCTCCACAGTCTTCTCGCTGGAAAGAGAACCCTTGAAGGAATCAGACGCAAACAAAAGCTTCATACATGCACCTCCATAAAGATTTCAAATCAGCTGTTTACTGAAATTCCGGTGTGTCGGCACGGTGTGTTCCAGGCAAGTCCTGTCCCGGAGGCCTGCAGGCGCCGGAATCCGAATCTGTTCTGATTATAAGGCCTCCGGCCCGGTTTTCAAAGTGTTAACTCGGCACCGGGCAAAAAAAGATGTGGTCTTGCCCGGCCTGCCGTTCCCGATTCGATTACCTCTTCCCGCCGATCCCCGCAAAGAAGGGGAAGGTGCGGGGCCAGACTGCGCCGGCAAAGAATACCGTGATGAAATACCGCGGGAACGAGGGCCAGACTGCGTCTCCGAAGACGGAGGCGAATAGGGACTTCATGACCGCGGTCAGCCCCAGCGTGAGGACGATGCCCAGAACAGCCTTCAGGACCTGGCCGATAAAGGGCGCCCGCACGTCGAAGTGCAGAACGCTGCGGTCCACAGCGACAGCCGCCAGGAGGCCCATGGACGCACCCGACAGGGTCCAGGCGTTTTTGATTCCGGAGAACAGGTTGGCGCCGTCAACATCCGCCGGGTAAAGCTTCAGGGACACCCAGACCAGGTAGCAGAGGGAGAACAGGGACGCGCCCGCCAGAACCAGGTGCGCAGAGCGGCTGGTTTCCCCTTTGAGGGGCTGCTCTCCCGCCGGGAGAAACAGGGGCTTCAGGCTGAAGACCAGAATCAGCGCCGCCACAACAGAGAATCCCACGTCCATGGGCGTGTGAACCCCGAGATAGAGGCGGGAGAAGGGAACCAGGATGCCCGCCAGCAGGCAGACGGCCCGCACCGGCCTGTTCCGGAAACACAGGGCAAGGCTAGTGCAGCTTCCCACCGAGAACTGGGTGTGGCCCGATGGGAAGGAATAGCCTGTGGCCTCCTTCCGGGCTGCCTCCACGATGGTAAAGTTGGGATCCAGCACCCAGGGCCGGGGAATCCGGAACAGCAGCTTCAGCCACTGATTCAAGGTGGTCCCCGCGAGGCCCACCGTAAACACGTACAGGGATGCCTGCTTGCTGACGCACCAGTACAGTATGAGCCCCATCACCAGGAAGGGCTTCTCCTCGCCCAGGTGCGTCACCGCTGCCATGAAGGCAGACATCGCCGGTGTGCGCATTGATTCCAGCAGTTTCAGTAATTCCATAAAAAATACCTCCAGGGATTTTCAAAAGCCCCGGAAGCCGCACAAATCAAGGCTTTCCGGGGCTTTTTTGTTAGTCGGGGTGACAGGATTCGAACCTGCGACATCCTGCTCCCAAAGCAGGCGCCCTACCGGGCTGGGCTACACCCCGCTGCGCCTCCGGCATAATTCCTGCCGAGGCACATTCCGCGCTCGAAGCGCAGACATTAGTTTATCACGGCCGGGTCAATCTTTCAACTCCTCAGACCTTTCCCGGAAGCCAGCGGATCTCAGACGAGAACAGCGAGCGCCCGGCAAGTCGAACATGATTCAACTCCTCAGGCCTTTCCCAGCTTCTCCATGAAGGCCTTTGTCTGACCCAGCACGTCCTTCCCGTAGACCGCTGAGCCGGCCACGATGGCGTTTGCCCCGGCCTCCAGCACCACGTGGACGTTGTCGGTCTTGATGCCGCCGTCCACCTCGATCCAGAGCTCCGGGTTCGCCTTTTCCGCCTCCGCCCGGAGCTTCTGAATGCGCTCCGTGGACTCCGGAATGTACTTCTGCCCGCCAAAGCCCGGCTCCACCGTCATGATGAGCACCAGGTCCAGCTCCGGCAGCAGCGGGAAGATGTCCTCCACCGGCGTCTTCGGCTTCACGGAAATCCCGGCCTTGACGCCCAGGTCGTGGAGCTCCTTGATCAGGGCCCGGCTGGCACCGAGGGCCTCCTCCAGGTTCCGCTCCCCGCCGTAGCTCCCGGCTCCGCCGGGCAGGGCCTCCAGATGGAAGGTGATGCTGTCGGCGCCGCCCTCCGCGAAGGGCTTGAAGTGCCGCTCCGGATTCGTCACCATGAGGTGCACGTCCAGAAGCTGCTCTGTCATGAGGCGGATACAGCGGAGCACGGGCTCGCCAAAGGAGATTTCCGGCACAAAGTGCCCGTCCATCACGTCGAAATGAACCCAGGCCGCTCCGCCCTCCTTCGTCTCAAGCAGCTGTTCCTTCAGAATTCCAAAATCCGCCGACAGGATCGACGGGGCAAGAACTGCCTGTTTCATTTGAGATGCTCTCCTTTCCCTTTCCAGTCGCCCTCGTCCGGTCAGTTGTTGCCCTGGCCGTAGTAGGCGCCGGCGCCGTGCTTTCTGTAGTAGTGCTTGTCCTGCAGCTCCTGGGGGGCGGGTTGGATCTTCGGGTTGATGACCTCAGCCCAGTACGCCATCTTCGCCACCTCTTCCAAGACAACCGCGCTGTGGACCGCATCCTCCGGGTCCTTATAGACATCATACCCCGCAAGCTGGATCAGCGCAATGCCCGCGTTCACCGAGAACTCGATGGCCTTCCGCATAATCTCCATGGAGCGCTTCCGGATCTCCGGGTCGTGGGACCCGAAGGGGTACTTTCTGTGGCCGCTTAAGCACATGGTGCGGATCGGGGTCTCGGCGGCCCGGGCCAGAACGCCCAGCTCCCGCTGCTTCTCCGGCGCCCAGTCCAGGCGCGCCAGCCGCCAGTCGGTCTCGTCAATGCTGATCTCCAGCCGGTCGAACCCGCATTCCCGGGTGATTTCGAACATCTTCGGGAAGCTGAAGCCCACCGGGATCGCCTTCTCGTACAGACCAAGTGAGTAATCCATCTGTCTTTTCCTCGTCTTTCTGTTCTGTCATTCGCAGCAATTACAGTTCATGCGCCCGCGGGCGGCTCCGCGCGCCGCGCCGGGATCATCCGGGCAGCCGGCATCAACCGCGCCGTTCCGACCTCAGCCGGGCAGCCGGGCATCAGCAGAGCAGCACCTGCTGCACCGGGTAATACTCGGTGGGGGATTTGACGGCCCTGCGCTCCGTCTGCCCGGTCTCCGGGTTCCGGAACTCCACCGTCACATTGTAGTAGTTGTACGTCTCCCGCCCCTGGCGGTCCTTCTTCACCACATGGTCGCAGCCCGTCACAGTGCCCTGGGCGGAGGAGGTCCCGCTGAGAAGACCCGGCCGCCTGCGCTGCTGGCCGCTGCCCACCAGGAAGATGATGATCCCGGGGACGAACATCAGAAGCTTTGAAAAATCCATCCTGCTCCAATCAAAACCGTTATTATCTGTCTCAACTCCCGGAAAACCGGGACAATGCGCAAATTGCGCCACTCCCTGAAAGATGGTATTATGTGATATCAAGGGTCATAAGCTGGTCCCCCATGGCAGATTTATCTGCTCATATTCACTTCATCATACAGGTCTGTACCGCAGGACAGCCCGTCCGCCAGTACGGCCGGAATTCAGAGGAGATTTCAATGGAGAAAAAAGCGCTGTTTCTGGATCTCGACGGCACCCTCCTGACGGACCGGAAGGAAATCACCCCCGGAAACCGCAGTGCCATCGAGCGTATGCTCTCTTTGGGCCACCAGGTGATCATCACCACCGGGCGCCCCCTTGTCTCGGCCCTGACCCAGGCGGAGCGGCTCGGCTTCAACCGGCCGGGCTGCCGGCTCATCTGCTTCAACGGCGGCATCCTCTACGATGTCTACGGGAAGAAGATGCTGGAGCACAGCACCCTCAGCCTGGAGGACACCTTCCGCCTCTTTGACGAGGCCAACCACCGGGGCATCCACATCCACACCTACGACGAGGAGTCCGTCCTGGTGGAGCCCCTGAACGACACCTACCGGGTCATCCGCTACTGCGACACCACCCTGATGCACTACCGGGTAATACCGGACATCCGCCAGCTCTCCCGGGCGCCGGAAAAATGCTTCCTCATCGAGTACGACGAGCAGGAGCGCCTGGACGAGTTCCGTGAGTGGGTGCTCAGCTGGGCCGGCGATCGCCTGGCGGGCGTCAAGTCCGCCCCCTACTACCTGGAGATTCTGCCGAAGGACAGCAACAAGGGCACGGCCCTCCTGAAAATGGCGAAGCTTCTGGGGATTCCCGTGGAAAACACCGTCTCCGCGGGTGATGCCGAAAACGACATGGCCATGATCCTCGCCGCCGGTACCGGCGTCGCCATGATCAACGGCACGCCGGAGGTCCGGGCCGCCGCCGATTACGTGACGGAGCGGGACAACAACCACGACGGCGTGGCCGAGATCATCGAGCGGTTCATCCTGTGATATCAGGGCAAAGGCCTGTTCCCGCGGCAGATCTGTCTGACAGCGGGCGCCGGGCTTTGCGAACCGCCCCGCGTATCATCCTGTCACACCGGCACCTGCAGGTCTGCACCTCCTCGCCGAAGCGGCGGGCGGTGTGCACCCGCTCAAAGGATACCGCCCCGCCGTGGGTTCTCCTTAGGAGCTTCTGGGATTCCAGGAGCCCCAGGTCCCGGCGGATTGTCATGACGGAAACCCCCAGGGCAGAGGAGAGCTCGTCCGCCCGGACCTCTCCCTTCTCCCGGACAAGCCCGAGAATCTGCTTCTGCCGGTTTTCCACCACCCTCCGGTTGTTCTTCATAATACGCTCAAAACCCCCCGCTTAAGAAAAGGCCGGGCCCGCCGACAGCTCTATCCGTCGAAAGGCCCGGCCCGCTTTTTACTTCACCGCGCTTTAGTCCAGCAGACCGGCTTCCTTTAACGCAGCCTCGATCTCCTTGTCAGACATCACGTTCTTTAACGGAATCAGGACAGTGCCGGATCCCTCAAAGGTCTTCGCAAAGGTTCTGGCGCAGAACACCACGTCGTAGTTTCTGGCAGCAGTCTTGATATGGCCCCGGGGGGTTTTTTTTTAATCTGGTAACTGGTCAGCGCCCAGACAAAAGACAGAAGCTATGGCCAGGGAACTTGTTCACCGGACATAGTTTTTGTCTTTTGTCTGGGCGGCCAAGGCGCCCCACAGGGACTAGCTTCGCGTCGCGAAGCGCCTCTGACCGCCCACAGTCTCAGAATGCGCAGCATTCTGAGACATGGGTGCTGAATAGTTACATTTGGATTATGTACCATAGCACAGAAATGGGCAAAACCATCTGCTTTCCCGTAATACATCTTGTCAACGTAAAAACCGTGATCGACGATTTCCAGATCTTCTGGTGTTTCAGTAACTGTATTAGAATTAAATGTTGCACTTCCCTGTGTACTACTAATCAGAAGTTCCACTTTCACCAAAATTGTCCAACTGAGCCGTTGCTGCAGCAAAGTTACAGGTGATCACATTCGTCATTTCTTCTGGTACACTATCTATAATCCATTTACCGTTATCTTTTGTGCAGGAGAACTGTATTGTCGCTTCGGTTTGAGCAAGACTTTCAGCTTTTGCTTTTTCTTTGAAAATATCAAAAAACAGTTTCCCCAAATCTTCTTCCGATGCTCCTCCCATTGCCATATCCATAGCTTTCATGAAGTAATCAGCCATTGTAGCTTTAACAATCGGAGTTGCATCTGTAAATTTGTAGGTTACATCCACAACACCTTTATCTCCATCAACAGATGACTTATCAATGGTGTAGGTTATCTTTTTTGCTTCCCCCTTAAAGAACTCAATCAGCTGAGCTGTCATTTCATCTTCAGTTTCCATTATTGAAGAATCGAAATTGCCATTTTTTACACCTTTTGACATTGCTTCCCAATCAAGTTTTTTTGCAGCTTCAGAGAATTCTTTTACAACAGAGTCCGGCCCAGCAGAGGCACCACAAGCGCACACCAAAAGCATTAGCAACAAAGTGAACAGTATATTGCATATTCTTTTCATATACAGCCCTCCATTTATGAATAATTTATATATTATATCTTATATCTATGGCGCTAATTATATATATTTACCACATAAACTTTATACTATCCAACTTATCTTATTATTATTGCACAATACAACGTGTTGTGCAAACTATTTTGGCGTATAATAACCATTCATTCAACATGTAGCCGCTCACTCCGCCAGCTCGTACAAGTCAAGCGCCGGAGTCTCCGTATCCCAGTTGGGCTCCCAGACGTCCTCCTCGTTGACCCAGTAGTACATGTATGCTCCCGGCCCAACTGGCTTCTTCGATCTCACGTAGGCGTTCCTCTGTCCTGACCTGCGATCCGCCGGAGGCTCAACTCAGTGGGGGATTGTCACCCGCCACTGAGTCAAGCTTGTTTCTTGTACCCACCGCCTATAGAGGCGGGGGACTCCCCCACTGAGTTGATACTGTCAAAACCGAAACCTCCGTCTCCCGGTCACAGCAGGCCGATCAGCCTGTCCACGTCCTCCTCCTCCGTGGCCCAGCTGGTGGCGATCCGCATCACCGTGCGGCCGTCCGGGCGGATCTCCCAGAAGGAGAGCTCTGCCTTCTCCGCGAGGCGCGCCCGCTGCTCCGGCGTCAGGGCGACAAAGATCTGGTTGGTGGGGGAGTCGAAGGCGAACTCGTAGCCCTTCTCTTTAAGGGCGCGGCGGATGCGGTCTGCCGCGCAGATGGCCCGCTCCCCGATCTGCTGGTACAGGCCGCCGGTGAAGAGGGTCTCGAACTGGATCCCGGCGATGCGGCCCTTGGCGAGCAGGGCTCCCCGCTGCTTGATCAGGGTGAAGAAGCGGGGGATGAGACCCGGCTTCGGTATCACCACCGCCTCCCCGAAGAGGGCCCCGCACTTGGTCCCGCCGATGTAGAACAGGTCTGTCAGGCGGGCCAGGTCCGGGAGGCTCACGTCGTTCTCCGGACAGGCCAGGGCGTAGGCGAGACGGGCCCCGTCCACGTAGAGGAAGACCCCGTACCGCCGGCAGACGCCGGAGAGCTCCTTAAGCTCCTCCAGGCTGTACAGGGTCCCGGACTCGGTGGGCTGGGAGATGTAGACCATGCCCGGCTCCACCATGTGGTCCCGGTTCTCGTCGGACTTATACCTCTGGAGCAGCTCCCGCACCTCACCGGCGCGAAGCTTCCCCTCCCGGTTCGGGACGGTGAACACCTTGTGGCCGCCGGCCTCGATGGCCCCGGCCTCGTGCACGCTGATGTGCCCGCTGTCTGCCGCCACGACCCCCTGCCAGGGCCGGAGCAGCGAGGTGATCACCACCGCGTTGGTCTGGGTGCCCCCGGCGAGGAAATACACCTCCGCCTCCGGGGCCTCCGTGGCCTCACGGATCTTCTGCCGGGCGCGCTCCGTGTAGGGGTCCCCGCCGTATCCCGCGGTCTTTTCCAGGTTCGTCTCCATGAGCCGCTCCAGGATCCTGGGGTGGGCTCCTTCCATATAATCAGAAGCAAACTGCAGCTTTTCCATCGTACTTACTCCTTCCCGGCGCTTCCGCACATGCCGGGTGTCTCTGCCCGGCCAGGTCTTAAGCAGATCTGCGCCCGGGTTCCGGCCGGCCGAAAAACCGGTGTTCAGCGGCCCGCGCTCAGGTCTCCGGGTCCCGGATCAGCTCCTCCAGGGTCCCGTACAGGAGCTCCGGCTCCACCGGCTTCGAGAGGTGGGCGTTCAGGCCCGCCTGCAGGGACCGCTGCACGTCCTCGTCGAAGGCGTTTGCGGTGAGGGCGATGATGGGAACGGTCTTCGCGTCCTTCCGGTCCATGGCCCGGATCGCCGCCGTGGCGGTGAGGCCGTCCATCTCCGGCATGCGCATGTCCATGAGGACCGCGTCGAAAAAGCCCTCCGGGCTTCCCGCAAAGAGATCCACCGCCTCCCTGCCGTTGACCGCGGCCGAGACCTCCATCTCCCGCATCTTTAAGACCATGGTGATGATCTCCGCGTTGATGGGCATGTCCTCCGCCAGGAGGATGTGCCGACCCTTCAGCTCGGCCTTCCTGACCGCCCCCTGCAGGGAGCGGTTTTTCCGCTTCGCGGCCCTGCGGAACTCCTCCAGCACGTTCGCCGCGAAGAGGGGCTTGGAGATGAAGCTGTCCACGCCGGCATTCACCGCGTCCTCCATCACGTCGTCCCAGCGGTAGGCCGTGAGGATCACGATGGCGGACTCGTTGCCCGCGATGGCGCGGATCTGCCGTGTGGTCTCGACGCCGTCCATTTCCGGCATCTTCCAGTCCACCAGGATCAGGTTGTAGGGATCCCGGCGGGCGTGGCGCACCCGGGCCATCTCCACGGCCTCAGGCCCCGTGGTCGCCGTCTCCGCGGTAAAGCCGGCCTGCTCCAGCACCAGCCGGGCGTGCTCACAGTCGGTGGGATCGTCGTCCACCACCAGCACGCTGATCTGGCCGGGCTTCAGGTCCTCGCCTTCCTCCGCCGCGCCGCTCTCCGCGCAGTCGGTGAAGGTGACGGTCACCGTGAAGACCGAGCCCCTGCCCTTTTCGCTCTGCACCTCGATCCTGCCGTTCATCATGTCCACGATGTTTTTCGTGATGGCCATGCCCAGGCCGGTGCTGCCGTACTTGCTGGTGGAGGAGGAGTCCTCCTGGCTGAAGGCGTCGAAAATCCGGGGCAGGAACTCCGGATCCATGCCGATGCCCGTGTCCTTCATAATGAAGCGCAGGGTGGTCTTCCCGTCGAAGGCCGCCGCCTTCTCCACCGTAAACTCCACGCTGCCGCCCTCGGGCGTAAATTCCACGGCGTTCCCGAGGATGTTGATCAGCACCTGGCGGAGCTTCATGTCGTCCCCGATGTAGCTGTCGCTCACGTCCCCGCTGACCCTGCAGCTGTAGTGCAGCCCCTTCTCGCTGCACTGTGCGCTGATGATGCTGCTGACCTGCTCAATGAGCCGGGAGAAGGAGAACTCCTCGTTCCGGAGCGCCATGCGGCCGGACTCGATGCGGCTCATGTCCAGGATGTCGTTGATGATATTCAGAAGGTGGTGCGCGGAGCTTCCGATCTTCTTCAGGTGATCCCGGGTGCTCTCGGGCAGGTCCGGGTTGCTCAGGGCGATGCTGTCCAGGCCGATGATGGCGTTCATGGGGGTCCGGATCTCGTGGCTCATGTTGGAGAGGAAGGCGGTCTTCGCCCGGCTGGCATCCTCCGCCACCGCCAGGGCGTCGCTCAGCGCCTGGTTCTTCGCCAGGGTCTCCCGCATCTCCCGGTCGATGTCCGTAAAGCCCACGCCCACGGCGTGCACCTGGTGGTCCGGCCGGTCCTCCATGTTGCGGACCCCGGCCATGCGGAGCATCTCGTAAGCCTCCCGGCCGTCCCGCCTGACCAGGTACCGGCAGGAAAGAATGGTCTCCTTTTCCAGGCCGCGGCGGATGTTCTCCGGCTCAATGAATTTCAGGAACTCCTCCCGGTAGCTCTCGCTCACATAGTTCCGGGCGTACTCCTTAAAGGTCTGCAGGTAAGCGAAGTGCTCCCCGTCCTTTAACCCCCGGCCGGAGGAGCTGTCTGCCCGGTAGCAGATTCCCTGGTCTGTGTCCAGGTCCACGTAGTAGACGCTCCGGTAGTCGGAGGCGAGGGCCGTGATCATCTGGTCCTGCTCCGCCCGCTGCTTCTCCTGCTCCAGGAGCTGCTCCTGCAGGCGGATGCGCTGCTCCAGCTCCTCCTGCCTGGCCCGGTTCTCGGCGGCCTGGGTCTCCTTTTCCAGTGTCAGCACGGCGGAGCGCCGGCTCTGGTGGAACATGTAGAGGAACATGAGGATGAGCACCAGGGCCGTCAGGCCGCTCTGCAGGACGCCCCTGGTCAGCATGCTGCGGGTGACCCCGCTGATCTGCCCGCTGATCACGCTGTCCCGGATCAGGTAGGTCAGCTGCCAGTCGGTGCCCTCCACCGGCACGAAGTACAGGCTCTCGGAGATGCCGTCGTAGACAAAGGAGACCACGCCCTCCTTCCCGTTCATGAAGTTCTCCTTCATGGTCTCCAGGGAGAAGCCGGGATCCATCTTGGCGTGCTCCAGCGCAACCAGGAGGTTGTCCTCCACCGCGAGGCCCCCCAGCACCTGGTTGGTCAGCGGGGTGCCGTCGGAGTCGTACAGGTTGCAGAAGGTGGTGCTGTTCTGGTCGGACTGCAGGGAGACGCCCTCCAGAAGGCGGTCCACCTCCATCTCCATAAAGCAGACCACCAGCTGCTGGCCCTCAAAGGGCACCGGCTCAATGGGCGTGGCGAGAATCACCCGTTTCCTGCGGCTTCTCCGGCTCTTAACCTCCACCGTGGGCCTGTCAAGCGCCGTAAAGTCCATCCGGTAGGACTCCGGGTAGGGCTCCACCCCGGTGGAGAGGTAGATCTGGCCGTTCTGGTCCACAAAGGCGAATTTTTCCAGGTTGAAGAGACGCTTCATCTGGGTCTGGTAGCTCTGAAGGCTCTTCGCGTCCTTCAGGTTTTCCTTGTCCAGCAGCCCCACCGCGGCGCGGATGCTGTTCATGCTGGACTGCAGGTTTGAGGCCACCACCTGCTGCCGCCGCCCCGCCAGCTCGTCCAAATAGAACAGCGAGACCTCTTGCACGGCCCTCTGCGTATCTCTCTGCGCGCTCTGCCCCAGCCAGAAGGAGCCGGCGACCAGAATCAGGGCCAAAAGCAGAGCCAGGAACAGTGTGGTCCGCATAAGCCCGCTCTTTTTCCCTCTATTCATTCTGTACCCCCCAGGATGTCAGACGGAAAACAGCTCTGTGTAGACCCGCTTTCCGCCCTTTTCTTCCGATTTCATGAGAGAGACCTTCCTCACCATCATCTCCCCCTTTGGCGCCGCCGCCCCCTGCCACCTGCCGCTGCTCCTGCGGACGATGGTAATGTGGGGCTCGAACTTTTTCCTGTCGTAATCGATGCCCGCCGCGTCCAGCGACGCCCTGAGGTCCCGCACCAGGCCGTTCAGTCCCTGGTTTCCCCGGACCCCGAGCCAGAGAAGGTCCCCGAAGGCCCCGGGCTCGGACAGTGCGAGGCGGAAGGGCTTCCACTTCACCGCCTCCATGGCCGCCCTCACACCGGCCCTGTTGTCTGTCTCCCCGAGAAACGCCAGGGTGAGATGCAGGTTCCGGGCGGGGACGTAGTTTCCCTTTACCCCCTGCTTCTTCAGCTCGTGCATCATATTCATGACAGCCGCCGACAGCTCGTCGGACAGCTGGATTGCGATAAACAGCCGCATAGCGTCTCCTTTCTCTGCCTCTGAGGATATCACAGATGGCGTGCCCTCTCAAGTCTTGGGGCGGAATCGGGTCCCGCCCGGCGGCCCGGAAAGCCAATGCCCCGGCGCGGCTTTCCGCGGGACTCTCTCCTGTGCTATGATGATACCAGGGTCAAAGGCCTGCTCCCGCGGCAGGCTTGCCTGCCAGTGGAGGCAAGGTTTTATGACCCGCCCCACATGGAACGTCACACGCGCACCGCACACGAAATAACAGGAGGCGCCGCGGAAAGGAGATCCTGTATGCCAAGAAGCGAAAACCAGAAGCTGAAGCTTCTCTATCTCATGAAGCTCTTTTCCGAGCAGACGGACGACCACCACGGCCTCACGGTGCAGGAGATCGCGGGGAAGCTGGCGGGGTACGGCATCGCGGCGGACCGGAAGACCCTCTACCAGGACTTCGAGGAGCTCACCCGCTTCGGCTTCGACGTGGTGAGCGAAAAGCAGGGCCGCAGCACCGTCTATCACGCGGGGGCGCGGCACTTTGAGCTGGCGCTCCTGGTGGACTCGGTCCAGGCGGCCAAGTTCATCCCGGAGAGCATGTCCCGGGACCTGATCCGGAAGCTGGAGGCCCTGACCAGCGTCCACGAGGCCCGGCTTCTGCAGCGCCAGGTGGTCATCACCGGCCGCACGAAGTCGGCGAACCGGAAGGTCCTGTACAACGTGGACCTGCTGCACACCGCCATCAGTGAGAACCGGCAGGTCACCTTCCACTATTTCCAGTGGAACGTGAAGAAGGAGCAGGTGCTGCGGCACGGCGGGGCCCTCTACTGCGTGAGCCCCTGGTGCCTGACCTGGGACGACGAGTACTACTACCTGGTGGCCTTCGACTCGGAAAAACAGAAGGTCAAGCACTACCGGGTGGACAAGATGCTGGACCTGGCCGTCACCGGAAAGGCCCGGGAGGGGCAGGCCGCCTTCCAGGACTTCAATCCCGCGAAATACGCCCGGAGCCTCTTCGGGATGTACTCGGGGGAGGAGGTCACGGTGGCCCTGGAGGGGAAGAACGAGATGGCGGCGGTGCTCATAGACCGTTTCGGCACCGACCTGACGCTCATCCCGAAGGGAAAGGACCGCTTCACCGCCCACGTGACGGTCATGCTGAGCAGCCAGTTCCTGGGCTGGATCATGGCCCTGGGCGACGGGCTGAAGATCACGGGGCCGGACCTGGCCCTGAAGCGCATGAAGGAGGAGGTGCGGCGCTTGAGCCGGCAGTACCTGAAGAAATAGGGGCAGGCACAGAGGACCGCGCGCGGCAATCCGATCACAATCGAACCTCGGAAAAACAGGGGCGCGACAGCGAGAGCCCGCACCGGAACCGGAAAATACGGTTCTGGCGCGGGCTCCTTTTCATTTGTTTCGTGGGGGACCGACTGGCCGGTCCCGGTTCAGCGCGGCGGGGGAGTCCCCCGCTGCGTTTTGCCTCCGGCGGATCACCCCCGCGGGATTACATCAGCTTCCGGAACATGGCCTCGAAGTCAGCCAGGGTGGCCTCCTTCGGGTTTCCGGGGGCGCAGGCGTCTGCCGCGGCAGACTCGCACAGGAAGGGCAGGTCCTCTTCCTTCAGCTTCTCCAGCTTGGTGGGAATGCCAACATCCACCGAGAGCTGCTGCACGGCGTCGATGGCGGTGCGGCGGTAGGTCTCCTGGTCCATGCCGGTGGTGTCGATGCCGAAGGCCTCCGCGATGGCCTTGTACTTCTCGCCGGTGCACTCCTTGTTGAACTCCATGACGATGGGCAGCATCATGGCGCAGGCCACGCCGTGGGGCGTGTCATAGACGGCGCCCAGGGTGTGGGCCATGGAGTGGGCAATGCCGAGGCCCACGTTGGAGTAGGCCATGGCGGTGACGTACTGGGCCAGGGCCATGCCCTCCCGGCCGTCCGGATCGTTCTGCACGGCGGCTCTCAGGTTCTTGGCGATCAGCTTGATGGCCTCCAGGTCCAGGCAGTCGGACAGGGTCCAGGCGCCCTTGGTGGTGTAGCCCTCAATGGCGTGGGTCAGGGCGTCCATTCCGGTGGAAGCCGTGAGGCCCTTCGGCATGCTGGCCATCATGTCCGGGTCAACCACTGCCACGTCGGGGATATCGTTGGGGTCCACACACACGAACTTGCGCTTCTTCTCCACGTCCGTGATGACGTAGTTGATGGTGGACTCTGCGCCGGTGCCGCCGGTGGTGGGAACCGCGATGGTGAAGACGGTGCGCTTCTTGGTGGGGGCCACGCCCTCCAGGGAGCGGACGTCATAGTACTCGGGATTGTTGACGATGATGCCGATGCCCTTGCCGGTGTCCATGGAGGAGCCGCCGCCGATGGTGATCATGAAATCAGCTCCGGACGCCTTGTAGGCATCCACGCCCTGCTGCACGTTCTCTATGGTGGGATTGGGCTTGATGTTGGAGTAAACCTCGAAGTCGATGCCGTTCTCCTTGAGAAGGTCCGTCACCTTCGCGGTGACGCCGAACTTCACCAGGTCCGGATCGGAGGCCACGAAGGCCTTCTTGAAGCCCTTGGACTTCACAATGCCGGGAATCTCCTGGATTGCGCCGTGCCCGTGGAAGGACATCCCGTTCAGAACGAAACGATTAACAGCCATATATTTACCTCCTGTCAAAACAAAAATGGCTCCGGACTCCCTACAGGAAGCCCGGAACCTGTCTGAAGCATCTTCTATTGTACCAAGCCGCGGGCCTGACAGCCAGCAATTTCTGTCAGTTTTTCACCGCCCGGGATACGCCGGCCGGGGTGCCCCCCCCTAGCCCTCGTCCGCCAGCCGGCTGCCGTAGAGCACCGCCTCCCGGAGGACCAGCTGGATCACCTTCAGGAAGAGAAACAGCACCACGATGGGGATCACGCAGGCGGTCACGATCATCAGGGCCAGGGACTTCATGAAGCCCGTGATGAGCCCCTTCGCCTTCCGGACCATCTCGGAGCTGAAGGTGGCCACGGTGGTGATCATCTGCCCCACGGCGTCCCCCACTCCCTTCTCCTCGACGCCCTCCCGGCCTTCCTCCACCTCCATGGACAGGTCCGAGGAGGCGTCCAGGGTCTCCTGGATCTCGCTCTGCTGGGAGACGTAGACCATGTGGGAGATGCCGAGCCCCACGGGGATCATGAGCCACACCAGGATCCCGGTGATGAGAAGCGTCACCGCCGTCATGTGGAAGCGCCGCCGGTGCCAGAACTGGCTGAGCAGGAACAGGAGCATCGCCGCCGGCACCACCACCAGGAACACCAGCCTGCCGATCACGGTGAACATGGTCTTCTCAAAGTAGAGGGCGCAGAGCACCATCAGGAAGCCGCCGCTGAAGTCTGCCAGCTTTTCCGCCACCGGGGTGGCCGTGTCCCCGGGAAGGGCCGACACCGCCAGCGACGCGGCCGAGCTCGCCGCCGCAAGCTCCAGCGTGGTCCCGATCTTTTCGTCGATGGAGGCGCTGATGGACCTCGCCAGCCGGGTCTCGGGGGAACCGGCCGCCGGCGCAAGCAGGACAACAGAAATCATGGCCGCGCAGGCGAGCCACAGGGAGATCACCGTCTTCTTAAAGACGCTCTGGTTCCGGAAAGTCACTTCTCTCACTCTCCCTTCTCAAAGGTGATCCTTGCGCCCGGGCCGGCAATGCTGCCGACAAAGGTGCTGATCACCTGCCTGGCGTTTTTCTCCGCCTTCTCCAGGATGCCCTTTTCCTCGGCCTTCTTCCGGACCTCTTCCTCGAGGCGCTCCATGGCCTTTCCCCGCTCTTCCTCCGTGAACTTGTTGAAGATGCTGTGCTTCTCGTCCCGGACCACCAGGCTCGCGGGGTCTATGTTCGGCTCCCTCATCACGGCCTCCGGCAGGTGGATCACAAAGGCCTCGCCGCTCTCGTCCGCCCGCACCGTGATGGCGCCGAAGTCGATCCCGGCCTCCACCACCCCGTCGTAGGTGACCATGTAGCTCTCCTCGGTGCCCCACAGCTCCGCGCCGAAGAGGGTGCTGACCTTCTTGTCCGACAGGAGTTCCGTGAAATAGTACTCCTCTGTAATAAGGAAGCCCATGTCCCGAAGCCCGTCCTCGATGGTCTCAAAATCCACCTTGTGCTCGGTCTTCAGCGGAATCATGCTCTCCGCGCTCTTCTGCCGCACCGAGATGTCTGCCTCCGCCGCCGGTATGCCGGAGCGGGTCCCGGCATGCTCCCCGTTCCCCTCGCTGAGCCGCTTCGCCAGCACACCGCCCAGCAGCAGGATGATCACCATCGGCACCGCGCAGAGCAGCACCTGGACCCAGTAATGCCTAAGGCGGGCGTCTCTTCTGCTTTCCAGTTCTCTGTTCTTCCCCGGGGCCTTCGGGGGTTCCAGTTCCTTCCTGGTTTCCGGTTCCTTCATGTTTTCCTCCTGAAAAAGATAATGCCTCCCGGCCTGAGCCGAGAGGCACCCGTTCCTTCAGGCCGCCTCTCAGCGGGCCTTCTCAAACAGCTGGTAATCCTTGGGATTGTCCCTGTCGCCGCCCCAGGTGAACCCGTGCTGGGTGAAGAGGCGGTAGGCCAGGTCGTTGTGGTCGATCATGTGGGGCAGCCCCGCGCTCCGGTCCACGAACGCCGAGGCGTTCTCGTGGTTCCAATGGGGCTCGCCGTCCCGGTAGGTCACGTAGGGGTTCTGCTGGGGGTTGAAGTCGATGGCCAGCCCCAGGGCGTGGTTCGACAGCCTGCCGCTGGCGGACCTGCCGTAGCGGAACACGGAGGTGTTGTTGCGGTCGATGGAGCGGGAGCCGGAGGAATCCGCCGTGCCGTTCCAGTAGTCATCGATCAGCCGCATGGAGCTCACCTGGTACTTCTGCCGGAACAGCTCCTCAAAGATTTCCCGCATGTCCTGCTCGATGTCCTTGTGGACGATCATCTCGCCCACCTGGATGTTGCCGTCGAAGTTGTAGTGCAGCACTTTCACGAAGCGAAGGTCCTCCAGGGCAATATCCGGGTTCTCCCTCCAGGACTTCCCGTTGATCCGGTTGTAGAGGTAGTCCCCCTCCCGGATGGCCAGCACCTGGGTGTAATCCTCCGGCCTGGACACGTCGATCTGGGACGGGTCGATCACCGTTCCGGCGGAGATTCCCGCCAGGGGAGAGGCCTTCAATACCGTGGATTCCACCGTGTAGGGGATGGGGTTCTGGTCCGGGCGGTTCGCCAGCTCCTGAAGAGAGGCGGATGCCGGAGCCGCTGCGTTCCCGCTTCCCGCGGACTGACCCGCCTGGCTGCCCTGGTTCTGCAGGGCCGCGCCCGGTCCGGTGACCTGGCTGCTCCCGGCGGCTGCACCCTGGTTCTGCAGGGCTGCGCCCGGTCCGGTGACCTGGCTGTTACCAGCTGCCGGCTGGGCTGCGGGCGCCTGGGCGGTCTCTGTTCCCTGGGCCGGCAGCGCTCCGGAGGCCTGGCCCTGGTTCCCGGCTGCGGCAGCCTCCTGGCCGCCGGCTGCCCCGGCCTCCTGGGCCGATGCGTCCGCTCTGGCAGGGGCGGTCTCCTGGACCGCGGCGGTCTCTCTGGCCGCGGTGGTGGCCCTGGCCGAAGTGGTCTCGCGGGCCGCGGTGGTCTCTCTGGCCGCGGTTGTGGCTCTGGCCGAAGTGGTCTCGCGGGCCGCAGTGGTGGCCCTGGCCGAAGTGGTCTCGCGGGCCGCAGTGGTCTCACGGGCCGCGGTGGTCTCCGCGGGGCTGCTCTCGGCCGCGGCGGAGGTCTCGGCCGTCACAGTGGCAGCGGCAGCGGTCTCGGCCGCCTTCGTCTCCGCCTCAGAGGGCAGCGAGGCGACGACCTCCACAACGCCCTCGGTCTCGGCCATGGCCCTGGTCATCTGGGACCGGGTCCTTCTGCTGCCCAGAAAATAGCCGAGCAAAAAGGAGAGGACCAGCAGAAGCAGGACAATTCCCGCCAGCCGCTCCAGAGAAATGCTTCGTGTTCTTCTTCTCGGTGAATACATTGCCTGTACACTCCATCAGCAAATTGTAGGAAGGCGATACCGCCTCACCCCTAGCATATCAGCAAAATCGAAAAAGGTCGACATAAAAAACGAAATCTTTTTACATCTGCCTCTCGAACCTGACAATATACGCCCCCAAAACCTGCCTGCAGGGGACCGCGGCGGCGTTTTCCGGCGTAAAGTCCTGTCTGGGGTAGACGGTTCCCACCTCCTCCCGGAATGCCGGGAGGGTCTTCCCCGTACTGAGGCCGGAGGCGTCTCCCCCGGCAAAGCGCCAGGCAAAGCCGCAGTCGCAGAACTCCTTCCGGACGGTGACCTGCTCCGCCGGCCTAAGCTCTGCCCTCTCCCCCGAGAGGAACCAGCAGCCGTCATTGTCCTTTTCCGCGGGGCACCCGCCCTCGGCCCCGGTTCCCTCGTACCAGAGGGTGAGGAAGGGGGCGGTGATGGTCACCCGGTTCCCCTCCCGTTTGAAAGAGACCGGGTCCTTTCCGCTGATCCAGTTTCCCACGTTCAGCCAGCCCTTAAAGCTCCCGGCCTGCACCGGCGTGTTGAATTCCACGTAGACCGTCCTGCCGTCCCGGATCTCCGTGTTGATCCGCAGCACCGGGCGAAGGGACTCGTAGCCCTCCGGAAGAAAGGCGCGGAGCCGGTCCTGCTCCGCGCCATAGGCCATGACAAACTGTTCCACCCGCGCCATCAGAAGAAGCCCTCCGCGATCTCCACCGCCGCCCGCACGCAGTCGTCGCAGTCGCAGATCACAACCCCGGTATCCCGGCCCTTCAGGTCCTTACAGAGCGTGGCGCCGCACCGCTCCCGGAAGGTGTTCAGTGCCGCCGAGGCGTCCCGGAGCACCGGCTTCCCCTCAAATTTCCGGAGGCCCAGCAGCATTTCCGCCCCCACCAGGGCGCCGCAGGTGCCCTCCATGCGGCCCATGCCGAGTCCGAAGGCAGCCCCCAGCTTCCGGAAATACTCCGGATCTGTCCCCATGTCTTCCGCGAAGACCGTCAGCACGGCCTGGGCGCAGTTCATTCCCTGGTGCTTGTACAAAACCGCCTGTTCTTTTCTGTCCATGGCTTCTTTCCTTTCTGTGTTCCGCTTGGGGCAGGTCCGGCTCCCCCCTGTGATAAAGAGTGTGATACTTGTGTGATAAAAGTGTGATAAACGTCCTGCTAAACTGTAGATACAAATTTTAAAGAATCCCGATTCCATCCGGATCGGATCGACAGGAGGCAGGTTATGGCGAACGCAGAGAGTTTTGAATTCCAGCACAAGGGGCTGTTCCACGGCTGCGCGAATGCTCTCGCGGTGCTCTGCCTCGCCACAGCGCTGGCGGTGTATCCCCTGCGCTTTTCCTACTTTTTATGGCTTCCCTGCCTGTTCGTCTCCCTTCTCTTCGGAGCCCTCGCAAACGCGGCCGGCAGTGACTGGAAAGCCGTGCTGCTCCCGGGCCTTGTGATCGACGGAATCTACGTGGTCGCTCTCATCGGCACAATCGCCTACCAGACCTACAACGTTTTCCTCAGCCTCTGAGAACTTCTGAAGATGAAGAGCCCGCAGGGGCTCTTTTTTTTATCAATTACCATTATACCCACTCGGCGCAGCCATGGGAATCCCAAAATCGGGCCCGGCCCTCCTCCCTCCCGATCTGCGGTCCGCCAGAGGCCCGGCTCTGTGGTATAATAGCACCATCTCGCAAACAGCAGGCACAGCTGGACAGGATCACACGCATGGAACAGACCCTTCGAAACACCCCCGCCTATCAGACACTCCGGAAGAAAACCGCGGAGCTCCTCTCGGGAGACCAGCGCCGCGTTCTCATCGCCATAGACGGGCGCTGCGGCTCCGGAAAGACAACCCTCGCCTCCCTGCTCGCGGAGGACTTCGGCGGGGCCCTCTTCCACATGGACGATTTCTACCTCCGGGAGGAGCAGCGCACCCCGGAGCGGCTGGCCGAGACCGGCGGAAACGTGGACTACGAGCGCTTCCGCTCGGAGGTTCTCAAACCCCTTTCCTCCGGGGAGGATGTGCTGCTCCGCCGCTTCTCCTGCAGCACCTTCACGCTGGAGCCCCCGGTGCGGGTTCCGGCCGCGCGCCTCTGCATCATCGAGGGCTCCTACAGCCTGCACCCGTATTTCGGCGACCCCTATGACCTGCGGGTGTTCCTCACCGTCCCGCCGGAAGTGCAGGCGCAGCGAATCCTGAAGCGGAACGGCGGGGAAGGCCTCGCCCGCTTCCAGGCCCTCTGGATCCCGAAGGAGGAGGCCTACTTCCGGAAGTTCCGGACCGCGGAAAACGCCCTGATCCTCTCAGGACTCGTTACTATTCACGGCCTCTTGAGTAAATAAAAATGGCGGCTCACACCTATACCTGAATCCGTGAACTTTGGTTGCTCTTACCTTTAAAAAACATCGATATTGCAAAGGCTTGCAGTTTGTCTCCGGTATCTTTCCGGATCACCTGTTGGGTGATGGAAGTGCGAAGCTCATTCACC
>Ga0256404_1006221_pt1 | contig 20044 bp, 14 predicted proteins | sample RumenRJG_01DNA_FD_185990 | JGI IMG/M metagenome (GOLD analysis project Ga0256404, IMG submission 185990) | Bovine rumen microbial communities from Lethbridge, Alberta, Canada - RJG_01 | ecosystem: Host-associated > Mammals > Digestive system > Stomach > Rumen | place: Canada: Alberta | collected...
CATTGTGGGGTAAGGGGAAGGTATGCACAAATCGGACAAAATTCACGCTCATACTATCATGATGCATAGTGTTCAAGCTCTTTACTGCAATTGAGATTGCCATTGAGATTGCTTGCGGATTTTAGGGCAAATAAATTTGCAATTTTCCGAGCGTGAGTATCTTCGAGGCAAAGCCTCAGAGATACTGTTTTTCTTCCTATTTCACAAAGAGAAAAGAAAAAATCAGTCAATTATTTGGAAATGCCCCAAAAATTACTATCTTTGCAGTCTTCAATGTATCTTGAATACAGAAGATACAATAAATACAGTATTTCCCAAAGATATTCTCACGCGTACCGCGCACGCGCGGTACGCGTGAAATTACCTATATTACACTATAATAAACTGTATTACTGTATAAAACTTATATGACTATTAATAGTACAAATTGCAGCCATTAATACTTGCAATTGCTAGAATTAATAGTAACAATTGCTACCATTAATACCTATCATCAACCATATCCACCCTCGACTGTTTTTTTCTGTTTTATTTTCTTTTTCGCCAGACTTTTATTAATTTTGCACCATTGTTTAGAAATAAAACTACTAACATGAACAAGAGAATAGGTATGATGGCTGCACTGGCAGCAATGGTGATGGGCGGTCAGGCCAAGGTGAAGCTGCCCCACCTGGTAAGTGACAACATGGTAATCCAACAGCAGACGGACGTGCGCCTGTGGGGATGGGCCAAGGCGGGAAAGACGGTGGTAGCTACCACGTCATGGTCGAAAGAGAAGGCTGAGGCAAAAGCCGACAAGCAAGGACGATGGCTGCTGACGGTGAAGTCGCCCAAGGCCAGCTATGAGCCGCTGAGCATCACCTTCGACGACGGTGACGGCAAGGTGACTATCAATAATGTGCTCGCGGGCGAGGTATGGGTATGCGCCGGACAGTCGAACATGGAAATGCCCGTCAAGGGCTTCGGCAACTGTCCCGTGCTGAACTACAACAAGGAGGTTATCAATGCCGCCGGCAAGCGCCAGGTGCGCTCAGCCAAGATACCCAGCATCATGCGCATGACACCACAGGAGGATGCTGACACACAGTGGCGCGAGTGTTCGCCGCAGACCGTCGGGGAGTTCTCGGCCACAGGATATTTCTTTGCCAAGACGGTCAACAAAGCGCTCGACATCCCCATCGGACTCATTGAAGCCAACAAGGGCGGCACGCGCGTGGAGAGCTGGCTGACCAAGGAGAACCTGGAGAAACATACGCAGGAGCCTACCGACTCGATGGGCATCGTGAACTTCAAGAAAGAATGGGACTACCATCGCGCACTGGTGTGGGGCAACGGCACGTTCAACCCCATCCTGAACTACACCGTGAAGGGCATCCTGTTCTACCAAGGCTGCTCGAACGTGGGCGACCCCGGCAACCAGTACTCCGAGCGTCTGAAACTGCTGGTGGAGCAGTGGCGCGCGCAGTTCAAACTGGGCGAGATACCCTTCTACTTCGTACAGATAGCCCCCTATGATTCCGGCGACAAGCAGGGCACATGGAACGCCTTGCTGCAGGAACAGCAGTTCCGCGCCTCGCAAATCATTCCCAACAGCGGACTGGTCTGCACCAACGATGCCGTCTATCCCTACGAGGGCACACAGATTCACCCTGCCCAGAAGCAGAAGGTGGGTGAGCGACTGGCTTTCCTGGCGCTGAACAAGACCTACGGCATGCAGTCCGTTATCTGCGAGAGTCCATCGTACAAGGACATGCAGGTCAAGGGCGACACCGTGATGATTCACCTCAACAACGAGTGCGGAGCCATCAGCCGATTCGAAGACATCAAGGGCTTCGAGGTCGCTGGTGCAGACCGCGTGTTCCATCCTGCCAAGGCTAGCCATTTCTGGCAGCCTAGCGGCGGCTACTGGGATGAGTGTATCGTCATCAAGAGCGATGCCGTGAAAGAACCCGTTGCCGTGCGCTATTGTTTCCGCAACTGGCAGCTGGGCAACCTTGCCAACGCCGGCGGACTACCCCTATTCCCCTTCAGAACAGACAACTGGTAATGGAACATCCCTTAGAGAAATTCAAATACTGTCCCGTCTGTGGCAGTCGGCATTTCGTGGTCAACAATTTCAAAAGCAAACATTGCCAGGACTGCGGATTCACCTACTATGCCAATCCGTGCTCTGCCACGGCAGCCTTTATCGTGAATGACAACGATGAGATGCTGGTGGTGCGCAGGGCAAAAGAGCCTGCCAAGGGAACGCTCGACCTCCCAGGCGGGTTCTGCGACATGGGCGAAACCGTGGAACAAGGCATGATACGCGAAATCAAGGAAGAGACAGGACTGGACGTGACGGACGTCCAGTACCTGTTCTCGTCACCCAACGTCTACGTGTATAGTGGCATGGGGGTCCACACCCTCGACATGGACTACCTGGTGCGCGTCCACGGCGACCACATCCCCGTGAAGGCTGAGGACGATGCCGCAGAGGCTATGTGGATACCTATTAACAAAGTTAATCCTGCAGAATTCGGACTGACCAGCATCCGGAATGCCGTCATCAGATTTCTCGGTGAAACGTTAAGAAAATAAAAAAACCACTATATAAATAAGGTGTAACCAAATCTTTTGCCTACTTTTGCAGCCCGTAATGAAATAAAAGTATAACGAGATATGCAAAAGAACTTAGTGATAGTAGAGTCTCCTGCCAAGGCAAAGACCATTGAGAAATTCCTGGGCAGCGACTATAAGGTAATGTCAAGCTACGGCCATATCCGCGACTTGAAAAAGAAGGAGATGAGCATTGACACCAACACGCTCAAACCTGAATACGAGATCCCTGAAGAGAAAGAAAAACTGGTCAAGGACCTGAAGTCCAACGCTGAAAAGGCAGAGAAAGTATGGCTCGCATCCGATGAGGACCGCGAGGGAGAAGCCATCTCATGGCACTTGTGTGAAGTACTGGGACTGGACGAGAAGAAGACCAACCGTATCGTATTCCACGAGATCACCAAACCCGCTATCCTGAAAGCTATCGAAACGCCACGCCACCTGGACATGAATCTGGTAAACGCCCAGCAGGCTCGCCGCGTGCTCGACCGTCTGGTAGGTTTCAAACTGTCGCCCGTCCTTTGGCGCAAGGTGAAACCCGCCCTCTCAGCAGGTCGCGTACAGAGCGTCGCCGTCCGTCTGATTGTAGAGCGTGAGCGTGAAATACAAGAGTTCAACAGCGAGCCATATTATAGTGTCAGCGGCACCTTTGCCATCGCTAATGCTGACGGTTCACAAACTGAGGTAAAGGCCACACTCGCCCAGCGACTGAAGACCCATGAAGAGGTGCAGAAGTTCCTGGAACAGTGCATCGACGCCACCTATACCGTCGAGTCTGTAAGCAATAAGCCGCTAAAACGCACTCCCGCACCTCCCTTCACCACGTCTACCTTGCAACAGGAAGCTGCTCGCAAACTGGGCTTCACCGTATCACAGACCATGATGGTTGCCCAACACCTGTATGAGCACGGACAGATTACCTATATGCGTACGGACTCCGTCAACCTCTCTGCCCTGTGTATCAATGCCAGCAAGGATGAGATTGTCAAGCTCTATGGCGAGGAATATAGCAAGGTGCGCCAGTACCACACCAGTTCAAAGGGTGCCCAGGAGGCTCACGAGGCTATCCGTCCCACCTATATGGATCGTACCGAGATAGAGGGAACGGCTCAGGAGCGTAAGCTCTACGACCTCATCTGGAAGCGTACCATAGCCAGTCAGATGGCTGATGCTGAGATTCAGAAGACTACCGTCAACATTGCTGTCAGCGGCAGCGATGAGCAGTTTGTCGCTCAAGGTGAAGTAGTCAAATTCGACGGTTTCATCAAAGTATACCGCGAGTCCGTTGATGATGAGGAACAGCTGGAAGAAGAAAGCCACATCCTGCCTCCATTGAAGAAAGGCATGGAACTGACACGTCGCGAGATACAGGCAACAGAGCGATTCAGCCAAGGCCCGCTACGCTATACGGAAGCCTCGCTAGTACATAAACTGGAGGAACTCGGTATCGGCCGACCTTCTACCTACGCTCCTACCATCTCGACCATCCAACAACGTGAATACGTTCACAAGGGTGACAAGAAAGGGGAGGAGAGAATCTACACCATCGACACGCTGAAAGGCAAGCAGATCAAGCAGACGCAGCGCAAGGAGATGGCGGGTTCCGACAAGGGTAAGCTGCTGCCTACCGACATCGGCATCGTTGTCAACGACTTCCTGATGAAGTCATTCCCCACCATCATGGACTATAACTTCACCGCCAAGGTAGAGCAGGACTTCGATAAGATTGCGGAAGGCGACGAGGAATGGACCGATATGATGAAGAACTTCTACAAGACCTTCGAACCCATCGTAGAGAAGACTATGAACTCCCGTCAGGAGCGCAAGGCCGGTGAGCGCCAATTAGGCAAAGATCCCAAGAGCGGTAAGCCCGTATTCGTCAAGATAGGTCGCTTCGGTCCCGTCGTCCAGATTGGCAGTGCAGAGGACATTGACAAGCCCCTGTTTGCCCAACTGCCCAGCGACAAGAGCATGGAGACCTTAACACTGGAAGAGGCGCTGGAACTGTTTAAGTTGCCCCGTACAGTAGGTGATTTCGAAGGTGCTCCCGTCGTTATCGGTGCCGGACGCTTCGGTCCTTATATTCTCCATAAGAAGAAGTACACATCCCTGCCCAAAGGCGCTGACCCCATGACCGTCACACTCGACGAGGCTATCCGCCTGATTAATGAGAAGCGTCTCCAGGAGAACCAGAAACACATGAAGACCTTCCCGGAAGACATGAAACTGGAAGTGCTCAATGGTCGCTACGGTCCCTATCTGGCTTACGACGGCAAGAACTACCGAATGCCAAAGGCCTTGCATAGTCGTGCAGCAGAACTGACCTATGACGAGTGCATGGAAATTATAGAAAAGCAAAACAGCAAATCATAATGCGACGCATCATCCTCATCGGATACATGGGGTCAGGAAAGACCACCATCGGCAAGGCACTCTCCAAAGAGACCGGCATGATGTTCTATGACATGGACTGGTACATTGAGAGCCGTATGCGAAAGACGGTGTCCCAGATCTTCGCAGAGAAAGGCGAGGAAGGCTTCCGTAAAATCGAATACAACATGTTGCACGAGGTGGCAGAATTTGAAGATGTCATCATCAGCTGCGGAGGCGGAACACCTTGTTTCTTTGACAATATGGACTACCTGAACCAACAAGGTGACGTGGTCTACCTGAAAGCCACCCCGGAAGTACTGCATAAACACCTGTTGATGGCCAAGGTTGAACGGCCTCTGCTAAAGGACAAGACACCGGAAGAACTGATTGCCTACATCACGGAGCACCTAAAAGAGCGTGAACCGTTCTACACGAAGGCACGCTATTCGCTGGATGTCAGTCTGATGGATGACTATGACAAGATAAAGCTATCTGTACAAAATATACGTGAACTGCTGAAGATATGAAGAAATGGACGATTGAGGACTCCAAGGAGCTCTACAACATCAATGGCTGGGGTACCAGCTACTTCGGTATCAATGAACAGGGCAATGTCTTTGTGACTCCCTGTAAAGACAGTACACAAATTGACCTACGTGAGGTGATGGACGAACTGTCACTGCGCGATGTCACTTCACCTGTGCTGCTTCGTTTCCCAGACATCCTTGACAACCGCATCGAAAAGACGTGGAGCTGCTTCAAGAAAGCCGCCAAGGAATACGAATACAAGGCAGAAAACTATGTGGTTTTCCCTATCAAGGTCAACCAGATGCAGCCCGTAGTCGAGGAGATCATCTCGCACGGACGCAAGTTCAACCTGGGCATCGAGGCCGGTTCCAAACCCGAACTGCACGCCGTTATCGCAGTACAATGCCAGAGCGACAGCATCATCATCTGCAATGGCTATAAGGACCAGTCGTATATTGAACTCGCCCTGTTGGCTCAGAAGATGGGCAAACGCATCTTCATCGTCGTAGAGAAACTGAACGAACTGGAGATTATAGCCCGCGAGGCCAAGAAACTGGGTGTCCGTCCCAATATCGGCATTCGCATCAAGCTGGCCTCCTCGGGCAGCGGAAAATGGGAAGAAAGCGGTGGCGACGCCAGCAAGTTTGGGCTGACAAGTGCTGAACTGCTGGAGGCCCTGGATCTCCTGGACAAAAAGGATATGCGCGACTGCTTGCGTCTCATCCACTTCCATATCGGCAGCCAGATTACGAAGATTCGCCGCATCCAGACTGCCTTGCGCGAAGCCTCGCAGTTCTACGTACAACTGCATAAGATGGGCTATAACGTCGACTTCGTTGATTGTGGCGGCGGACTGGGTGTTGACTATGACGGAACACGCTCACCATCGAGTGAGAGTTCAGTAAACTACAGCATCCAGGAGTATGTCAACGACTGTATCTACACCTTCGTGGATGCCGCCAACAAGAACGGACTGCCTCACCCCAACCTGATTACCGAGAGCGGGCGCTCACTGGCTGCCCACCATTCCGTGCTGGTCATCGACGTGCTGGAGACGGCTTCGTTGCCCGAAATGCCGGAGGAGTTTGAGCCCGACGAGAACTCACACCAACTGGTAAAAGACCTCTATGAGATATGGGACAACCTGACACCACGCAACGTGCTGGAAGATTGGCACGACGCGGAACAAATCCGCGAAGAGGTGCTCGACTTGTTTGCCCATGGCATTGTCGACCTGAAGACACGAGCTGAGGTGGAAGCCATGTATTGGAGCGTCTGTCATGAGATACATGCTTTGGCAAAGAATCTGAAGCATGTGCCGGAAGAGTTGATGAACATCGACAAGTTGCTGGCAGACAAGTATTTCTGCAATTTCTCCCTGTTCCAGTCGTTGCCAGACTCATGGGCTATCGACCAGGTATTCCCCATCATGCCTATCCAGCGACTGACAGAGCGCCCGACACGTAATGCCACCATCCAGGACATCACGTGTGACTCAGATGGTAAGATAGCCAACTTCGCTACCAACCGCCATAACTCGCACTCACTGCCCGTCCACGCACTAAAGAAGAATGAGAACTATTACCTGGGCGTATTCCTCGTTGGTGCCTATCAGGAAATCTTAGGCGACATGCACAACCTGTTTGGAGACACCACAGCCGTCCATATTTCCGTGAAGGATGGCCACTATCACATCGACCAGATATTCGACGGTGAAACGGTGGAAGAAGTTCTGGAATACGTGCAATACAATCCCAAGAAACTGGTTCGACAGTTAGAGATATGGGTTGCCAAGAGCGTGAAACAAGGAAAGATTACTCTCGACGAGGGCAAGGAGTTCCTCTCCAACTACCGCTCAGGACTATACGGATATACCTATTTGGAGTAAACTTAAATGAAAAAGGGTCTGTTGGTTGGGCTTTTGATAACCATGATGCTGCCTATAAATGCACAAAAGGCAGTCATCGAGGAATCTGTGACAGATATTGTCTGCGACGGTCCCACCCATGCTATTACTCACTATAAAGAGGTCGTTACTATCCTCAACCCACAAGGAGGGGCTTCTTTGGCAAATTTCGCCTGTTCTTGCAGTGACAAGGACAAGCTTACCAGTTTTAAAGGTCTGGTGACGGATGCCAATGGACGTGTTATCAGGAAACTAAAAGAAAGTGAGTTGCAAAAGAACGAGATTTCCCCATATCTTGCCGTTGACGACTACACGATGTATCTTGATTATGCACCACCTGTTTATCCTGTTACCATTACCTACGAATGGACCATTGACAGTCGCGATAATCTAATTGCATTTCCTCGCTTCTGCCCCCAGACAGACTATGGCGTCAGCGTCAAGAAAGCAAGCTATAGACTTAAAGTTCCGAAGAGCATGACCATTCTCCATGCACAGCAGAACATTGCAAATGAGGTGAACATCGACAAGAGCTCGAAATACACCCAACTCCTCACACTTGAAGTCAGCGACTTGCCTATGCTGGAGAACGAGCCCTATTCGCGTCCGCTGAGGGAGAAGGTTCCTATGGCAAGGTTTGCCCCTGCTGACTTCACGTACTATGGCACACAGGGAAGTCAACGCAGCTGGAAAGACCTTGGTCTATGGCAATACAGCCTCATCCAAGGACTTGATGTCCTGCCTGAAAATGTCCGTCAACAACTGCATCAACTGACAGACACCATGAAGACAGACCGTGAGAAGGTGGAGGCTCTTTACCGGCATCTGGGCAAGACCACTCGTTATGTGGCTATCCTTCTGGGTATTGGCGGAATGAAGCCGGCCACAGCCACCAATGTCTATAAAAGCGGATTCGGCGACTGTAAAGGTCTGACGAACTATATGCGCGCTATGCTGAAAGAGGTGGGTATTGCCTCGAACTACATACTCATCAGCACCACCAATCGCAGGTTTATGAAAGACTACACCTGTGCTGGCCAGATGAACCACGCTATCCTACAGGTTCCACTTCCCAACGATACGCTTTGGCTGGAATGTACCAATCCTCAGTTGCCCATGGGCTATGTGCATGAGGACATTGCCGGACACGAAGCCATTGAGATCAGCGAACAGGGAGGCAGACTTGTTCGTCTGCCCTTATATGCAGACAGCACGAATCTGATGCGAAGCACCGTAAATATCCATCTCTCCCAAGACGGAACTGCAGACTTAAAGGTGTCACAAGAGACCTTCAACAGACAATACGAAGATCGCATCCCTTTGACTAAGATGAATGAAAAGGAGCGCCAAAAGATACTTCCACGGATTGTCTATGCCCCATTGACTGAAATCAACCGCATTGACATCAGCGAGGATGGCGCCAAGATGACAATGGACACGAAAATCAAAAGCCAGAAATATGCTAACCAGACAGGACAACGGCTCTTTGTGCCCATCTGTCCACTACATCACGGCTACACTGTACCCAACGACACAGTAGGACGTCAAGAGGATATCTGGCTGGAATTGGGCTATCAGGACGAAGACGATATCACGCTCACCATTCCTGAAGGATACACTATTGAAGCTTGCCCCAAGGACATTAACATCGAACAACCCTTCGCCTCGTTCTCATTCTCAATAAAGAGAAACGATAAGACTATTCATGTTAAGAATCGCCTGTTAATGAAGTCAGGGACGTTTGACAAGTCACTCTTTCCACAACTCACAGAGTTCCTGCAATCAATAAGCAATATCTATCACCAAAAAATAATACTAAAAAAAATACCACTATGAAAAAACTATTATTCCTTATGACATGCCTGATACTGGGCTGGACTACTATTGAAGCCCAGAACCTGAAATTTGGCAAGCCTACAGACGAAGAGATGCAAATGACCGTCTATGAACAAGACCCAGAAGCAGAAGCCGTCGTACTATGCCAACTCACAAACGTGAGCTACACGATGGATATGCTGGATTTCTTGGTTGACTACGAAGTAAAGACACGTATCAAGATACTAAAGGAGGAGGGTAAGGAATATGCCAATATCACCATCCCCTACATCTTCAATAGCAATGAAGACTTCATGCAGGAGACTTTCGAGAATTTCAAAGCCACTGCCTATAATCTGGAGAATGGCAAAGTGAAGAAGACCAAAATAGGCCTTGACAAGATATACAGTGAACGTATCGACAAAGACAATATGGTGGCTAAGATTGCCATTCCACAGGTAAAGGCCGGCACCGTCATCGAATACGAATATAAGCTTCATAGTAACGTCTATTATCATATACACGACTGGTATGCCAGTGCCGAGATTCCTGTTGCCTATGCCAACTACAGGCTGGAAATACCCGTTGTTTTCATCTACAACGTAGAGTATTCAGGACTCCAGCAATTACAGAATACCGTCACCGCAGGATCGCTGCTCTACAAGCCAGACAGCAACAGTACGTCAAGTCAAAAAAGTTGCGCCACCAATATATATAATTGTACAGGACGGCATCTGAAAGGGTTGAAGAAGGACGATTATGTGTGCAACGTACGCGACTACTTCACCAAGATTACCGCAGAGTTGCAGCGCATCAACTTTGCAGGAGAATCCCGTGATATGAGAAAGACATGGAAACAGGTGGACGAAGTCTTGTTCGATCATCCTGATTTCGGACAACATCTTTATAAGCACAGCAAATACCGTGATGAACTGGCTGCCAGTGGCATCGGCGAGATAACTGACCTCAAAGAGAAGGTTGCTGCTACATTTAAGTTCCTGTGTCAGCGACTGGCTTGGAATGGTGAGTATGAACTGGCCATCAAACCAGCCTCAGAGATTGTCAAGAAAGGCAACGGAACAAATGCTGACCTTAACATGATGCTCATTAATATGCTGGGCGATGTAGGAGTCAAGGCCTACCCTGTCGTCATGAGCACCCGTAAACACGGACAACTTCCAAAGACCTACCCCACTCTGAATAAGCTAAGCACGTATATTGTGGGGATTCCCTATGGCAGCTCATGGCTGTACATCGATGCCTCATCGGTAAATGGCTATATCAATGTACTTCCCGCCAATCTTAACACGGATAGGGCACGAATCATGCAGAAGGGGAAAGACGGACAATGGGTTGACCTGCAAAAGATAGTAGAGGCTCGTACAATGATGACTGTTAAGGCCACGTTGTCTGCTGACGGAGAAATGAAAGGTGAGATTCAGACACTCTATTCCGGCAATGCAGCTGCCAAAGAAAGAAAAATCTTCCATGCAGTTACCGATAGTGCTGCTTTCATTGCTCGCAAATCTTCTGATAACGGCATTAAGATTAGCCAATGTAACATAGAAGGAATACGCGACTTTGCACCTAATGTCACAGAGACCATTCAATTTACCAAACAAGGTGAAGCCACTGGTGATCATATCTATCTTAATCCTTATATCGAATTCCCCATTACCCACAATCCTTTCACGGAGAAAGAGCGCTTATTGCCTGTGGAATTTTCCTACAAACAGACTTTCAATACAACACTGCAACTGACATTACCCGAGGGTTGGAAACTGGAGGAAATGCCACAGAACATCAGAATCACATCAGAAGACAAGAGTATCTCTGGACACATCCTCTATGAGTCTGCAGACGAACGCATGGTTTCCATCACCTGTCAGTTCCGACTTACCAAAGTCAACTACAATAATAGCGAGTACAATATGATTAAACAACTTTTCGAACTCTTTGCTAACCGAAGTAAAGACATGTTAGTCATCAAGAAAAAGTAAACTAATATAATACGATGAAAGAGAAACTGACAATAGTAAAAGTGGGAGGAGCTGTAGTCGAGGACGAACTGCAGCTCTCTCAGTTGTTACGTGACTTCTCGGCCATCGAAGGTCGGAAGGTATTAGTGCATGGTGGCGGAAGGAAGGCTACCAAGATGGCCGAACGCTTGGGCATCGAGACCAAGATGGTGGAAGGCAGGCGCATTACCGATGCCGACATGCTGGAAGTCGTGACGATGGTCTATGGCGGACTGGTGAACAAAAATCTCGTAGCCCGTCTGCAAGCCAACGGTGTGAATGCTTTGGGACTAACAGGCGCTGATGCCAATGTCATCCGTAGCCATAAACGTCCTTTGAAAAATGGTGTGGACTATGGCTTTGTAGGTGATGTTGACCAAGCCGACGGCAACATGCTGAGCCGACTGATAGAGGCTGGCATAACCCCCGTAATGGCTCCCTTGACTCATGATGGCGAAGGACACATCCTAAACACCAACGCAGATACCATCGCTTCAGAGACGGCCAAAGCACTGGCTGCCCACTACGACGTGACACTCATCTTCTCGTTTGAGAAGAAAGGCGTACTCAGCAATCCTGATGACGACGACAGTGTGATAGCCACCATCAACCATGTTGACTTTGAACGCTACAAGGCCGACGGCACCATCAGCGGCGGTATGCTGCCTAAGATAGAGAACGCTTTGCATGCCGTTGATGCCGGTGTTTCGAAAGTCATCATCACACTGGCTACTGCCATTGACGGACTGCACGGCACCATCATCAAGAAATAAGACGAGAATGACCAAAAGTTTCCAAACCCACGTATTGCCCTTGAAGAACGAACTGTTCAGACTGGCACTCCGCATCACTCAAAACCATGCGGAGGCAGAAGACGTGGTACAGGAAACCATGATGAAAGTATGGAACCGACGCGAGGAGTGGGAAAAAATCGAATCGATGGAGGCATTCTGCCTAACCATCTGCCGTAACCTGGCACTCGATAAACTACGCCGTATGGACAATCAAGCGTTGACACTCGATATCAGCATAGATCCTACTGATCCCAGTCACTATTCCAACCCAGAAGAACAAGCCGTCATGAACGACCGCATCCAACTGGTGCGTAAACTTATAAACCAGCTACCTGAAAAGCAGCGCAGTTGCATGCAGTTGCGCGACATCGAAGGCAAGAGTTATCGCGACATTGCAACCATTCTCGACATTACTGAACAGCAGGTAAAAGTCAATATTTTCAGGGCTCGCCAAACCATCAAAGAAAAAATTTCATCTATTCTGTAACTTTTCGCTTTAACAAACGTCATTGATTATAGAGAACCCAATAAAAGATATGGATTACAAGTACATCGAGCAGCTCATGGAGCGTTATTTCAACGCAGAGACCTCCTTGGAAGAGGAAAGTATACTGCGTACCTTCTTTTGTCAGGAGAATATCCCGGCAGAGATGCAACAGTGGCGTGCGCTCTTCACGGCAGATGCCAACGAGCAACTCGGTGATGACTTCGATGCCCGTATCTTAGCAATGATTGAAAACGAGCAGACAGCCAGCAAGGAAACTAAGGTTGTCAAGGCCCAAGAGGTCAAGCTCACCCAACGGATGATGCCCCTCTTCAAGGCCGCTGCTGTCATTGCGATTATCATCACGCTCGGTGGAGCCTTGCAGGCTCCGTGGGACAAGAGCTGGAATGCGCCTGCCAGCGACTATACCAGCTTCCAGATAGACACTGTCGATGTGGGCAGTCCCATACAAGCCGAGAACATCATCGACAAGGCAGTGGACAGCACACAAGTGCTGATTCCCAACCAATCGAAAGACTGACGAATTTTTCTATGCTTTCTCTATATTTTAATCATGTTTAGTTAAAACACCAAGCGAAACTGTGAAGTTTCAATCTCTCAAATTTTTCATAACATACTAACGGTGAATGGGCTGCCTGTCTGACGTGTCAGAGGCAGCCCATTCGATTTCTCTTTTTTCGTGAAACATCACCGCTCAACCCGACGCATCCACAGATGCAATTGGTAAAGAGAGGGCAGCAGGATAAGCAGTGAGAAAGCCACAGCCATATAGACATGCATCTCAGAACCCTTGAACACATCTATAAGCTTGATGTCTGGGTTGGGATAGAAAGCACTGAGTACATAGGCTGCACTATTGTTTGCCCAATGGTAAGCCACACCCGGCAGGATAGAACCCGTACGCCAGTACATCCAACCAAGCAGTAAGCCGATGATGAAAGCATGGGGCATCTGTACAGGATTAAAATGAATGAGGGCAAAGAACAAAGCCGACAGGGCTATGGCAGTCCATGGGCGCAAGTGCTTGTTCACCCGCTCAGCCTCCTCATAGGGTTCACTACTCCATCCGAGCAACATGCGTAATACACCACCACGCATGACCATCTCCTCACTCAAAGGAGCAAGCAGCCCAATAGCAACATAGCCCCAAGGCGAACTCAGGATAGACTGGAACTCCTGCTCCATCAGGTTGGGCATCTCAGGGATTTGTTCCTGTATCCATGCCGACGGAATAAGGGCTCCCAGTGCTGCAATGACACTCCATGTCAGCACCGTCCAAGGCCGCGTACGCAACCAGTTGGGCGACACGAGAGTGTAACGCAGGGCTAGGAACACGACGATAGAAAGTACCGCACTAACGGTTGCCATAGTAATAAGCAACCCTGCAGTCTGGTCGCTATTGCCTGTCACCAGGCGCCAGATAAGAGGAACGATAGCGCCTCCGATAATCTGAATACCCATGAATATGAGTAAGTAACTGATTGCCTTCTTCATGATTGTTTCTTTGCTAATATCATATCTTTTTTCAATTGTGCCACCAGTGCTTCGGCACTCTCGAAGCGACGCTCACCCCGCAAACGCGATGAGAATATCAGGCGGAGCTGTTCACCATAGAGGTCCCCTTCATAATCGAACACATGCACTTCCAATGTCTGAGGATGTTGCCCGAAAGTGGGACGTGTTCCAATATTCATCATGCCCTTATGTGGATGGACGGACGACGGAAGCTGTACTTTGACGGCATAGACACCTGCCTTGGGAATGAGCTGTAAGGGCTCATCAGGCGTGATATTGGCTGTCGGATAACCAAGCTGCGTACCGATATGTTCACCATGACCGACATGACCAATCAACTGGTAAGGACGCCCCAAGAGTTCAGCAGCCTCAGCAACATGGCCTTCAGCCAACAGTTTGCGGACAAGCGACGAGCTGACCTCACCCTCGGCAGGCAGTTGTAAGACCTCAATGCCCATGTCACGACCATAGCGCACATAGTCTTCGAAACCGTCCTCACGGTTCCGACCAAAACGGTTGTCATATCCCGTCAGCAGTACCTTGACACCCAGTTGTTGCAACAACACCTGTCGCATAAAGTCATAAGCGGTCATCTGCCTCAGTGCGTCCGTAAACGACAACACCTCCACACAATTGATGCCTGTACCCTTGATGAGTGCCAATTTCTCGTCCAATGATGTAAGCACCTGCTCACGGCGCAACGAATGGTCAAAAGTAATAGCTAACGAATGCAACCCTCGCTCACGAGCCGCCTGAACGACCTGGTGTAACACAAACTGGTGACCACGGTGTACACCGTCAAACATGCCTATCGTTGCAACATAACCTTCCATCCTTTTACCCTCCTATAAACTTCTCCTACCCACAATACGGGCGACGTACCAATGAATATATATAGCCATGTCTGCCAGCTGAGGGGGACGGTGCGGAACATCTGTCCGCCAAAGGTGACGATGAGCCATTGGCCTACCAGGACCAACATCAGCACCATCAAAAAAGCTTTGCAAGCCCATAGACGACGGAATGCTGAATGGGTGGAGCCCAGCATACGGGCATTGAACAAGTTCCACCACTGCAACATGACGAAGATGGTAAAGAACACTGTCAGCTCCACATCGTCAACACCCGCCACACGCTCGAAATACCAGAGCAATGAACCCATGAAAATGAAAAACAGACCACCGATGAATCCTATGCCTCGCATCATACCATGCGTGATGATAAAGGCATCACGACTACGAGGGCGCTCGTGCATCACTTCACGACTGGGGGGCAACGAAGCCAGTGCCATTGCCGCAAACGTGTCCATAATCAGGTTTATCCATAGTATCTGCGTGATGGTCAGTGGCAGTTCCGTTCCTATCAGTGAACCAAAAAGAACCAACAACAGTGCCGTCACATTGACTACCAACTGGAAAAAGACAAAGCGCTGAATGTTCTTGTACAGCGAACGTCCCCACATCACGGCCTGTACAATGCTCCGGAACGAGTCATCAATCAGCGTGATGTCACTAGCCTGCTTGGCCACACTCGTACCAGAGCCTAACGACAGTCCTACATGAGCACGGTTCAAGGCTGGTGCATCATTGGTTCCGTCACCAGTGACAGCCACCACCTCGCCTTGTTGTTGCAAGAGGGATACCAGTCGTTGCTTATCGGTAGGACGGGCTCTCGACATCACTTTCAACGACGTTATTCGCTGAAGTGCCTCCTCGTCACTCATGGCAGCAAAGTCACTGCCAGTCATGACATCCCCTTCTATACCTATCTGACGGGCTATCTCTTGCGCAGTTGCCGACGTGTCGCCCGTTACTATCTTGACATCGATGCCTGCCTGACGACACTGTCCAATGGCCTCAGGCACCTCCTTTCGCAATGGGTCGCTGATTGCGACGATGGCCAACAGCGTCTTATCCTGAGCAATGGCAAGTGTACGCATGGCATGTTGCTGCCAGTCACGCAGCTGCGCTTCCATTTGCTGACGCATATCAGCTTCGATACTGCATTTCTCCATCACGATTTCTGGAGCACCTTTAATATAGGTCACATCACCAACGGTTGTCGACATATACTTTCGCTCTGTAGAGAACGGTTCACGACTTGTCATCGGGTTCTCTTCACGCAGCTGTTCATAGTCCACACCTTGGCTGATTAACCAGCGTAGCAAAGCCTGTTCCGTCGGGTTGCCCACTTCGTGAGTTGCCGTCGTATTCAAGGCAATAGCTCGATAAAGATCCTCTTCATCTCCGTACCCCCGAATCTCCGCTACCGTCATCCGGTTCTCTGTCAGTGTTCCCGTCTTATCCGTGCATATTACAGTGACAGCACCCATCGTCTCTGAAGCCTGTAACTTACGTACCAAATTGTTCGACTTCAGCATACGTCGCATGTTCAGCGCCAACGACAGCGTCACCGCCATCGGCAATCCCTCTGGCACAGCCATCACTATCAGTGTCACAGCCATCATAAAGTAGCGAAGCACTATTTCAAACATCCCCAAATAGTCATTTGTCTGCCACAAATCGTTGGTCAGCATGTCATGTATGAGGAATATCAGGAAACTAGCCGTTGCCACCACACTACCTATCTTGCTGATCAACTTGGCCAACCGGTCCAATTGTATGTTCAACGGTGTCTTCACACCCGTCAACTCCGTAGCCTGTCGCGCTACATGACCAATCTCCGTAGCATCGCCAACGGCAGTCACCACATATCGTCCCATACCACCCATCACCATTGACGAACGTAACAGCATATCTTTAGGATAAGCCTCTTCGCCCACTGATTGTTGTTCTGCCTGAACTGCTTTATGGGCCATTGGTTCACCCGTCAGGCTTGATTCATCCACCTGCAAATCAGTGCTTTCGAACAACTGTCCGTCAGCAGGCACCTCATCACCCGTTTCTACTACGACAACATCGCCAACCACTATTTCTCGACGAGGAATCTCGACCACTTGTCCATCGCGAACCACCTTCACGGGCTGTTCTTCGCCCAGCTGCGTCAGCACGTCAAATTTGCGGGCAGCATCACGCTCGAAGTAGAAACCTACCGTCGTAGCCAACAAAACGGCAGCAATAATACCTAGAGTCTCGATATAGTCATCCTTGACAAAAGCCAAAGCAAGCGACACAAGGGCTGCCACCAACAGGATGCGCACCATCGGGTCGTTGTATTTTTCCAGATATAGCCGCCACATCGATTGTCTGCGGGGTGGTGTCAACACGTTCTCTCCGTGCTTTACCCTGCTTTGCTCAACCTCTCTTGCGGTCAGTCCCTGATTCTTTTCTTTCATAATTGGCTGCAAAGTTAGTGCAAACGCATAGAATTGCAAAATAAATTATGTTTTTTTACAACGATAATCCATATTAATTTGTATCTTTGCACACTATTTCATTACTATTTAGTTAAATATGGACAAGAGACATTTAGGCTGGATGCTGTTATTGGCCACACTAACCAGTTGGGCTCAGGAAGTGAAAATTGAGTTTTTTACGCCAACAATCGTTCACATAACAAAAGGTGAACCAACCAAAACAATGGTGGTCACAGCAAAACCAGAGGCAGTAGTTGTCACTCGGAAAGGAAACAGTATATCCAGTTCTCAACTGACTGTGAGACAGGACACTCAAGGACGTCTGACATTCCTGACAGCCAAAGGGAAAGTGCTGCTGCGTGAGAAAAGCCATGATATCGCTCATGTGCGTCAGACTTTCATACTTGACAAAGAAGAGGCCGTCTACGGACTGGGCACTTTCCAAAACGGCAAGATGAACCGCCGTGGTGAGCATAAGCGCATGGAGCAGTCAAACCTGGAAGATTTTCAAAATGTGCTTCAGAGCATCAAGGGATGGGGACTGTATTGGGAGAACTACTCGCCCACACAGTTTGACGACGACGAGAACGGTATGTCTTTCACCTCTGAGGTAGGCAAAGGCATTGACTACTATTTCATGTATGGCGGCTCTGCTGATGGCGTGATAGCCCAGATGCGACACCTGTCAGGCGACGTTCCTATGTTCCCCCTATGGACCTATGGCTTCTGGCAATCGAAGGAGCGTTACAAGAGTGCTCGTGAGACAGAGGGTATTGTCGACAAATATCGTGAATTGCAGGTTCCACTGGATGGAATCATTCAGGACTGGCAGTATTGGGGCTCCAACTATCTGTGGAACGCTATGGATTTTCTATCAGAAGATTTTGCCAATGGTCCGCAGATGATACAGAATGTTCACCAGAAACACGCCCACTTCATGATTAGTATCTGGGCCAGTTTCGGTCCCCAGACTCGTCAATATCGTGAACTTTATGAGAAGGGGATGCTACTGCCCTTCCAGACCTGGCCCCAAAGTGGTATTTCACACATTTGGCCCCCTGTTATGGATTATCCCTCTGGTGTCAAGGTCTACGATGCCTTCCATCCCGAGGCACGTACCATCTATTGGAAATACCTGAAGACGCTCTTCAACTATGGCACCGATGCCTGGTGGATGGATTCCACTGATCCCGACTGTTTCTATCCTACCGAGAGCGACTATGCCCACCCCGTCTATGGAGGCACCTGGCGCTCCCTGCGCAATGCCTTCCCCTTAGCAACTGTCAAGGGCGTGTATGAACAACAGCGTCAAGAGCAATCGGTCAGCAAACGTGTGTTCATCATGACACGTTCTGCCTTTGCCGGCCAGCAACACTATGGTTCCAATATGTGGAGCGGCGACGTTGCTTCGTCGTGGGATATGCTGCGCAAGCAGGTTCCGGCAGGACTGAGTTTCACGCTTACCGGCAACCCTAACTTTAATACCGACATCGGTGGATTCTTCTGCAATGCCTACAACACAAATGGTCCGGCATCAGCACCTCGCAACCCACAGTTCCAAGAACTTTACATCCGTTGGATGCAGTACGCTCTGTTTTGTCCAGTTTTCCGCAGTCATGGTGCTGACGCCCCTAGGGAAATATGGCAGTTCGGGAAGAAAGGGGACCCCGTCTACGACGCCATCGAGAAAGCCATCCGTCTGCGCTATCGCCTCCTACCCTATCTTTACAGCATTGCTTGGCAGGTCACCAGCAACAACGACAGTTATATGCGTCCACTATTCTCCGACTATGCCAATGACAAGCGCGTCTGGAACATAACTGACGAGTTTATGTTTGGTCGCCATATCCTTGCAGCCCCCATCCTAGAAGCCCAGTACACGCAGGAGCAGATTATCAAAGAAGATGCCATGACCGGATGGGACCGGAAGGAGAACAAGGCAACAGGCGAAAACCAGACAGTAGACTGGACCATCCCGAAATCGACTACAAAGTATCTGCCTAAAGGAACCCTTTGGTATGACTTCTGGACCAACAAGAAATATCAGGGCGGACAACAAGTGACACCACAGACCAGCATCGACCGCGTTCCTATGTACGTCGCAGCAGGCACCATTCTCCCACTGGCACCAGTAGTGCAATATGTTGGCGAGAAGCCTTGGAACCAGTTGGAAATCCGGGTTTACCCGGGAGCCGACGGCAACTTCACGCTCTATGAAGACGAAGGCGACAACTATCATTACGAACAAGGGCTCTACACGACAATCACCTTCCATTGGGACAACAACCATCGTGTGCTCACCATTGGCGACAGGCAGGGTAGCTATCCCGGCATGATAGAGAAGCGCCAGTTTACCATCGTCTTCCCAGACGGTACATCAAAGACTGTCAAATACGATGGTCATCGGGTTTCCTTACCCTAAAAAAGCACTTTGCAAAGGCATAAAAGTCATTATTTTCGGAAAATATTTGGATATTTGCAAGAATCTGCTTACCTTTGCACCGCTTTTACGAGCACTGGACTTGTAGCTCAGTTGGTTAGAGCAACAGACTCATAATCTGGAGGTCCTAGGTTCAAGCCCTAGCTGGTCCACACTGAAAATCAGCAACTTAAGACTCATCTTAGGTTGCTGATTTTCTTTTTGCGAACATTTTGCGAACACGAATGCAAGGTTAG
>Ga0256404_1006222_pt1 | contig 20043 bp, 17 predicted proteins | sample RumenRJG_01DNA_FD_185990 | JGI IMG/M metagenome (GOLD analysis project Ga0256404, IMG submission 185990) | Bovine rumen microbial communities from Lethbridge, Alberta, Canada - RJG_01 | ecosystem: Host-associated > Mammals > Digestive system > Stomach > Rumen | place: Canada: Alberta | collected...
GGGGGGTGATGATCTTTCTCCGGTACTTCACACACCACACCACATGGTAGTTAATATTACACACACAAGTCCTGTATTTAATGATATTTGTTTTCATACATATAGTATAGCATAAGGAACACGCTAGCACAAACATTTGTTCGTATATAATAGATATAAATACAAGAATAGAAATAAAAAAGGGCAATTCCTCTCGGAGATTGAATCACCGAGAATCCTTGCCCAAAAATCTTGAAAATTATGACACGGCGGACGCCTTCATCGACATTCCTCTGAAGGATAACGGCGCCGGTTATCAGATTGAACTGCCCGATAAAGTCTGGAAGACGGTCATCGACTGCCAGGTCGGCGTCTATATGCGGACCGGAGAAGGCCGCATGTATCTGGGAAGCGATCACATCGGATCGATCGACCAAAAAGGCAATCCCATGGTCGCCCTGGAAAACTCCTGGCCCCACATTGGCGGCGAGCTCATCTGCTACAACGCGCATCAGGCAAGAGAAACTGAGGAGGGAACCGTCTTCTCCGGCAGGACCAGAGCTCTCCTGAACGGAAAGACAGAGATCGAGCTTTTCATCGAGTGCGACCCTGTCAAGGAGGCTTCCGACCAGCCTATGGAGGCCTACATCCTGGGATATGAGTATGTCAATGATCCTCTCTCCTTTATGGCCAAGGGCCTGTATCCGCTGCAGGCGGGCGACACCCTGCAGTTCCTCTTTGATTTTTACGACGATGAGGGAAAACTTGTTAAGACAGACACCTATGGCAAGAAAGTAAGGGTTCTCAGAGACAGTTCGGTGTCCGTAAAAGACGAGCCTTTCGGCGAGTGCGATCTGCAGTTCGGCGGTATGCTGACAGATATCTACCAGAGAACATTCCTCACGGAGACGCTGGAGACACACGTAGAGAAATAATATAAGACTTGAGATGTGACAAGGGGACGTATCAGCTGACACATTTTGTTCCAAATGTGTCAGCTGATACGTCCCCTTTGTCACATCTCAAGTCTGTATTAATGCTCCCGCTTCTTAATAATGGGAAGAATAATTCCGAGCGCCGTCAGCACGCAAGGAGTGATGATGTTAAGGCACATCGTAAAGAGGTCCGTATCATAGACGCCCAGCAGGCAGCACGCCGCTGTGACGAAGAAGCACCACCCGCCCGCTATGAGCGCCAGTGTGTCATTCTTTACAAACCTGTATTCCGGATTGAACTTATTGCCGGCCTTGCGCAGCGCGATATAGGCCGTGAACACCCACAGGTAACGCATGGGCATGCAGACGGAATTGAGCTTGGTGAGCTGCTTAAGTACCGCTGCCGCGCCGGGAACGAAGGACTGGATCAGGATGATGGAACCGGAAAGGATCGCGACCATCTTGATGCCGTTTACATAGGCACCCACGTCGTTCTTTTTCAGAAGCGCCGAAGGAATGAATCTCTGTGCTTCTTCATTGTCCAGAAGCATACGAAGAGGAGCGTCAATACTGATAACAAGTGTGGAGAGCTGACCAACCGCGTTGCAGATCGCGTAAACGACCAGCAGCGTATCGCCGATGCCGTAGTACTGTCCGAGTTTCTGGAAAGCCCAGTAAGAGCCGTTGGATACATAGGAGTTGAAGCTCTCTTCCGATGCGTTGATCACAGCGGGATCGAACATCATTCCCATAGCGATGGTTCCCAGGATTGCGCACACAACGACCATGATGGCCAGCGTGATCATAGCTCTGGGGAATCCCTTGCTGGGATCTTTCACCTTGTTGACATAGGGTGAAATCTTCTCGCATCCGCCCACCGCAAATACAAGAATGGACAGGGATGTAAAGTACTTGACATTGAACTCCGGAATCAGGTTCTTCAGACTCAGGTCCAGGGAAACATAATCGGCGCCGGGATTGATCGCGCGCGCCGCGAAGATCATGATGATGTAGAGAATGGACATCACGAACATGCTGGTTCCGGCGATCGTAGCGAGCTGCTTGAGCGGGTTGAGACCGCGGCTGGCGACCCAGCAGAAGATCAGAAGCACCGCGAAAGTGACCAGCTGGACGCCGATGGTCGGGAATGTATCGTAAGTCTCCGCATTGCGGAAAATTGCCCAGCTCAGTGCCTTGAGGCCGCCCGAAGATTTACTGGCGATATAAGTGATGTGGCAGGCCCAGTAGGTCCAGCCCGCATAGTAAGCCAATTTCGGTCCCGTCGTCTTGAGGATCCAGGAACTGACGCCGCCGCCCGACTCCTTGAAGGCCGATCCGAGCTCACCTACCATGAGCGCATACGGGACAAAATAGAGAGCGAACATCAGGATCCAGCTGAAGATGACCTGTATTCCGTTAAAATATACAAAACCGTTTAGAACATTACCAAATCCCCACACTGTGGAAAACGCCATAAATGCGAGCGTTGACCACTTAATATACTTTGTTTCCATTTTCTTAAAGCTCCTTAGTTCAAGTAAAGATCATCAGTCTTTGCTTTAAAATTTCAGTTTATAGTTACCGTTTCCCGCTTCCTCAACCGAGGATGAGAATAATACTTTCGCCGCCTCAATGAGATAGGCTGTATCTTTTGCTCCTGCCGTCTCATAAGGCGAATGCATCGCAAGCTGCGCAAGCCCGATGTCCACCGTGTTGAGTGCCACCTGGCTCTGCGAAATGTTGCCCAGTGTCGATCCGCCGAGCATGTCGGACCGATTGACAAAAGTCTGGAAAGGCACCCCGGCCCTTCTGCAGATCTCGCGCATAATGGCCCCGGAGACCGCGTCCGTCGTGTACTTCTGGTTGGCGCTGTACTTGATGACGATTCCCTTATTGAGGTAAGGGCGGTTGGTCGGATCCGTCTTCTCCGTATGGTTGGGGTGCACCGCGTGCGCGTTATCCGCGGACACAAGGAAGCTGGACGCGATGCTCATCAGATACTCGTCCTCCGTTCTTCCCATTGCCCGGTTGATGCGATGAAGCGTGTCGCTCAGGAACGTACCCGCCGCTCCCTGCTTTGTGCCGGAGCCGACTTCTTCATTGTCAAATACGCAGTGTACTGCCACGGAATCTTTGGGCGTTGCAGCGATAAATCCCTTCAGCGAAGCAAAGGCGCACTGCAGATCATCCAGACGTCCGCTGGCGACGAACTCGTTATTCAGCCCCAGGGTCACAGCAGGCATGCGGTTGTAGAGGAACAGGTCCGCATCGATGATGTCCTCTACGCTGACGCCCGCCTCCGAAGCGATGAGCCTGCGGAAAGCATCCGTCTCCTCTCCCTTTTCACAGAAAAGGGGCAGCATGTCCACCTGCGCGTTAAACTTGTAGCCGTCATTGACCTGCCGGTTCATATGAATCGCCAGGTTGGGGATGATCATGAGATTGCGGTCGACATTCACAAGTCTGGTCTCAATCCCCTCCTGCGTCCTTACGATCACTCTACCCGCGACGGAGAGCGGCCGGTCGAGCCAGGGGGCACACAGCATGCCGCCGTATTTCTCGACGTTGAGCTTCACGTACTGCTTGTCCGCCGTGATCTCCGCATTCGCCTTGATCTTGAAGACCGGAGAATCGCAGTGACTTGCCATCATCTGAAATCCCGTATAGTCCGCTTTGGGAATACGGAAAGCGATGACCGCGGAGTCATTTCTGGTGACATAGTACCCTTTGCCCGCCTCAAGCTTCCACGGCGCGCCCTCATACAGACGTGTCATGCCGGCCTGCTCCAGGATGCCGCACATATTTCGGACGGCATAAAAGGCGTTGGGACTATGATCAAGAAATGAAAAGAGTTCCTCATTAACATGATTAAAATTCATCTCTTTTCCTCCCTTATTCAATTTTTTTCATGTTGTAGACAAAAGCGATTATAACACCAAAACGGCAATGTCTCAACTATTGCTGAAATTCCCTTTATACAGGCAAAATTTAGCTGTGATATACCGCAAAGACCCGCAAGTCTGTGAAAGGACTTGCGGGTCTTCTTAGCTTTTTACTTGATTTAGCTTTTACTTAATTCCGATTACTTTTTTCCCTTGACAACGAATACGGGAACCGTCCTCTCATTGTCGTGGGCCACGATAATATTCTCTTCGCAGGCCATGCGCATCAGCACGCCGGCGAACTTTCTGTTGTAGACGTAGAGCCCCGGCATGTTGATATAAGGATGCCACTCTCCGTCTCCCCAGGCGAAATCGATATTGTCCGTCATATACTGTCTGCAGTATTCCTGGCACAGATATCCCGTTCCGTAGAGGTCGCCGGTCAGTTTGTCCCAGTCCTCCTGCGAGTAATCTTTGCCGGCCGCGTAAATCCCCTTAGAGGCATAGGCGTCCATGGGCTTGATGATCCACCTGTCCTTGGTGCTGCGCACTTCCTCGAGTGAGATATACTCGGGCGTCAGCTCCAACGTGAGCGGAATATGCTTCTCTACGAAGTCAAATTCCTCCTTCGTCAGTATGGCTTTCGTCATGTCATGGCGAAGGACATGGAAGATCCACTTGTTGTGAATGATCTGCGTCACGAAGGCGCCAGCAATAAAGACAGCGTCATCGCGGACGGCGTTCACAAAATCCTCTACTTCTTCAAAGTGGGCCATGATATCCGCCGTGACAGCTCTTCGGTAAATGGCGTCGATCTTCTTTCCCTGCGCCGTATACAGAGCGCCGTCGGTATATTTGAGCGTTCTGATATCGCAGATCTCACAGTCGATTCCCGCCTTCTTAAAGCTGCGCTCAAACTCCTCGAACTCCTTGATTGTGGCGTTCTCCAGAAAATCCGCCATGACGACAAAAGGATTCTCCTTCTTCTTCCCATAAGTACCGTACAGGGAGAGGAACGTCTGTACCCAGGAGTCAAACAGTTCAAACGGTTCCAGTTCAAAGGCCTCTTCCACTGCCTTGTGCGCGGGAATAAAGCCCAGCGCCTTGCGCATCTCCAGATCCCTGTACATAGCCGCTGTTCCGTCCGTGTTGATCTCGCAGAAGCGGAAGTCGCCGCTGTCCTTGTCGTAGAAGAGATCCAGGCGGGCAATGGCCAGGTTTCCGTCATAGGCGGGCGGCAGAAGGATCAGCTCCTCCAGCTCCTTAGAAAAAGGAAAGAGCCCCCGATATTCCGGGTTCTTTCTGTACTCCTCGATCACCTTGTCGAAGATCCGGATCGTAGCCTCCGTGATGGCCTCGAACTGCTCCACCGTCTTCTCATCAAATACCTTGGGGATCTGCAAGGTCTTCTCCATCACTCCGTTGTGATTGAGAGGGGACTTCTCCAGTGCTTCTTTCATCAGAAGGGCGCCTTTGCGGTTTTCCTCCATGTTAGCGTTAATATTATTCTTATAAACTTCGTATACTTGATCCTGCAGTCGCATGTATAACCTCCATTCATCTGTATTTTGTCACTGTTATATTAGCAAAATACAGATGAATTTGTATACCTTGGAAATTATCTTTTACAAATCCTGCATTATGTCAAATTAAGATCTGATTACGTATTCGAAAAGGTTCAGCCTCTTGACACCCATGTCTCGGAGTTCCCCGGCGCTGCTCTCCTGTGCCTGCGCGGAGTTATATTCCGGGATCAGCGGCACTCTGACAATGATCCGGTCAGGACCGATCCGCTGCAGAAGGAACTCCAGGTTCTCTTTCATCACAGAAACATCTTCTCCTGTATATGACCTGTATGTGTCCTCATTCATGTCTTTGCAGTCAACAATAAACAGATCCACCGCGTCTGTCACTGCCGCAAGATAATTCCTGGGAATAAAGAGACTTGTCTCCACTGTGATCTTCCATTGCGGCGGACACAGTTTCCGGAACTCACTTATAAAATCCGCGTAGAGGAGCGGTTCCCCGCCTCCGAAAGTAATACCGCCGCCGGATGCAAGAAAATACAGATTGTCCACCTTGACGCGTTCGATCAGTTCCTTGGCAGTCACATTCTGCGGATTGCCTTCCTGAAGAAGCTTTTTGTTGATGCACCACTTGCAATGCAGAGGGCATCCGGCACCAACCGCCAAAGTGGTGACACCTTCTCCGTCAGTCTCCATGCGGTGCCTGACCAAGGCCAAAAGAGGAAAGGTAACTATGCTCATTTGGTTTCTTCCTCCACATCAGCGGACTCTGCGGTATCCTCTTCTGTGCCGTCCGATGCAGCGTCCTCTTCGATCTCCTTTGCCGCTTCAGTCGTCTCATCTGCTGCGGCGTTCTCTGCATTATCTCCCGCCTCATCATAGTAATAATCGGGTCCCACTTCTCCATCCAGCACTTCGGTATAATCCGGTTCAGGCATCGGCTCAACTGCACCGGCAAGATCTTCAACGTCTTCTTTTCCCTTGTTATTCGGAATAGCCGCGCATCCGCCCATACTGAAAGTCATTCCCGCGCAGAGTGCGGCGATCGCAATGCGTTTTCCGGCTGCTGCACGGGCAGCAAGCTGCTTTTCCAGATACTTAAGTTCGCTCTCGCATTTGGGACATGTGCCTCTGCATTCACCCTGGTATGTGCATTCACGCGTCACATAGGCGATGTCGTTCTCGTCGGCTATTTTTTGGCGGATCTCTTTGAGGATTCTGCACTTTTCTTTTCCAATCATAACTTCCTCCCAGGTAAAAGATTTAATTCATAAGCTGCTCGCGCGTACATCAGTAAAGTCTCTTACATTAGATAAGACGTAATCTTTACTCTTTGCTTTCATTATCTACCATGGTAAAGGAAAAAGGAACTGCAGATCCCGTTAATTAATGGAGATTCCGTCGTTGGATCATGATCAGCAAATAAAAGTCAAGCGCGGCGGCAGGCAAAATGCCCGCCGCCGCGCCTGAAATTGCAGAAGGGTCATTCGCTGAACAGCGCGGTCGAATAATAACGGTCTCCGCTGTCCGGGAGCAGCGCGACGATCACTTTTCCTTTGTTTTCCGGCCTCTTCGCGAGTTCGATCGCGCCGTAAAGCGCAGCGCCGGAAGAGATTCCCACAGAGATTCCCTCTTTATGGGCAAGGAGTTTAGCTGCCTCAAATGCATCCTCATTGGGAGCCTTAAAGACTTCATCATAAACCTTTGTGTTGAGGACGTCCGGCACAAATCCTGCGCCGATTCCCTGGATCTTATGAGATCCGCTCTTTCCTTCGGACAGAACCGGTGATCCCTCGGGCTCGAGTGCTACGACCTTGATCGCGGGATTCTTCTCTTTGAGATACTCACCTGTTCCTGTCACTGTTCCGCCGGTTCCTACGCCGGCAATGAAAATGTCGACGTTTCCATCCGTATCATTCCAGATCTCAGGTCCGGTAGTTGCCTTGTGAATGGCAGGGTTGGCAGGGTTAACAAACTGTCCGGGAATAAAGCTGCCGGGGATCTCCGCTGCCAGCTCATCCGCTTTGGCGATCGCGCCCTTCATTCCCTTTGCGCCTTCTGTCAGGACTATTTCCGCGCCGTAAGCTTTGAGGATATTTCTTCTCTCTACACTCATCGTCTCAGGCATTGTCAGAATGATCCTGTAGCCCTTTGAAGCTGCGATAGACGCCAGTCCGATTCCGGTATTGCCGGATGTCGGCTCGATGATGACTGATCCTTCTTTAAGAAGTCCTTTTGCTTCCGCGTCCTCGATCATTGCCTTGGCAATGCGGTCCTTCACGCTTCCCGCCGGATTAAAATATTCCAGCTTTACAAGGATCGTCGCCTCAAGTCCCAGCTCTTTTTCAATGTTTACCACTTCCACGAGCGGTGTATTTCCGATCAGACCCAGAGTTCCTTTGTAGATTTTAGACATTGTATCCTCCTTTATGCTTGACTCAGTAAGTATATCTCCGCCTCAAAAGGCAATAAATTAACAGCTTCGATTTTTTTGTCAACCGATCGCGGCGAAACCGTTCTCCAGATCCGCGATAATATCATCTATGTGCTCCGTTCCGATCGAGAGTCGGATCGTGTTCTGCTTGATTCCCTGGTCGAGCAACTCCTCTTCCGAGAGCTGGGAATGAGTTGTTGAAGCCGGGTGAATGACAAGGCTCTTGACATCCGCCACGTTTGCCAAAAGAGAGAAGATCTTCAGGTTGTCGATAAACTTCCAGGCTTCTTCCTTCCCGCCTTTGATCTCAAATGTAAAGATCGAAGCGCCGCCGTTCGGGAAATACCTCTCATACAACGCGTGATCCGGGTGATCCGGCAGCGAAGGGTGATTCACTTTCTCGACTGAAGGATGATTCTTCAGGAACTCCACAACTTTTGCTGTGTTCTCCGCGTGCCTGTCCAGTCTCAGGGAGAGCGTCTCAACTCCCTGCAACAGAAGGAACGCGTTAAAAGGTGAGATCGTCGCGCCGGTATCCCTGAGCAGGATCGCACGGATATAGGTCACAAAAGCAGCCGGTCCCACTGCGTCATAGAAGGAGATCCCATGGTAGCTCGGGTTCGGATCCGCGATATTGGGATACTTACCGCTGGCCTTCCAGTTGAATTTGCCGGACTCAACGATTATGCCTCCGAGCGTCGTGCCGTGACCGCCGATGAACTTGGTAGCCGAGTGAACGACGATGTCGGCGCCGTGCTCGATCGGCCGGATCAGGTAGGGAGTGCCGAACGTGTTGTCGACCACTACCGGAAGTCCGTATTTGTGCGCGATCTTTGAAATTGCATCGATATCCGGGATATCACTGTTGGGATTTCCCAGTGTCTCAATGTAGATCGCTCTCGTATTCTCTTTAATAGCCGATTCAACTTCAGCGAGGTTGTGCGCGTCTACGAATGTGGTCTCTATTCCATACTGAGGAAGTGTATGTGCCAAAAGATTGAAACTTCCGCCGTAGATCGTCTTCTGCGCTACGATATGTCCGCCGTTCGCTGCCAGAGCTTCGATCGTATATGTGATCGCCGCTGCTCCGGACGCAAGGGCCAGCGCTGCGCTTCCTCCCTCAAGTGCCGCAAGTCTCTTCTCCAGCACGTCCTGAGTCGAGTTTGTAAGTCTGCCGTATATATTTCCTGCATCGGCAAGACCGAATCTGTCCGCCGCATGCTGACTGTTGTGGAAGACGTAGGAAGTGGTCTGATAGATCGGCACGGCGCGTGCGTCTGTAGCCGGGTCCGCCTGTTCCTGTCCGACGTGTAACTGCAGTGTCTCAAATCTGTAATTTGCCATGGTAATGATCTCCTTTTTATTATTATTTGTGATGATCCGGGCAAACAAAAACCCGGGAGTTTCATAGCAGCTCCCGGGCAATTGGCATTCATAATACTTAACTCTGGACTTCAGAGTCTCAACACAGTATCAGATCAAGGCGCAGCTCAAAAGCCGATCGCCTAGGCCATATTGCATGCCCGGGAGAATCGCATTCGACACCACATACCCATATTCTGATATCGTGTTATCCTGCTCTGCATCTTGTGCGCCTCCGAATTGATCTTCTGCGTCGTCTGTTGCTTCAGCACTTCATTTCTGTGAAGCACTGTTGTACTTGATTTATTGGCATTATATTTCTATTTGCCTACTATGTCAATAGGTTTTTGTAGTAAAAATATTGTTTCGTTCATCTCTTATGTGTTAAGCGTCCGATTCACTCAGTCTCCAAGTCCTTGTTTCCCTTTTTGAGCGTGCCGTCGCCGTAACGGCTGTTGACCTTGTTCATCATTTCATCCAGTCTGGCCTGACGCGCGCTCTTAGCCTTCTGCTCCTCTTCCTCCGCTCTCCGAGCCTTCTCGTCCTCCTCGTTTCTATCCGCCCATTCGAAAAGATCCATCTGGTGGATCTGCTTTTCGCTGATCCTAGACACGCCGACTCCGATAAGTCTTATTGAGATCCCGGCTTCGAACAGCCCGTCCGGTCCGTTCAGCAGCTTATCAGCCAGCAAAAGCGCCGCCGCTTCGATATCGGAAGCTCTGTCCGTCATATCCGGAAGAGACATCTGTCTGGAGTACCTCTCAAAATCCGAAGATTTGACCTGGAGGGTGACAGTCTGCCCGGTAAGGCCGCTCTTCTGCATTCTTCCGGCCACTTTTTCCGATAGCATGCAGATGACAGGCACGCCGTCCGTCTGATAGTTGTCCCGCGTAACATCCTCCGACAAAGTGCGCTCGTTGGAGACACTCTTGGCCTGCTCCCTCTCGGGCTCAACGCGGGACCTGCTGATCCCGTTGGCGCTGTTCCAGATATAGGCGCCGCTCTTTTGCCCCAGTACAGACTGCAGCAGAGTCAGGTCTGCAGCCGCTGCCTCTCCAATCGTATTGATCCCGATTAGCTGGAGCTTCTGCGCAGTGGACTTTCCGCATCCGTGCAGTGTTCCAATCGGAAGCGGCCACATCTTGGCCGGTATCTCATCGGGATACAGTGTGTGCGTCCGGTCCGGCTTCTCAAAGTCGCTGGCCGTCTTTGCCAAAAGCTTGTTGACGGAAATTCCAACGTTAACAGTAAAGCCGAGCTGCTGCCTGACATGGTCGCGGATCTGCTTTGCCAGCGCCAGCGCGCCATCCCGGTCTCCGTACGGAATCCGTTCTGTGAGATCCATATAGGCCTCATCGATCGAAACCTGCTGGATCAAAGGAGTGTACCTCGCAAGGATTTCCATAAGAGCGTGGGAATACTTCCGATAGGTCTCAAAGTCCGGCGGTACCAGCACCAGCTGCGGACACTTCTGCAGGGCCTTGACCACAGGTTCGCCGGTCTGGACGCCGTACTTTTTGGCCGGAATGGACTTGGCTGTGATGATCCCGTGCCGTGTCTTCACGTCGCCGCCCACTCCTGAGGGGATAGTGCGCAGATCCACTGCGCCGGGGTCCTCCTCAAGAAGCTTGAGCGCCGACCAGGACAGAAATGCGCTGTTCACATCCACATGGAATATTGTCCTTCCGTCGAGTTCCATACTTAAGCCCCTGTTTCTATTTCAATCCTGCTGCCGTTCTTTGTCTTTGTCACCCTGATCTGCTGCGGGATATTCTCCATCAGCTCCTCCCGGTGGCTGATGATCCCTACGAGCTTATTTGCACCGGAGAGGTTTACCAGAATATCCATGGCATTCTCGATGGATTTCCTGTCCAGCGTTCCGAATCCTTCGTCCACGAACAGAGCGTCCATCTGGATGCCTCCCAGGTTCGAAGAAACTGTATCCGACAGGCCCAGCGCAAGGCTCAGAGAGGCCTTGAAGCTCTCGCCGCCGGATAGATTTCCGACAGGTCTTCTGTGGCCGGTATAATTGTCCAGAACCTCCAGATTCAGGAATGTGTTGCTCCTCTTTCCGAGGGAATCCTCCTGCCTGTACAGCTCATACTGGCCGTCGCTCATGGGCTTTAAGCGCCTGTTTGCCGCCGCTATGATCCCGTCGAATCCTGACGCCTGAATATACTGCTCCAGCGTGATCTTTCCGTTTCCGGTCTGCCCTCTTACGAGATTGTAAAGCCTTGTATGAATTGTATTCTGATGGCAGGCTTTCTCGTATTTCGCCTGCTGCCCCGCGATGTTCGCCTTCTTCTCTTCATTGGTCTGAATCCGATAGCGGATCGCGGTCACATTCTTTCTGGTATTCTCTACCAATGTGTTTTGTTCTGCTGCGGACGCCCCGAGTGCCTTCAGGTCGATCCGCTCCCTGCCTTCGGCCTCTTTCTGCGCCTCTTCCAAGCGGGCCCTGTTTGTTTCCGCTTTCTGGCGGTAGTCGTTCAGGACCTTTTCCGAGGCGGCGATCTCTTTTTCGGAGACCGCATAGGTCTTCATCTCCTCATCGGAAGCAAAACCGTGTTCGGAAAGCGCCTGATCCAGCGCTGTGCGCAGTTTATCTTCCTCTTCCTTTTGCGTTTTCAGGTTATCCTGCAGGGTGAGGATCGTCGCTCTAAGAGCCGCCACTCCCTTGTCGGCAGTCTCTTTCTTCTTCTGCGCCTGATCAATCTTCCTCAGGATTCCATCTGCTTCTTTGACCGCCTCGTCTCTGCTCTTTTTGGCGCTCTCCCAGTCCTTAAAGGGGAGCTGACCGATTGCCCCAAGGGCTGTCTCTTTTTCTACCGTGTCCTTTTCGTTCTTCTGCTTTTGCAGAAGGAATCGTTCCTTAACGGCCTTCAGCTTATCTGTGTCCTCCCCCTGCGCTTTGTCCAGAAGGTCTCTGTCATTTTTTAGCTTCCGGCAGTCCCTGTCCAGCTCGGACAGCTCGGCGGACACGCGGTCATAGTCCTCGTCCGCCGCTTGCTTTGCCGATGCGAGTGCGGCCATCAGTTCCTTGAACTTAAGCGTCTCGAATTCTGACGGTTCAGATTCTAACGGTTTGCTGTCCTGCGCTCCCTTTTTCAGGAGCGGATTTCGGAGGCACTCAATGGCAGAGGCCCGGAGCCATCTTCCGGCTTCCTCGAAGGCTGACCTTGCGCTCTCCGCTTCCGCCATTGCCTTGTCTTTCTTTTCGCGAAGCTGATCCGCTACTGCTTTGAGATTCTTGACCTCTTCCTCTGTGACAGATCTTGCGGGAAGTGCAGCCGGTGAAGGATGATGCACAGACCCGCAGACAGGGCATGGAACGCCCTCCTGCAGACCAAGGGCGAGAATTCCAGCCCGGCAGTCCTCCAGGATCCGTTCCGCGCCCTGATACTCTGCGCTCGCTTTGTCATATTGGTCGCGAGCTGCCGCGAACTTTTCCCCTTTGGCTCTGTGGTCTTTCTGCCGTCCGATCAGAAGCGGCACCTGGTCCTTCAGGATCGCGTGCATTCTGCCGCGCAGTTCCTGAAGTTTATCCCTTTTTGACGACCGTTCCGCCAGCTTTTCCGGCCTGTCGCCGAGCTTTTCGACGCTCTCTTTCAAAGACCTGATCCGTTCGCCCAGGTCCTTTTCCGCCTTCTCTATTTTTGCGCCGTTTTCGTCCAGCTGCTTTTTATTTGCGCGCAGCGTTTCAAGCGCTCCCGCCAGCTCGTCCCTGCGCTGGTAGGAAGGTTCCTCCTCGCTGATCTTATCTGCTGCCCTCTTCAGCGCCTCCGCCTTTTCCTTCTGTCCCTGTGCCTCTCTCAGTGCAGACTCCGCATTCCGTGCCTCTTCGGCCGCCTTTTCCAGCTGTGCGCTGCTGCCCGCGATTTTCTGCTCTGTTTCCCTGCGCTCGGACACTTTAAGAATCCAGTTTCCATAGAGCGGAAAGACATTTCTTCTTGCGTCTTTCTGCCTGCCGAGAAGCTGTACAAGGGCATCCATCTGCGGCCTGCGCTTCTCCAGTTCCTCTTTCTCCTTCTGCAGGTAGTCGACCTTATCGAGAACGCCGTTGTTGGCCTGTGCCGTCGCAAGCGCCGCCTTTAGTCCGTCAAGCTTTTCCGTCTGCTGCGTCAGCTCTCCGTTTTTGACCTCTTCTCTCTCCCGGTCCGCTTCCAGGAGAGCGTCGATCATACCGAGCATTTCCGCGAGATTCCAGGCGCTTCCCGCTCTCTGCGCGCGTCTCTGCAGATCTCTGAGCTCTTCCGCGCGCTCGTCCGTCTCATCAGCGACCACGTCGCCAAAATATTGCACAATGCTGCTCTGCGCCTCCATTTTGGCCCGATAGCTCTCGTCCATGCGGTCCTTGAGCCTGTATTCTATATTTTTGTAGCCGTTTGTCTGGAAGATGGTGCGCAGGATCTCCGTTCTCTCTTCCGTTTTTGCGTTCAGCAGATTCCAGAATTCACCCTGCGCGATCATGGAGATCTGCTTGAACTGCTTCTCATCGATGTTCAGGAGCCTTATGACGGCCGCGTTTACATTGTTGAGACCTTCGATCGGGACCTTGTCCTCCTCATACAGGACGGCTTTTTCCTTTACACTTACCGTCCCGGTACCGCGCAGTTTTTTGCGCTCATAGCCTGGCTGGCGCCATACATGATAGTTTTTCCCCTGATGGGAGAAATAGAAATCCACAAAGCTCTCCGTCCCGTCTGCGGCGTATTCGCTTCTCAGATTCTTCGTATCCCTGTAAGTCCCGCTTGTCGTTCCGTACAGGGCAAAACAGATCGCGTCAAAGATCGTGGTCTTGCCCGCACCGGTATCTCCGGAGATCAGGAACAGGCCCCGATCCTCAAATTGTGTAAAGTCGATCTCCGGCATGGTCCCCGCATAGGGGCCGAAAGCGCTGATCACTAACTTAATCGGTCTCATCGATAACTCCCGCCTCCTTTGCGATCTCCTTCATGACCTGCAGTTCCTCCTCGCTGATCTCACAGCCGTACATTTTCCCGTAGAAATCGCCGATCAGCTCATCAAACGATTTTTGGGTCGTGACAGCCGTGATATCGATCCTGTCCAGCTCCCTGGTGTGGGAGTTGTCATAATCTATTCGGACCGTATTGGGGTAGACCTGCTGCATGATCCCCATGGCGTCGTTTATGATCTCCTCATTGGTCAGTGTGGCGTAGATGAAGTCATTCTGCCCGGATACATTGGCCGGATCAAGAAGCTTATCGATCGGCCCCTTCAGGTGGCGCATATCTCTCAGAGGCCTGAGCTTTAAGAGTTCTATTTTGACCTCTCCCTTTTCGCCCAGTGTGATCATCGGCACCGATTTGTCGTTGTTCACTTCGCTCAGGGAATACTTGAGCGGAGAGCCGCTGTAGCGCACCTCATCTCTGCCCACACTCTGCGGCGAATGGATGTGTCCCAGCGCCGCGTAATCAAATCCGTCAAAACAGTCATAGCCGATCTTCTCCACCAGACCCACGCTCTGGGTCCCGGCGCTCTCAGAGCCGCCCAGCTCCGGGTCGCTCCCTGAGCCGGCGACAAACTGATGCGCCACGATGACGTTTCGCTTCTCAAAATCTATATCCGCATGCTGCAGGATCGACCTGACTGCCTCGTCATAATTCTCGATCTTCTCCTCGGGATAGAAATGCCTGACCTGAGAGGCCTTTACGAACGGCAAGAGATAAATATTTACTTCTCCGTACTCATCGCTGACCGTCTTCTTGTACAGCTGCCCGTCATACTGCGCCGAAATATAGATCTGATTCGACGCGAACAGACTGCTTCCGTAACCCAGCCGGTCATCGGAGTCGTGATTGCCGCTGATCATGAAAGTCTTCACTTTTCTCTCCGCGAGATTCCTCAGGAAATAGTCCAGAAGATTCGTCGCCGCTTCGCTCGGGATCGCCCTGTCATAGACGTCTCCCGCGATCAGGATCCCGTCGACCTTGTATTGATCGGCCGTTTCCAGGATCCGGTCCAGTATATATTTCTGGTCTTCGATCAAGTCGAAATCGCCCAGTGATTTCCCGAGATGCAGATCTCCCAGATGAATCAGTCTCATTGTAAGATGCCTCCTTTCTATGCCATGACACACATGACACAGTTCCATGGCACATACCGCCGCATTTATCATATCATATTTCCCAAAAGTGAGTCATGGGGACGTATCAGCTGACACAAAATGTGTCAGCTGATACGTCCCCATGACATACACCCGGCCTTACAAATCCGGCTTTAATTATGAGACTTTATTGCGAGACTTTCACAAACACCGCGTCCGTGCTGTTCTTGGAATCCTGCCAGCGCAGTTTGTCGCCTTCCTTCAGCAGGGCACCCTGCGTGATCTCCTCACCAGAAATCGTCTCCTTATCCTGGTCATCCCAGGTGTGGACACAGTATTCTCCGTCCTGATAGGACAGCATGCCGGACTTCTCATCATAGGTTCCGCTGATTTCCCAGGTAGATGCCTCTTTGGCACCTGACGACCAATGGATCATAATGTGATACGTTCCGGTCTCTGCTTTCTCGATCTCCATCGTTGCGCGCTGGCTGACCTCGTCCTGCCAGCTGCCGGTCAGATCCATCTCGCCTGTGAAGTCCTCCAGAAGCTCTTCCTGTTTGTCGATCGCTTCGCTGACTGCTTCCTTCGCTGTTTCCACTGTGTTTGCAGCATCTTCCTGCTTTTGGCCGCACGCCGCAAAGGCAAGCATGCTCATGATAAGAACTCCCGCAACCAGATATTTCATTTTCATCTCTTTACCTCCATATCAGCTCGCTTTGCGCGGCCTCCCGTAAGGCAGGCCTTGTCGTGCGAGCGCTTTTCACTCTTTTTTCCTGACTATGATGCCCAGGATATCAATATATACGCAGGAGGTATTCAATTGCCATGAAGAATTTCCGCCGCTTCCCTCATCAGTTCGATGATCGGAAGGTGCTGCGGACATACGCTCTCACACTGCCCGCACGCGATGCAGTCGGAAGCCTTTCCGCTTCTCTTGATCAGACCCGAATAGAAATTCTTGGATCTCCAGTCGTCGGGATGGCGCCGCAGCGTGTTGATCGTGCGGAACACGTCAGGAATGCTGATCCCCGCGGGACATCCGTCACAGCAGTATTTGCAGGCCGTGCATCCGATCTGCGGCACTTTGAGGATCTCGGCGGTCACTTCATCAATAATTGCATACTCCTCAGCATTCATCGGCTCGAAGTTCGTGAAGGTCTTAATATTGTCCTCCATCTGCTCCTCGTTGGACATGCCGGACAGAATCGTCATCACGCCGGGCTGCGAGCCGACAAAGCGGAGCGCCCAGGAGGCGGCTGACGCACCGGGTCTTGCGGCCTCAAACTTCTCCATGAGATCCGGCGTCATACTTGCCAGCTTTCCGCCGCGCACAGGCTCCATAACGATAATCGGGATATTCCTGCTGCTGAGAATCTCGTAGAGCTCCTGGCTTCTCACCACCGGATTCGACCTGTCCAGATAGTTGTACTGGATCTGCACGAATTCGATCTCGGGATGCGAATCCACGATCTGTTCAAGGAGCTCCGGGCTTCCGTGGAAGGAGAAACCGAAGTGCTTGATCTTTCCCTCTTTCTTTTTCTCGACGCCCCAATTGAAGCAGTCATATTTGACATAGGTGTCAAAATTCGATCCGTCTTCGACGGAGTGCAGCAGATAGAAGTCGTAATAATCCACGCCGGCCCTCTCCAGCTGCTCGTTAAAGATGCGGTCCACATCTTCCTCTTTTTTGATCTCCCATGCGGGAAGCTTTGTGGCCAGCATGAAGCTGTCTCTGTCGTAGCGCTTAACGATTGCTTCCTTTGCCACACCTTCAGACTTGCCGCTGTGATACACGTACGCGGTGTCAAAATAGTTCAGGCCAGCGGCCATATACTTATCCACCATGTTGCAGACCTGCGCCATGTCGATCACGCCGTCCTTCTCCGGTAATCTCATCAGGCCAAAGCCCAGCTTCGGCATTTTACTCAGATCAATGCTCATAATTCTCTCCCTTACTTCATTTTTTACTCTGTCGTCGGTTTCCTTCATGCTATAAAATAGAATAATATGGGAAGCTTCAAACTGCCACAAAAAACACGTGACCAAATTGCAGAAAATCTATTTATACGTATAATTCTTAATTGTATAGTGAACAAAAAACGAAGGCCGTCTCTGATCATCCGACAAGACTGCGGCCGCACCAACGGGAATCGTCAAATGAAAATCATGATAAGTGCCTGCCTGGCAGGTGAAAACTGTAAATATAACGGCGGCAGCAACCGCAGCGAGAAGGTCCTGCAGCTGATGAAAGATAATGAAGTAATTACGGTCTGCCCGGAGCAGATGGGCGGCCTTCCGACTCCGCGCGTTCCCTCCGAAATCAGAGACGGAGTAGTCACAGCCAGAGACGGCCGGATCGTTGATAAAGAATTCCGCCGCGGTGCCGCGAAATGTCTGGAAATCGCCATGCGAGAACAGCCGGACCTCATCGTGCTGCAGTCGCGCAGCCCCAGCTGCGGCGTAAAACAGCGATATGACGGGACATTTACCGGAACGCTGGTGGACGGAGCCGGTGTGTCGGCGCAGCTCCTTATGGAGAACGGTTTCAGGTGCATCGATGTGGAGGACCTGACTTTATGACTTTACTATTTTGACTCCTCAATCACCGTCACATTGTAATAGGCATTGTTGTAATCTTCATTATCAAAATCATTCACAAATTCAGGATGAATGACATAGGATTTCCCGGCAGCGGTATGAAGACGCGTGTCCCTCTCAAAGAAAACTCCTTGTCCTCCGTAATAGATCATCTGGCTGATCAGCTGCTCATAATCATGTATCTTTTCTTCCGGAACACCGCTCATCCCTATGTCGGGTCTGCCGAATTCCGCCATGCCTCTTGTGTGAAGCCAATATCCGTTATCCTCTTCAGAGTACAGGATCCTGACATGGTTCTGCGCATTGATCTCTTTATCAAAGAATCTGTCAGTCCATTGTGCAGGCGAATATAAGGTGATGGTCTGTGGATCCAGTATCCCCAGTGCCCCCTTATCGATAAAGGCCTGGATGATACCAATAGCATTTTTCATGTAGCTAAGGGTGCTGTCATTTTCGATGCTCCCCTGCAAAACAGCGCATTTCTCAGCGTTCTTACAGATGTCAAACAGATGTGGATCCGCCGCTTTAAGAACAGATTCGAACGCACCGGTGAACCATCCATCGATCCACTCGCCGTGAGCTTCTCTTGTAAATGTTCGTATATCGAGTTCTTCCGGAAGCTCATCAACTTTATGTTTCTTCTGAGATACTTCCAGTTCTTCGCCGGATACACCAAATATTACATAAAACAGGAACGGCTTATACCCGATGTCTTGATAATACTTTCTTTCCATTGTCATTACTCCCTTGTCTTTCTGATACAGGCTCAGTTCATATGATGTTCGTACCACTTCTGAAAACCTTCTAAGGTCAGGCGGTCATCTAATTCTTTGATTGGCCTGGCTGCAGATTCTATGATCTGCTCACAGGTTTTCTTTTCCCGCAGCATCTCATAAGTAGGCCCGAGAGGATCTCCATATTTTGCAGCGGTGGCCGCATATATGTACTCCTGAAACAAGGGCGGTGCCGCTTCCTTATACTGCCGACCGAGTTCCCGGCGCAGCCTGTGCATCTCCCGGGCAATCTGCTCATCCGACCACCCTTCAGACCGCAATTTCTCAGGAACGCTCACCAGTGCCTTTACCTTTTCTTCATAAGCCATTCTTAAGGGACTGCTTTTGATTCCCATTTTCTTTATTTGTTCCACTTCTTGTTCAAACTCATTCATACGCAATTAACCTTGGGACATCTCCGGCCCAATCACCGCAAATCGGGCGGAGTCAATAGTCTTGATATACGGAAAGATGTCACAGTGCCTTTTTCGGACAGTTCCTGACACACTCCATACAGAGGATACACTCTGTACCATTCTTTCGGTTCCTTGAGTTGTCCGTGACATCCACATCCATCGGACATACTCTCTTGCACTTTCCGCACGATACACATTTTTCCTTATCACATTTTACTCGTATGCGTGCAAAATAGCTCATGGGTTTCAAGAATACTGTGACGGGGCAGATATACTTGCAGAAGGCGCGATTATCTTTAAAAGCATAGGCCAGAAATATTCCAACGGCATAATACGCCGTATTTCCGACGATAAATGCCCTGAACATTATCTTTTCCAGGTTCCCGACATGGGCCAGAAAAAGCGCCTCCACAAAGATCAGAGACAGAGCAAAGGTGCAGTATCTGATCCATTCAATCTTCATTCTCGGCTGTGAAGGAACCGGATAAGGAAGAAAATCAAGCACCATCGCAGTCCAACAGGCATAGCCGCACCACCCGCGCCCGAAGATCAACGGACCAAAAATCTTGGCTACAGCATAATGGATCGTCGCCGCCTCAAATACGCCTGTGAAAAGATAGTACCAGAAGCCCTCAATCTGCATATTTTCCCGGCAGATCAGTCCGAGGTGAACTACCCACCGCCTACGCATATGCTAAGAGGCGGGGGCTTCGTGCCGCTTACGCGGACACAGGGCAGACACTTGCCCGCTGTCCCGTTTCACCGGGATTACTTTTGTGATTCTTCTGGCCCGCACACAGTATATCTTTATAGGTCATGGCTTTCACTGTGCCATACAGGTACCCGCAGTCCATCCCCTCCGGATAGATGCTCTCGTTATACTTCCTGCCGATATTGACGGCACCATTGATATCGGCGTTCATCACCCTTCCGTCATCCTGTCGGTACAGGCCGCGCCCTATCCTCCTGCCGGAGAAGGTTATGCCTTCTGTGTCACCTTTCCCGTATGTCGGGATCCCGTCCCGGCTCCCGAAGCAGGCTTTGGAGGTGTAGCTCTCTTCCTGCAGGATG
>Ga0256404_1006223_pt1 | contig 20041 bp, 19 predicted proteins | sample RumenRJG_01DNA_FD_185990 | JGI IMG/M metagenome (GOLD analysis project Ga0256404, IMG submission 185990) | Bovine rumen microbial communities from Lethbridge, Alberta, Canada - RJG_01 | ecosystem: Host-associated > Mammals > Digestive system > Stomach > Rumen | place: Canada: Alberta | collected...
ACCGAAGGTCGAGCGAACTTTAAAAATTTAGTATCATGAGTCAGAAATTTATTAAGAAAAAGCAGACAAGTCCCAAGTCATTGGGTTACGGCAAGTATTATGCCAAGGCAGTGTATAACCAGAAGCACATCACCACGCGACAGCTGGCGGACTTCATCCAGACCCAGGCTTCGGTGAAGCGTTCGGACTGCATCGCCGTATTGGACGAGCTGGGCTACGCCCTGCGCCATTTCATCGGTCTGGGCGAGAAGGTGAAGATTGAGAATGTGGGCATCTTCAAGTGCGGACTGCGCAACAAGCGCGGTGGTTTCGAGGACGCGAAGGACCTGACCGCCTCGACGCTGAGTCCCCGCATTCTGTTCCAGCCCGAGTATACCACCTCGACGCAGAATGGAGTGACCCGCGCTGCTGTGGCCATGCTGGGCGATATCACCTTCGAGGAGGCCACGGACTATGAGGCGCCAAAGGCTGAGACTCCGGTTCAGCCTTAGTGATAAGTGAAAAAAGGGAGCGTGCCATCACGGTGCGCCCCCCCTTACTTATGAAAAAAAATAAATTAAATTACATGGAAACCTTCATGAAGACGGGCAGGTGGTCAGAGTAGGTGAGGTCTGACGTGTAGTAGGTCATGCCCTTGAAGGCCTTGTCGTGGAAGATGTAGTCGATGCGGACGGCTTTCTTGCCTCCACGGAAGGTGCGCATCCAGCCAGAGCCACACTCCTTGAATCCATCGACCATATTGCCCAACATGGTGTTGTAGACGTAGGAGTAGGGCACGTCGTTGAAGTCGCCACAGAGAATGACGGGCTTCTGGCTGCTCATCTTCTCAGTGGCTATGATGTTGGCCTGCGAGGCACGGAACATCATGCCCAGGGTGTAGTTGCCGAAGATGGCATTGAGGAAGCGGGAACTGCTGACGTCGTAGTCCTGAGAGGCCAGCTTGGCAGCCTGATGGAGGGTGCCGCTGATGCCGGTGGTCTGCAGGTGGACATTGAACACGCGGATGTCGCGACCCTTGTAGTCGATATCAGCCCACATGGCGCTGTTGTTGGTATAGTCGAAGAGGATGGCCTTGCTGTTCTTGATGGGGTAACGGCTATAGATGACCATATCATCGCGACCAATGGCCATATAGGGGAAATACTCCTTGTAGGAGTCGGAGTTCTTCTTGTCGCCACTGACGTTGGCATACTCCTGCATACAGCAGATGTCTACCTTCTGACGACGCATCTCTGCCAGAATGTCGAGGGCCATGAATCCTGAGGTCTCGCGATTGAACATAGCCACGTTGTAGGTGGCTATCTTCAGTCCGGCACTGGCTTCTACGTGCTTGTCGATGGAACGGAACTGAACGAGGGTTCCGATGTAGGGAATGCAGCAGGCCAGCGTGAGGACGGGGATGGCCAGCATGAGCCAACGGCGACGGATGAGCCAATAGAAGACCATCAGGAAGTTGGCGATGATGAGCAGGGGAAGCACATAGACCAACATGGCTCGTGCCGTATTGCCGATAGGTGACACGTCGCCTCCGTAGAGGGCTACGATGGTGAAGACGGTGATGATAATCTGGATGACCAGAAACATCATGGCCATGTATTTGTAAACGGCTAATTTACCCATAGTGACTGAATGTTTGTAGGATTACTGATTAACGTATCGCTGAACGGTGTCGAGCAGGTCTTCCACACGGAATGGCTTGGCCATGAACTCGTCGCAACCGGCATCGCGGGCCTCGCGGATATTTTCGTCGAAGGCATAGGCGCTCAGGGCCACAACGGGGATGTCGGGGTTCACCTCTTTGATAATACGGGTGGCGTCCAGACCGCTCATATCGGGCATACGGACGTCCATGAGTACCAAAGCGGGATGTTCCTCCTCGCTATAGGTCACAGCCTCGATGCCATTGTGGGCGCGCAGCAGACGATAGCGCTTGGCCAGCACAATGCGTACCAGCTCGTAGTTGGAGTCTTCGTCCTCGGCCACCAGAATCAATGGGGCTGTATTCAAATCGGTCTTGGTGCTGACGCGGATGGTGCGTGAATTGGTGGTGATGCGAGTGTCTTTCTTCATGCCTCCGATGGTGCCCTGGAAAGGCAGTATGAAACGGAAGGTGGAGCCTGCGCCCAGCTTGGAATTGACGGTGATATGTCCGCCCAGCTTCTCGACAATAATCTTGCAGAGTGCCAAACCGAGTCCGTAGCCGTTCTGTTGCTCGGCATCGCGAGAAACGTAGGTCTCGAAGATGTGTTTCTGGTCTTCAGGAGCAATACCTGTACCTGTGTCAGATACGTAGAACTCAACTTCCTGACCATCGTTGATAAGGCGATAGCCGTAGTTGATGCTTCCCTTGGTGGTATGTTTCAGCGCATTACTGATAAGATTGGAGAATACCTGAGTAACGCGATTGGCATCGGTGTTGAGCGTCACGTTCATATTGGGGCGTGACCATTGCAACTGCACGCTGTCAGGACAGCGGAACTTGAAGATGTTCTGCATGCTGCGACACATCTCGTTCAGATCGGTCATGCTCTTCTTGATAGACAGCTCGCCAGCCTCTACGCGCGAGAGATCCAGAATCTCGTCGATAAGGGCAAGCAGACGGAGATTGTTGCTCTCAACAATCTCCATATACTTCATACGCTCATCAGCTGAATCGGTCTCAGCCATGATGCGGGCAAAACCCTCGATGGCGTTCAGTGGTGTGCGGATTTCGTGGCTCATATTGGCGAGGAAGAGCGACTTCATGCGACTGGCCTTCTCAGCCTTGTCGGTCTTCTCCTCGTATTCTGCGAGCTTTCTCTTAGCCACACTCAGCTCATATTCAGCTGCTTGTCGTTTTGCGTTGGCTTCTGCAATCTTCTGTAACAGCGTTTCTTTTTCGTTAGAATCCATTTTGAAATACTACTTTTTATCCAGTAAAATGCATAATTCGAGGCAAAAGTAGCAAAAAAAAATCAAATAACGAAACCTTTTTAGAAAAAATAACGCAAAAATGTGCGAGGTTCTTGATGGGGGGTAATCAGGCTCGTTTGGCCTTCTCCCATGTTCCTGCGTGCTGATGGCTTTTCAGATAGGATATTCCGTAGAATACGTTCAGGTTCATGAAAAGGAAATAGTAGGGCACGTAAAACCACTTGTTCTTCTTGCCATGTTGCTCTAAGTAGCAGCCGTGTAAGGCAGCCAGATAGAACAGCACTTGCAACGCCCAGATGAGGGTGTAGATGGTGCCTGCATTCATGAACACCAAGAGTACGTTGAGGGGGATGAGTGCCAGGAGGGCAAGGGGGGTGATGGTCCAGCGCAATACGCGATGGGACACGAACTGGAAGGCCACGGTGAAATGACGGAAGGGATTCATCATCGAGCGCAACCACCATGAGCTCTGCAAGCCTCCGGCAGCTATGCGACGCTTGCGCTTCGACTCCTCCTGCAGGTTGGCTGAGCCATATTCCATGGCATAAGCATCAGGGGCATAGGCAATACGAAAACCTCGGTCCACGATGCGCATGGACATCACGAAATCGTCGAGCAAAGCATTCTCGGGCATGGGCTCGTAAAGGATGGTGCAGATGGCATTCAGCTCGCCTGCAGCACCCATCGCAGAGTAGAGCTCGCTGTCAAGTCGTTTCAATGTGCTTTCGTAGCGCCAATAGAGTCCTTCGCCCTGAGCAGCAGTTTCTCCGTCAGTGCGAGCCATCACGCGCTTCTCGCCAGCAACGCAACCTACATCTGGGTCTTGGAAATGAACCACGATGTTGCGCAGTGCCTCTCTGTTAACCAGCGTGTTAGCGTCCGTCATTACAGTAATTTCTGAACTAATTTGTTCAATGCCATGATTCAGCGCTGCCGTCTTTCCACGACGCTCTGGCGAATAAACTATCTCTACTTCTGGGTAGCGTTTCAGTCGCTCGTTGGTCTCGTCTGTAGAGCCGTCCGTTACCCACATAATGTGAAGTTTATTCTTGGGGTAATCCAACTGCAAAGTGTTCTCCATCTTCATGTCAACAACGTCTTGTTCGTTGTAGGCACAGATGAGGAAAGTGACGTGAGGCAGGTCATCGTCCTTAGGCAAAGTGAGGGGTGCCGGCTTGCCTTTGAAGAGGCGTTTCAATTTAACGAGCAGCCATAACAACACGCCATATCCTACATAGGTGTAAACCACGAGGATGATGCAAATCCAAAAGAGAATTTTCAGTGTTGTCATGACTGCCCGATGATGTTAAGCGTTTGTTTCAATCTCTTTCTCCTCCTGCATGTCGATGAACTGACGGTCTTTGTCATAGAATTCATATTGCAGGAAGGCCAGTTTCTGTGACGGTACGATGCGTACGCCCATACCGTATTTCATCTGCCATTTGAGTTTCAGCGATACGAGGCCCTGATTGATATAGGCGGCCACGTAAGGATGAACATGCAAATAGAACTTGCGAATGCCTATCTTGTTGACTAGGCGGTCAATCTTGCTCTCCAGTTGGTCGGTAAACAGGATGGACGACCTGATTTTACCCTTGCCAAAGCAGGTGGGGCAGGTTTCTTCTACATTGACATCCATGGCTGGACGGACACGCTGACGCGTAATCTGCATCAGTCCGAACTTGGACAGCGGGAGGATGTTGTGGCGAGCTCTGTCTTTCTCCATGTTCTTACACATGCGTTCATAGAGCAATTGACGGTCTTCAGCCAGATTCATGTCGATGAAGTCTACTACGATGATGCCGCCCATATCGCGCAATCGCAACTGACGGGCCAATTCATCAGCAGCACCGAGGTTCACTTCCAGTGCGTTCTGCTCCTGACCGTTTTCTGCGCGAGTACGATTGCCCGAGTTCACATCAACCACGTGCATGGCTTCTGTGTGCTGGATGATAAGGTAGGCTCCACGCTTGTAGTTCACTGTCTTGCCGAACGAAGACTTGATCTGCTTCGTCACATTGAAGTTGTCGAAAATAGGCACGGTGCCATTATACAACTTCACAATGTCCACCTTGTCTGGGGCAATCAGTGAAACATAGTCGCGAACCTGCTGGTAGATGGTCTCGTCGTTCACATGAATGCCGTCGTAGGTTGGGTCGAACAAGTCGCGCAACATGGCTACGGCACGTCCTGTCTCCTCAAAGCACAGCACGGGTGTCGTAGTGGCTTTCTGAACCTTTGTAATAGCATCTTCCCAGCGTCTTACCAGCACCTTCAACTCTGCATCCAGTTCAGCTACACGCTTGCCTTCAGCGCTAGTACGTACGATCACGCCGAAGTTCTTGGGACGGATGCTTTGCACGAGTTGTTTCAGTCGGGTGCGTTCCTCGCCTTTTTTGATTTTTGAAGAAACCGAAACCTTATCGCCAAAGGGGATGAGCACCATGTAACGCCCTGCAAAACTCAAGTCGCACGTCAATCGTGGACCCTTGGTGTTAATGGGCTCCTTGACTACCTGAACCAAAATCTCCTGATCTTTTTTCAGAATGTTCTGCACACTGCCTTCCTTAGGCAGGTCAGGCAATCGGGTAGCCTTTGAAATGGGATAAAGTTTCTTTTTGTCGCTCTGTACCTGTTTCAGGTATTTCTCATAAGAGCTGAATTGAGTGCCTAAGTCCAGATAATGCAAGAAGGCATCGCGCTCAGAGCCTACTTCCACGAAGCAGGCGTTCAGTCCAGGCATCAGCTTGCGCACCTTGCCCAGATAGATGTTGCCTACGGAGTAGCTTGCCTCTTCGCGCTTCTCGTTCTGGTATTCCACCAGATTCTTGTCTTCGAGCAGGGCGATGGAAATCTCCTTCGGCTGGACATCGATAATTACTTCGCTTGTCATTTTCTTCTTGTCTTTCTTGACGTTAGGATTACTTAAAAAGCAAAAGGGGTGCGCCGATTATCTCGGCAACACTCCTTTCATTTCTCTTTGCTTGCGTCACCAAGAGCTTACTTGCTCTTATGACGATTCTTGCGCAGTCTCTTCTTACGCTTGTGAGTAGCCATCTTGTGGCCCTTCTTCTTTTTTCCGTTTGGCATAATTCTAAATATTTAAAATTGAAATTTTGATTAAGTTGTCTTTACTTCGCCATCTTCTCAAGGAAACTCTTGGCTGGCTTGAAAGCGGGAATGTCGTGTGCTGCAATCACCAAGGTGGTGTTCTTCGAAATATTGCGAGCTGTCTTCTGAGCGCGACGCTTCACGGTGAATGTACCAAATCCTCTGAGATATACGTTCTCTTTCTCGACGGCCATACAGTTGCGGATTTCCTCCATGAATGCCTCTACCGTAGCAGCGACATCCTTCTTAGGAAGGCCCGTGTCTTCAACGATTTTGTTGATTATTTCTGCTTTTGTCATCTCTATAATTATTTTAATGTTTCATTTTCGGACTGCAAAGATACTGTTTTTCAGCGAGATAAGAAAATTTAAACAGGATTTTTTTCTAAAAATATATATTTTTTGTATCTTTGCACCTAAATTTAAAGGTATAAAGAGATGAAACAGACTAAGATTGTGGCCTCAATTAGCGATCGTCGTTGTGATGTTGACTTCATTCGTCAGCTATTCAATGCGGGTGTAAATGTCATAAGAATGAACACCGCCCATGCTTCTGAGGAAGGGATAAAGAATATAATAAGGAACGTGCGCGAGGTGAGTCGCCATATCGGTATCCTCATCGACACCAAGGGTCCTGAGATTCGTACGACGGGTTGTGAAGGGCATATAGAGTATAAGGCGGGCGATGTGGTGAAGCTGTTTGGGCGCCCTGAGATAGACTCCACCCATGACATCGTAAATCTGTCGTACGAGAACTTTGCTGCCGATGTACAGGAGGGCGACCATGTGCTCTTCGACGATGGCGCCTTGGACATGGTGGTGATTGGCATCAACGGTCCAGCCGTCATTGCACAGGTTACCAACGATGGTGTGCTGGGGTCGCATAAGAGTGTGAATGTGCCTGGTCGTCATATCGACTTGCCCGCACTGACCAGCAAGGACCGTAAGAACATCATGCTGGCCATTGAGCAGGATATCGACTTCATTGCCCACTCCTTTGTGCGCTCTGCAGCTGATGTGCGTGCCGTTCAGGCCATTCTGGACGCTTATAATTCCGACATCAAGATTATATCGAAGATTGAGAACCAGGAAGGTGTCGACAATATCGACGAGATTATCGACGCTTCCTATGGTATCATGATTGCGCGTGGCGACTTGGGTATCGAGGTGCCCATTGAGCGCATTCCTGGTATTCAGCGCCAGCTTATCCGCAAGTGTCAGGAGAAGAAGAAGCCTGTGATTGTGGCTACACAGATGCTGCACACGATGATTAACAATCCGCGTCCCACGCGTGCTGAGGTGACCGATATTGCCAACGCCATCTACTCTAGTGCCGATGCGCTGATGCTCTCTGGCGAGACAGCCAGTGGCAAGTATCCTATTGAGGCTGTGCGTACAATGGCTGCTATTGCCGAGCAGGCTGAGCAAGACCGTGCCAACAACCATATCGACATTCCGCTGTCAGCCAATTGCGACATCCGCGAGTTTATGGCGCATAGTGCCATTGAGGCTACGGAGAAGTTGGGCGTGAAGGGCATCATCACGGATTCAGCTACTGGAACGACAGCCCGTTCGCTGGCTGCTTTCCGTGGTCCACACCCCGTGTTGGCCATCTGCTATAAGGACAAGCTTCAGCGCCTGTTGAACCTATCGTATGGTGTGATTCCCGTTTATCAGAAAGACCATATCTCCAGTGAACAGCTTTTCCTGGCAGCTGTGCGTATGCTTCGCCAAAAGGGTTATGTGGAGCTGAACGACAAGATAGCTTACCTCAGTGGCAATATCAGTGTGGGTGGAGCCACTAAGTTCTTGGAAATCAACACCGTGAAGGAGGTGTTTGAACAAGGTTACGAGTTCCACATGCCAAAGATATAATAATAAAGTATTATACCTTATTATATAAAAAACGTCAAAGAACAACGAGATAAAAAATTTTTTTCGTACCTTTGCACAAAATTGTGCATTTATTGGAAATGAACCATATACGAAACTTCTGCATCATTGCACACATAGACCACGGCAAGTCAACGCTGGCCGACCGTTTGCTGGAGTTTACCAAAACCATCCAGGTGACGGAAGGACAGATGTTGGACGATATGGATCTGGAGCGCGAGCGTGGCATCACGATTAAGAGTCACGCCATCCAGATGGAATATGTGAAGGATGGTGAGAAATATATATTAAACCTCATCGACACCCCAGGACATGTCGATTTCTCTTACGAGGTGAGCCGTTCCATCGCTGCTTGCGAGGGTGCTTTGCTGGTGGTTGATGCCACGCAGGGTGTTCAGGCTCAGACCATTTCGAATCTCTACATGGCTATCGACAACGACTTGGAGATTATTCCTGTCATCAATAAGATTGATATGCCCTCAGCAATGCCTGATGAGGTGGAGGACGAGATAGTAGAGCTGATTGGCTGCGACCGTTCTGAGATTATCCGTGCTTCAGGAAAGACGGGCGAGGGTGTCGAGGACATCCTCAACGCTGTCGTTGAGCGCATCCCTCATCCAAAGGGCAACGAGGATGCTCCCCTGCAGGCTTTGATTTTCGACTCTGTATTCAATTCGTTCAGAGGCATCATTGCTTACTTCAAGATTACCAATGGCGTGATTCGTCAGGGCGATAAGGTGAAGTTCTTCAATACAGGTATGGAGTATGTGGCCGACGAGGTGGGTGTGCTGAAGATGGACATGATTCCTCGCAAGGAGCTTCGTACGGGCGAGGTGGGTTACATCATCTCTGGTATCAAGAATGCCAAAGAGGTGAAGGTGGGCGATACCATTACCCACATCCAGAACCCTTGTACAAAGGCTATTGAGGGATTTCAGGAAGTGAAGCCGATGGTGTTTGCGGGTGTTTATCCCATCGACCCCACGGATTATGAGAACCTGCGCGCTTCCTTGGAGAAGTTGCAGTTGAACGACGCTTCGCTGACCTTTACCCCAGAGACCTCGATTGCCTTGGGCTTTGGTTTCCGTTGCGGATTCTTAGGTCTGCTCCACATGGAGATTGTGCAGGAGCGCCTGGACCGTGAGTTCGATATGGACGTGATCACGACGGTGCCCAACGTAACCTATATGTGCTACACCAAGCAGGGCGAGGAGAAAGAGGTGCACAACCCCTCAGGATTGCCTGACCAGACGATGATAGACCATATTGAGGAACCTTATATCAAGGCCTCGATTATCACCGCTGCCGACTTCATCGGACCTATCATGACACTTTGTCTTGACAAGCGTGGCGAATTGATAGACCAGCAATATGTGAGTGGCAATCGTGTGGAACTGCGATTCATGCTGCCTTTGGGCGAGATAGTGATTGACTTCTACGATAAGCTGAAGAGCATTTCGAAGGGCTATGCCTCGTTCGATTATCATATCGACTCGTTCCGTCCCTCGAAGCTGGCTAAGCTCGATATCCTGTTGAACGGTGAACCTGTGGACGCACTCTCAACGCTGACCCATCAGGACAATGCCGTCACCTTTGGACGTCGCATGTGCGAGAAGCTGAAAGAGCTGATTCCACGTCAGCAGTTCGACATTGCCATTCAGGCTGCTATCGGAGCGAAGATTATTGCTCGCGAGACGGTGAAGCAGGTGCGCAAGGATGTTACTGCCAAGTGTTATGGTGGTGACGTGAGTCGTAAGCGTAAGCTGTTGGAGAAGCAAAAGCGAGGCAAGAAGCGCATGAAGCAAATCGGCAATGTGGAGGTGCCCCAGAAGGCTTTCCTCGCGGTGCTGAAGCTCGATTGAGGAAATAAAGTATATCCTATTAATAACATACATTAAAAGCTGAACCTAAAAGGGATTTATGACAACAATTGGACTGACAACAAGAGACGTAGCAAGAGAACTGGCTAGACGCTACAGTACAATGACCCATGAGGAGCTCGACGTGCTGGAGAGCATCCTCGTACCTATGAAATTCCAGAAGGGTGAAGTCATCGTGAAAGAAGGCGATGTCTGCACCAATATCTATTGGGTAGTAAAAGGTCTGGTGCGCCAGTATTATTATAAGAATGGCAAGGAGCTGACGGAATATATGGCTACTGAGAATACCATCTGCATGTGTATTGAGAGCCTTTTCAAGGAAGAGCCCAGTCGCCAGCAGATGCAAGCCTTGGAGCCCACCATCATCTATGCCATGCCCAAAGCTCGTCTGGAGCGTGAAGCTGTGCGCAACACGAACATCCAGATGCTTTATCGTAAGATTTTGGAAGAATCACTCATCATCTCGCAGATTCATGCCGACATGCTGCGCTTCGAGTCTGCTCCTGAGCGCTATGCCAAGTTGGTGAAGCGTTCGCCCCAGCTGGTGCTGCGCGCTCCGTTGGTATATATTGCCAGCTATCTGCAGATGACTCCTGAAACACTCAGTCGTGTGCGCACTTCCGCCTTGTTGGGCGATCGTAGCGACGACTAAGTCAGATACATTTTACAGTTCGCCCACAAAGGTGAACATGCCAGAGAAGTGCCTGCTAAGAAAGTCGGGCTTCTCCTTAAACAGTCCAAATAGGGCGCTACCAGAGCCAGACATGGCCGCATAGGTGGCGCCCATCTTATAGAGCTCGTCTTTGATGGCTCCTATCTCAGGATGCAGGGCAAACACACTCTCTTCAAAGTCGTTTACCAACGTGTCTTTCCACGCTTCCACAGGTTGCATCACCGCTTCCTTGCAATTCACCGCTGGGTAATGAGGGTGAATGCGCGAGAAAGCCTCCTTGGTAGGCACGGGGATGTCTGGTCTTACCACTCCGATATACCATCCTTTCAGGCTCAGCGCAATGGGTTGCATCTTCTCGCCAATGCCCTCAGCATAGCAGGGCTCACTCTTGATGAAGAAGGCGCAGTCGGCTCCCAGTCGTGCGGCATAGCCTATCATCTGCTCATCGGTCAGTCCCAGCTGGAACATCTTGTTCAGCAACGTAATCATATAGGCACAATCGCTCGAACCACCACCCATACCAGCCTGCGTGGGAATTCCCTTCCAAAGGTGTGTGTGAATTCTGGGCAGAGTAGGGCAGTCCTCCTTCAGCAGTTTGTAAGCCCTCACCACCAGGTTCCTTTGCTCGTCGCCCTCAATCACGATGTTCGTCACTTTCAGGTCGCAATCTACGTCAGAGGGGAATCCCTCGTCCATTGCTTGCACCTCTAGCGCATCCTTGATGGCTACTGGGTAAAACACAGTCTGCAGGTTGTGATATCCGTCTGGACGCTTCTCTACCACGTTCAGACCTAAATTAATCTTGGCTATCGGAAATGTTATCATGTGTGCAAAATTACGAAATAGTAAGCAAATGGCCAAATTTATCTGCGCTTGAATGTCAGCGTTTTGGGAAGCTTCTGCCATTTTCCCTTGTTGGGCACCTTGATGGTGTTGCCAGCCCCTTGGCGAAGCACGTAAATAGAGTCGTTCTGGCGCGTGAGTGTGGCCGTCAGGTCTTCGCTGCCAAAGTCGTTGATGAGTTGCAGCGTGGCCTCATGGTCATTCTTGATTTCGCACGACGTAATCACCCAGCAGAACGAGTTGTACTGCTTGCCCAGATAGCCGGGCAACGGTCCGTAGAGCTCCTGCCCAGGAATGGTGACGTCCTGCTTGTAGAAATTGATGCGCAGATAGACATTATATTCATTATTATATAGGTACGCGCGAAAGGCTTCGGGTAGGCGAGCTTCGCTCGGGAATGAGGTAGTGCTGTCTTGCTGGGCATAAAGACCCGTTGAACAGCACAGCAACAGCATTGTGAAGAGGATGTTTCTAACCATAATCTTTCTTTTTCGCGCTCAAAGGTAATGAATCTAAATCAATAAATATACGTTTGCGTAGAAAAATAATAGAAAAACATAGTAGGATTTAAAATTATTTAAGTATCTTTGCAGGCGTATACTAGTATAATTAAGAATGGGAAAGGATTTATTAAAGCCTGATTACATCTTTGAGTCGAGCTGGGAGGTTTGTAATAAGGTGGGCGGTATCTATACCGTACTCTCCAGTCGCGCAAAGACGTTACAGGAGGAGATGAAAGACAGGATTATCTTTATTGGTCCTGACTTTTGGGAAAAGGAGGAAAGTCCCTATTTCAAGGAAGACAAGCTGCTCTTTGCCGAATGGCAATGTTTGGCTCAGCAGCAAGGCCTGAAGGTCAGAATTGGTCGTTGGACCGTTCCTGGCGAGCCGATTGCTATCCTTGTGGACTTTAACCCGTTCTTCGAACAGAAGAATGAGATATACGGATGGCTTTGGGAGCACTATAGCGTAGACTCGCTCCACGCCTATGGCGACTACGACGAAGCCTCTATGTTCTCTTATGCAGCTGGTTTGGTGACGGAGAGCTTTTATCATTACTTGCTTACCATCACTCCAAACCCCAAGGTGATTTATCACGCCAACGAGTGGATGTGTGGACTGGGCGCGCTTTACATCAATGCCAACGTGCCCCAGATTGGTACTATCTTCACCACCCACGCCACCAGCATCGGCCGTTCTATTGCTGGCAATCAGAAGCCTTTGTACGACTATCTCTTTGCCTATAACGGTGACCAGATGGCTGAAGAGCTGAACATGCAGTCGAAGCACTCTATTGAGAAGCAGACCGCTTGGTTTGTCGATTGTTTCACCACTGTGAGCGACATTACTGCCAACGAGTGTAAGGAACTGCTGGACAAGCCTGTTGACGTGGTATTGCCCAATGGTTTCGACAATAGTTTCGTGCCCAAGGGTGCTGTTTTCAACAGCAAGCGCAAGGCTGCCCGTAAGCGCCTGTTGCAAGTTGCCAACGCCTTGTTGGGCGAACAGCTGGATGACGACACGCTGATTGTTTCTACCTCAGGCCGCTACGAGTTCCGCAACAAGGGAATCGACGTGTTTGTGGAGGCTATGAACCGTCTGCTGCGCGATCGTGACCTGAAAAAGAAGGTGGTTGCCTTCCTCGAAGTGCCTGGTTGGGTAGGCGAGCCTCGCAAGGATTTGCAGGAGCGTCTTAGCAAAAACGAGACGTACAATACGCCATTGGAAGTGCCCATGATTACCCACTGGCTGAACAATATGGATCACGACAATGTGCTGGGCATGCTGAAATACTACGATATGCACAATCGCAAGTACGATAACGTGAAGGTTATCTTCCTGCCCTGCTATCTTGATGGTAAGGACGGCATCCTGAACATGACCTACTACGATATCGTGCTGGGCAACGACCTCTGCGTCTATCCTTCCTACTACGAGCCTTGGGGCTATACCCCGTTGGAGGCTGTGGCTTTCAAGGTGCCTTGCATCACCACCGATTTGGCAGGTTTCGGCCTGTGGGCTAACAAGGAGTTTGGTCGCTATGGCGAGCTGGAAGATGGCGTGAAGGTGATTCATCGTACGGACTATAACTACTCTGAGGTGGCCGATGCCATCAAGGACACCGTTGCCCAGTTCTCTGCCATGTCGCAACAGGAGGTGGATGCTTGCCGTAAGAAGGCCGACGCTTTGTCGAAGAAAGCCCTTTGGAGCCAATTCATCCAGTATTATCACGAAGCCTACGACATTGCCTTGCGCAATGCGGCTAGAAGAATGGCCAATAAATAGTAAATAGTAAATTGTAAATAATCAAATAATACATTTAATTATGAAAATTAAAGCTGATTATGCCAATGAACCTCAGTGGAAGAATCTGACCATTAAGTCAAGTCTTCCTGAGCAACTGAAGTGTTTGGACGAGATTGCCCACAACATGTGGTGGGTGTGGAACTTTGAGGCACGCGACTTGTTCCGCGACCTCGACCCTGAGATTTACCACGATGTAAAGCACAACCCCGTGATGCTTCTCGAGCGCCTTACCTTAGCTCGTAAGGAAGAGATTCTGAAGGACAAGGGCCTTATGAAGCGCATCAAGGATGTTTATGCGCAGTTCCGTAAGTATATGGACGTAGAGCCCGACAAGAAGCGCCCCTCAGTGGCTTACTTCTGCATGGAGTATGGTATCCACTCAGCCCTGAAAATCTACTCAGGCGGTCTGGGAATGCTTGCTGGCGACTATGTGAAGGAGGCTTCCGACTCTAACGTAGACATGTGCGCCGTTGGTTTCCTCTATCGTTTCGGCTACTTCACACAGAGCCTTTCTATGGACGGACAGCAGATTGCCAACTACGAGAGCCAGAACTTCGGTTCGCTGCCCATCGAGCGTCAGCTTGACAAGGACGGCAATCCTATGGTTATCGACGTGCCTTACACCAACTATCAGGTTCACGCTTGCGTATGGCGTGTCAACGTAGGTCGTGTGAAGCTCTATCTGCTCGATACCGATAACGAGATGAACTCCGACTTCGATAAGCCCATCACCCACTCACTCTATGGTGGCGACTGGGAGAACCGCTTGAAGCAGGAAATCCTTCTGGGTATCGGTGGTATGCTGCTGTTGAAGAAGCTCGGCATCAAGAAAGATATCTATCATTGTAACGAGGGTCACGCAGCACTCTGCAACCTGCAGCGTCTGTGCGATTATATCGAGGAAGACGGCTTGAACTTCAACCAGGCTCTCGAGCTGGTTCGCGCTTCAGGTCTCTATACAGTTCACACCCCCGTTCCTGCTGGTCACGACTACTTCGAGGAGGGTCTCTTTGGCAAGTACATGGGTGGTTATCCTCAGAAGCTCGGCATTTCTTGGGACGAGTTCATCGGCATGGGTCGTACCAATCCAGACGATCACAACGAGAAGTTCTGTATGTCAACCTTCGCCTGCAACACTTGTCAGGAGGTTAACGGTGTGTCTAAGCTTCACGGCTGGGTTTCTCAGAAGATGTTTGCTCCTATCTGGGGAGGCTACTATCCTGAGGAGAACCACGTGGGCTACGTTACCAACGGTGTACACTTCCCCACATGGGCAGCTGCCGAGTGGCTCAAGGTATATAAGAAGTACTTCGATCCTAAGTTCCTGAGCGACCAGTCTAACGAAGACATCTGGCACGGCATCTACAATTGTCCTGACGAGGAAATCTGGGAGACCCGTAAGGCCTTGAAGCAGAAGCTTTTCGATTATCTGGCTATTCAGTTCCAGGAAACATGGCTGAAGAATCAGGGCGACCCCGACCGCGTGGTTAAGTTGGTAGAGCACTTCAACCCCAATGCACTGGTTATCGGCTTCTGCCGTCGTTTCGCTACCTACAAGCGTGCACACCTGCTGTTCACCGACTTGGAGCGTCTCGAGCGCATTGTCAACAACCCCGACCGTCCCGTGATGTTCCTCTTCGCTGGTAAGGCTCACCCCGCTGATGGCGCTGGTCAGGGCTTGATCAAGAAGATTTTCGATATTTCACAGATGCCACAGTTCCAGGGCAAGATTATCTTCCTCGAGGACTACGACTTCCTGCTGGCTCGTCGCCTTGTTTCAGGTGTCGACATCTGGATGAACACACCTACACGTCCTCTCGAGGCTTCTGGTACATCAGGCGAGAAGGCCGAGATGAACGGTGTTGTCAACCTCTCCGTCAAGGACGGTTGGTGGCTTGAGGGCTATCGTGAGGGTGCCGGATGGGCTTTGACCGAGAAGCGCACCTATCAGAACCAGGCCTATCAGGACAAGCTCGACGCCGCTACCATTTACAGTCTGTTGGAGAACGAGATCATTCCTCTCTACTACGACAGAGACAAGAAGACCGGCATCTCTAAGGGCTGGATCAAGGTTCTTAAGAACTCTATCGCTCAGATTGCTCCTCACTACACCATGAAGCGTCAGCTCGACGACTACTATAGCAAGTTCTACGAGAAGCAGGCTAAGCGCTTCAAGGAGCTGTCAAAGAACAACAACCAGTTGGCTAAGGACATTGCTCAGTGGAAGGAAACTGTTGCCGAGCGTTGGGATGCCATCAACGTGGTTAGCTGTGAGTGGGACTTCCCCGCTACTGGTTGCGAGGCTGGTCAGAAGTACACCATCAAGTACGTCATCAACGAGCAGGGCTTGGACGATGCTGTAGGCTTGGAGAAGGTAAATGTTTGCTTCGACAAGGACGGCAACGAGAAGGTATACAACGTAGAGCCTCTGAAGATGGTTAAGAAGGAAGGCAACAACTTCACCTTCGAAGCTACGCTCTCTCCCAGCCAGTTCGGACAGTACAAGTCGGCCATCCGCATGTATCCGAAGAACAAGAACCTGCCTCACCGTCAGGACTTCTGCTACGTGAAGTGGCTTGAGCTTCCTCAGATGTAATTTTTCTAAATTAATAAGTTATTCCTAAAAACAATCCGTCTAAATTTTTAGACATTGCAAGGAGCCCCCAGTCGTGATGACCAGGGGCTCTTTTTCATTTACGCCATGCAACTCGTAACTCCCATCGTGGTTGCGATTGCCGTCAGTATGCTGATAAGCAACTGAATAAGCCATTTCCATGTCTCTTTCTTCATCTTTTACCTCCTTTCCTTAAATCCGTATTTCCGCTGAAGCGAAGCGCCCGAAGGCGCTATCGCTTAATCCCCAGTGCCTGCAGGCTTCTCCTCCTTCGGCGCCTCATAGTCGGTCGCTTCCTCGAAGGTGATATCGCCCAGCATGGCCACAGCAGCACGGGTCACACCATTCTGCGTCGAGGTGGTATACTCAGGCTGGAACAGGATGCGGGGGCTCAGCGTTGAGGCGGTCAGGTCCTTCGCGTCCTCGAAACCACCGCGCTTGTTGCGCACGCCACACTTGAAAATGCCCACATTCTCAATCTTCACCTTCTCGCCCAGTCCGATGAAATGGCGCAGGGCGAAGCCCAGCTCGTCCAGCACTGCGATGCAGTCCGAACGCTTCACACTGGCCTGGGTCTGGATGAAGTCCGCCAGCTGTCGCGTGGTGATGTGCTTCTGGTTATAAACCGCTTTCGCGTAGAACTTGCCATAGCCAAGGGCCTTAGGACTTGTCTGCTTTTTCTTAATAAATTTCTGACTCATAATTTTTTGTTAGTTAGTTTAATTTTTGTGTTGGTTAAAAATAAGTTAGTTAGTCTCATGTTTGCCTCTCTCGCCGAGCCGCTTCTCACTATCCGCCGAGCGCGTCCGCTGCTAGTCCCGAGCCTATGCGCATCTTGTCCCGTTCCTATCGGCAGGTGGTGCCGAGCCGCTCTGTTCGTTTGACAATGACAAGTGAAGTGCAAGGCGAATGCTGAGCCGAGCTCGCTCGAGCTATGCTGAGCCGCAGCCTTCACTCGCAATGCATCTCAAATGCATTGCAAAGGTACTAAAAATATAGGTGCAAACCAAGCCTTTTCGAGTTTTATCTTGGATTTATTTGAAATGTTAAAATGTCAAATAATCGAAAGACCACCTAACATCCTAACGACCTAACAACCTAACATTAGCTACCGTTAGTGTCGCGCTCCTCACTTTACCCCGTATTATATTTATATATATTATTATATATATTATAATATATATAATAATATATATAAATTAGAAACGCCCTTTCACTCCCTTTCCTAACAATCAAACATCCTAATGTTAGGGCGTTAGGTCGTTAGGTTGTTAGGGCATTTTTCTCCCACATTAGTTGCTTATTCCATTTTTTCCTTATCTTTGAAACATCATTTTTCATAACCATGGAACACATGGGAATCCTGTAAACATTAAAGAAAGTTAAATATTTAAAGGTGTCTCGACTTTTGGGACACCCTCCCTTTTACTTTGCACCCAGAAACATAAAATGTAGAACTAAAAAATTATGGTTATGGAAACAAAAAAGACTTTTTCAATGGATGCAATGGTAGACCTGTCAATGACCAAGTTGTTCTTGTTAGCAGAGTATGTGTGTGATAAGACCTCGTTCGCTTGCGGTCGCATTTTTTTGCATGGACAAGCTTCCCTCAGGGCCGAGCAGCGACCACAAACCGTTAAGCCAATCCCTCCCAAAGACATTGTGTCCACTATCCGTTTCTCGAAGGAAGACAAGTCTCGATTGAAAATCAAGATGGTAGAGGGCGAGTTGTTTGTATAGAAGTAAGGATTATAAACTAAAGATATAACGATATGACTAAAAAGAAAGATAAAGAGGTTATAAGGAAAGGCAATGAATTGGCTGATAAACTTATAGAAGTTTTGCGAAAGGAGTTAGGTGAAGAATCCCCAACCAGCATAACAGTTTATGCAGCAGCCAAGTTTTCAGCTAGCGTTCTGTATGGCGTGCGAAAGCTAACAGAAGATGACGCTGCAGTGAAAGTATTCTTCTATGCTGTTAGTAGCTTTTTGGGTGACGAGATTGAGAGCTCCGATATTCAAGCAGTGCTGGACAAGGTAAAGGAAGCCAGGCAAAAGTTTGCAGAACACAGGAAGATGGAGGCAGAGCTTGATAAGGAAATTGAGAGTATTGATAGAAAGTGTAACGAAATCAAAAGAAAGATCCTCGAGAATAAAAGAAGATTGGATGTCATCAAACAAAAATATCACATGATAAAACAATCAAGTGATGATGATAATTTGAACTAGTCTATCAAGATTACAGGCGACAGGATGCTATGTGATTTGTTCTAGAAAATCGCCAAATTTTCAGATAGAACTGCAAGAACAGAAGTAGGAGTTCACGCTGAAAGGCATGGGCATTACTCGTTTAAGCAGTTAGGTGTTTGGCGCAGGCTCCCACTCAGGAACCTGCCGTTTTTATCTTATATCGGAATTCGTCTAACCGACTTATTTCATCACCAATTATTAACTCTTTTCTCTGTGTTGGCGCGAGACACTGACCCCGCTGTTCATTAGCAGCGAAACCTCGGATATTTCCCTCCACCAACAAAAATCAGAGCCCAAAATTTGGCAGATAGAAAAAATATCCCTAACTTTGCAATGAAATGAAGACGACAAAAGAATATATCGACCTGATAGCTACTCATGCCAACGAGCTCCGTTCTCAGTTTGGCATACGCTCACTCTGTCTCTTTGGCTCAGTATCAAGAGGCGAACAAACAGAGGGAAGTGACGTAGATGTCTGTGTGGAAATGGAGCCACGCATTTATCTTCTTGCCCGTCTGAAGCGTTTCCTTGAAAACCTTCTGCAATGCCGTGTGGACGTCATCCACAAGCATCCCCACATGAACCCCTATCTCTTAAACGACATTGAGCGCGATGGAATTTACGTCATTAGTGCAACCACATAGCCCACGGCTACTTCGACATCAATGGCTACTTGGTATTCACGACGGTTAAAGATGATCTTGAACCCATGAAGAAAGCCATCGAGTTTTTCATAGAAAATTTATAATCATTCGCAAAATAAGAATAATGGCAGGCTCCCACTCAGGAACCTGCCATCGTTTCGATAACTCAAGCGGGCTTGGTTCTTCTCTCACTTAACCACGACCTTCTTGCCATTTATGATATTTATGCCCCTTTGCGGAGTTTCCAGTCTTCTGCCATTGATGTCATATACAGGATAGTCCTTGTCACTATCTAAGTGAACACCCTTTATTCCAGAAGGAACACCCTCTATAATATTATTGAAGTCCTTCCAACCCTCCGTCGCCTTGTATTTGTTGATAGTACCCGTAGGCACATACAGCGTAGCATTGTTGAATGTATTAAGTGTAAAGGTATTATAAGACGATATTGAACCATAAATTGCAAATGGATTCTCTATCAGTGAAACAATAGTAGAGACAGCTATTTCATCGAAAGCTTTCTTGCCAATGCTTTTCACACTGTTGGGAATAGTGATGGAGGTGAGATTATAGCAGAGGTAAAAAGCATAATCGCCAATATTCGTCACGCTATTGGGGATGATAACGGAGGAAAGAACAAAACAATATTCGAAAGTATGGTCGCCAATACTCGTTACACTGTTGGGAATGTTAACGGAGGTAAGAACAGAACAATAGCTGAAAGCACCTTCGCCCATACTCGTCACACTGTTGGGGATGGTCACAGTGGTAATACCAGAACAGCCACAGAACATATTAAGTATTGATAATCAGTTGCTTACACGTTAAACGGTAGAAAAGTGGATTGATGGCTTTGGAATGTGCAAAAATGGGAGCAATTTTAACGTATTTAACTTTTGTTTAGGAGACGCGAAT
>Ga0256404_1006225_pt1 | contig 20034 bp, 15 predicted proteins | sample RumenRJG_01DNA_FD_185990 | JGI IMG/M metagenome (GOLD analysis project Ga0256404, IMG submission 185990) | Bovine rumen microbial communities from Lethbridge, Alberta, Canada - RJG_01 | ecosystem: Host-associated > Mammals > Digestive system > Stomach > Rumen | place: Canada: Alberta | collected...
ATCTCTGGATTCAACCGGCGGTCGCGCCACGCACGGGAAACGTGTGTCAAGTTACTGGTGGCCGCGTTTTACGCCTGCGGCAATACCGGATGCGCATACCATTTCTAGTACTCCTGACCACGGGCGAAAGGTGTCCCGCATGACCGCATCACGCATTGTTCCGGAAGGCGTCGCAGACGCCCTCGAATTCTTCGCCACGTGCCCCAAGGGCTTCGAGCCCCTGCTGGCAGACGAGCTCGCGTCGCTTGGCGCCAGGCACGTGCGCGCGCTCAGGGGCCAGGTGGGCTTTGGCTCTGCGCTTGGGGACGCGTACCGTGCCTGCCTGTGGTCGCGCCTCGCCTCGCGCGTGGTGCTCGTGCTCGGCCGCATCGGCGCCGCGGACTCCGACTCGCTGTACCAGGGCATGTCGGAGCTCCCGTGGGAGGACCACGTGCCGGCGGGCGCCACGGTCGCCGTCGAGGCGCACGGCACGAACGCCCAGCTCAGGAACACGCAGTTCGTCGCGGTCCGCGCAAAGGACGCCATCGTGGACAGGATCGCCGCCCGCCGGGGAGCCCGCCCGATGGTGGACGTCGAGCACCCGGACGTGTCCGTCGTGGTGAGGGTCTCGCGCGAGCGAGCGACCGTCGGCATCGACCTCACGGGCACCCCGCTGTTCAGGCGCGGCTACGAGGCCGCCCGCTCGGACCGCGCGCCCATCGCTCCGCTGCGCCCGGACTACGCCGCGGCGCTTCTGGCCGCCGGAGGGTGGTTCCGCTCCGTCCGGCACGACGCCCCCGCCCTGGCCTGCGTCTTCAGCGGCGCCGGCAGCGTCGTGGTCGAGGCTGCCTCCCAGGCGCTCGACCGCGCCCCGGGGCTCTTGCGCACGCGCTGGGGCTTTATGGGCTGGGGAGGCCATGACGCCGACGCGTGGGAAGCCGTCCTCGCAGAGGCGCGCGAGCGCGCGGACGCCGCTCGCGACAGGAAGCCGCTGCTTGTGGCCACGGACACCCGCCCCGGTGCCGAGGCCTCTGACAGGCGCGCGCTCAGGGCGGCCGGCATGGACGTCGACCTGACGTTCTGCGCGGCGGAGGGCGTCGCCACGGCGCTCGCCGGGCACACGGACGCGCTCGTGGTCGAGGACCTCTCGTGGGTATCGCCGGACGAGGTCGCCACCCAGGCCTCGGCGCTCGCGGAGTGCGCGGCCGCGGCCCAGGGCCTGCCGGCGGAGTCCGCCGTGGTCACCCTCTCGCGCGACGGTGCCATCGACGCGGCCCTCGGTGCGGAGCCTGCCGAGAAAATCGGGGTCATCGTGGGCCAGAGCGACGCGGCCATCAGCCGCTTTGCCGCCGCGGCCCTGCCGGCCGAGCGCGCGTGCGTCGAGGTCACGGTCCCGGGCGGAAGGCAGGTCAGGGTGCCCGTGCTTGTGGGCGCAAGCGAGCAGTTCGCCCGCCGCCTCGCGAAGGTCGCCCGGCTCCGCCGCAAGTGGGCGCAGCGCGAGGACGTCAGCTGCTATCGCGTCTACGATTCCGACCTGCCGGACTACGCCGTCAGCATCGACCTGTGGGAGGGCTCGGAGCTCATCCCCAGCAGGCGCGGCCGCGGCCGCTGGCTGCAGGTGTACGAGTACGCCGCCCCCAAGTCCGTCGACCCCACGCTCGCGCGCAGGCGCCTGCTAGACGTGCTGGCCATAGCCCCGCTCGTGCTGGGCGTCGCGCCGCAGGACGTGTTCGTGCGCGTGCGCACCCACGGCAAGGGCGGCTCGCAGTACGCGGACGAGGCCATGGCCCCGCGCCGGGACGCGCGCGGCAATGCCCGCGGCAACGGGGCTGCCGGGCGCAGGGGCGCCGCCGCGAGGGAGGGGTTCGTTCCTCTCCCCCAGGGGGCCCACCTGGTGGACGAGGGCGGCCTCACGTTCGAGGTCAACTTTGGCATGCGCCTGGACTGCGGGCTCTTCCTGGACCACCGCAACGCCCGCTCGCTCGTGCGCGAGATGATGAAGCGCACCCAGGGGTCGAAGCGCTTCCTGAACCTGTTTGCCTACACCGGCACCGCCACGTGCTACGCGGCGGACGGCGGCGCCAAGCACACCACCACGGTGGACATGAGCCGGCCGTCCTTGGACTGGGCCCGCCGCAACATGGAGCGCAACGGCTTCGCGAGCACATCGCGCCCGCCGGAGCACGAGTACGTGCAGGCGGACGTCATCTCTTGGGTGCAGGAGCAGCGCCACAGCAAGAACCGCTGGGACCTCGTGTTCTGCGACGTGCCCACGTTCTCCAACTCCTCGCGCATGCGCGGCTCGTGGGACGTCCAGCGCGACCACGCGGAGCTCATCATCGGCGTGTCGCGCCTGCTCACCCGGAACGGCTCGGCCATCTTCAGCTGCAACCTGCGCGGCTTCAAGCCGGACGTGCAGAAGCTCCAACGCGCCGGCGTCACGCTAGAGGACGTCACGGCGGAGTCCATCCCGGAGGACTTCTCGCGCAACGCGAAGGTGCACCACTGCTACATCGTGAGGCGCGCGTAAGCGCACGCGCAAAAAGCGCGCGGCCGCCATCGTGACGACCGCGCGCTCCCGGGACGGGCCCGGGCAGGCTTTCGCCCGCGCCTACTGCTTGTTGTAGAACGCCTCCATGTCCGCGCTCATCTGGCGCAGCGTCGGCTCGTCCACGTAGGCCATGTGGCCGCAGCCGTAGCGGTGCCACTCCAGGCGCTCCTTCAGCGCGTCGCCCAGGAACTGCGCGCTCACGTCGTGCATCACGTTCCAGTACGGCGTCGCCGCGTCGTAGCGCCCGCCCAGGATGGCCAGCTTCATGCGCGGGTTGCGGCGCATCGCCGTCGCGATGTCCGTCGCCACGTTCGGGCAGCCCGTCGAGTCCATCTTGCCCGGCTCGCGATGGCTCCAGTTCCAGTTCACGCCCACCTGCTCGTAGTTGCTCGAGATGTAGCGTGCCGGCGCCTTGTAGCCCAGCTCGCGGTGGAGGAAGTCCCTAAACGCCATCGTCCAGCTGGACTCCACGGCGTCGTCGGCCGCGTCCTCGCTGGCAAACCACTCGCTCGACGTCTGCAGCGAGGACGGCGCCTCGGACGAGAAGCGCGTGTCGAGCCGGCCGCAGACCCTGCCGTCGTCCGCAAGCACGCCTCGGCGGAAGTCGTCCAGCGTCACGCGCAGGTGGTTGCGGCGGATGTGCTCGGCGGGAAGCCCGATGAGCTCGGCGTAGCGCCACGCGATGTCCGCCTCCTTCTCGGGGTCCAGCCTGTCGCCCTTCAGCAGCGCGGGCGCCAGCACGTCGTCCGTAAACTCCAGCGCCCGGTCAAACCACTTGTCCGCGCCCTCGCCGGCGCCAACCTTGCCAAAGTAGTGGGCCGTGGCGGCGTACGTCGGCGTCATGCCCAGGTGGTACAGGTCCTCGCCCTCGAGGGTCTGCACCCAGTCGAATATGGCGGAAAGCATCGTGACGCCGGCGACCTTCACGTCCCTCTCGCCCAGAAGGCGCATCAGCACGGCGTTGCGCACCGTGCCGTACGACTCGCCAAACAGGTAGACGGGGCTCGTCCAGCGGCCGTTCTCCTCCAGCCACGTCGTGATGGCACGACAGAACGCGTCCGCATCGCCGTCCACGCCAAACACCTTGCTCGTGTCGGCATCGGCTGCCAGGCTCGAGAACCCGGTGCCCAGCGCGTCAAGAAACACAAGGTCGGACTCGCGCAGCAGCGTGTACGGGTTGTCCTCCACCTCGATGGGGTACGCCAGGTGGCTCACGCCATCCGTCCTCACGCGGCGCGGGCCCATGCCGCCAAAGTTGATGGGCACGCTCGCGCAGCCGGGGCCGCCGTTGTAGCAGAAGGTCACGGGGCGAGAAGGACTCGCGCTGCCGTCCTCGCCCAGCGCAACGTAGGTGAGGCTGAACATCTTGCCCACGAGCCTGCCGGTGTCGGAGCGCACGTCCAGGTGCGCGGCCGTGCAGGAGTACTCGATCTTCTCGCCCGCGGTCTCGTTGGAGCCGTGCCACGTCAGGCGTGCCGTCGCGGGCTCCGGGCACGTGCTCGCCTCATCGGCGGGGACGGACATGAACGCCTCCGCCACCTTGGACCTCGCCTGCTTGGGGGCTGCCTCGTTCTGGCTCTCCTCTGCCATGCTCGCATTCCCTTCGTCGTGGCCGACGCGCGGCCGGCCGGATGTCGTCTACGCAGACAAGTCTACCCCGCCCGCCCGTGCATGCAAGCGGACGGTTCATTCACCGCATGCTCGCCGCGACCTTAGAATTGCCTGCAGTGTTACCATTATCGCATGTATGTCGTTTGCGACGCTATGCGCCACGTCCGGCGGATGCATGCCGTCGTGTGCAGCGCCATGGGCACGGCCCGGCGGACGCACGCCGTCGCAAGCGGAGGTCACATCGATTTAGGAGCACTATGTCTAACACGAAGCTGCCGGCAACGCCAAAGGGTGTAACCACCAAGCGGCGCAGGTACAACGGCATCCCGCTGTCCGCGGGCATGATTCTCGTCGCACTGGGCGTCGTCTACGGCGACATCGGCACCAGCCCCATGTACACGCTCAAGGCGATCATGGCGGACAACGGCGGTCTCACCACCATGGGACAGGACACGGTCCTGGGCGCGCTCTCGCTCATCATCTGGACGCTCACGCTCATCACCACCGTCAAGTACGTACTCGTCGCCATGAAGGCCGACAACCACAACGAGGGCGGCATCTTCGCGCTGTACTCCCTCGTCCGCCGTTGCGGCAAGTGGCTGATCTTCCCCGCCATGATCGGCGGCGCCGCGCTCCTTGCGGACGGCATCCTCACGCCGGCGGTCACCGTCACCACCGCGATCGAGGGCCTGCGCACCATCGACACGTTCTACGCCATCATCGGCAACAACCAGAACATCGTCGTGGCCATCACCATCATCATCCTGTGCGTGCTGTTTGCCGTGCAGCGCGCCGGCACCTCCGCCATCGGCAAGGCGTTCGGTCCCATCATGACCGTCTGGTTCCTGTTCCTCGGCATCACCGGCCTGCTGAACGTAGGCCTCGACCTCGACGTCTTCCGCGCGTTCAACCCGCTGCGCGGCATCCGCTTCCTGTTCGACGGCTCCATCAACGCCGCCGGCCTCATGGTCCTTGGCAACGTCTTCCTGTGCACCACCGGCGCGGAGGCCCTCTACTCTGACATGGGCCACGTCGGCAAGCCCAACATCTACGCGACCTGGCCGTTCGTGAAGCTCTGCCTCATCCTCAACTACCTGGGCCAGGGCGCCTGGATCCTCGCGAACAAGGGCAACGCGGCGCTCGCGGCCACGCCCGACCTCAACCCGTTCTTCCACATCGTGCCCGAGAACCTCCGCTTCGCAGAGGTCGTCCTCTCCGCGCTCGCCTCCATCATCGCCTCGCAGGCGCTCATCACGGGCTCCTACTCCATCGTGAGCGAGGCCATCCACCTCAACCTCATGCCGCACATGAAGATCAACTTCCCCTCGCAGACGAAGGGCCAGATCTACATTCCCATGGTCAACACCATCATGTGGGTCGCGTGTGTGTTCGTCGTGCTGCTGTTCCGCAGCTCCAGCCACATGGAGGCCGCCTACGGCCTGGCCATCACGGTCACCATGCTCATGACCACGGTCCTTCTCTACACCTACATCTCCAAGCTGTGGCACAGGCGCGGGCTTGCCGTTGTCTTCGCGCTGTTCTTCGGCGCGATCGAGCTCACGTTCTTCTTCTCCTCGCTCACGAAGTTCTTCCACGGCGGCTACTTCACCGTCCTCATGGCAACGCTCATCTTCATCGTCATGTACGTGTGGCGCCGCGGCACCGCGATCGAGCACACCCAGTCCGTGTACCTGCCCGTCAACAAGTACATCGACCAGCTCCGTTCCCTTCGCAACGACGACGACTACCCCATCATCGCGGACAACCTCGTCTTCCTCACCAACGACTCCTCGCCTGACAAGCTGGACCGCGACATCCTCTACTCCATCCTGGACAAGCGCCCCAAGCGCGCCCGCGCATACTACTTCCTAAACGTCATGGTCACGGACGAGCCGAACACGCACGAGTTCATCGTGAACAACTACGGCACGGACTTCCTGTTCAAGGTCCAGCTGCGCCTGGGCTTCCGCGTGAACCAGCGCGTGAACACCTACCTGTACCAGATCGTCGCTGACCTCGTGAACTCCGGACAGCTCGCCCCGCAGGAGCATCGCTACTCCATCTACCGCGAGCACTCCAACGTGGGCGACTTCCGCTTCTGCCTCATCCGCAAGGTCCTCACGCCCGAGACCGAGATCTCCGGCTTCAACCGTCGCGTGATGGAGCTCAAGTACATGATCCGCCACGTCTGCGGCTCGCCCGCACGCTGGTACGGCCTCGAGAACTCCTCCATCATCTTCGAGTACGTCCCGCTGTTCGCCCGCACGAAGCGCCAGCACAAGCTCACGCGCATCTCCGTCGACAACACGGCCGCAATGCCCGCCCCCGGCAGCTCCGGCGCCATGAAGCGCGTCGATGTCCCCATGCAGGAGCCCGAGGACGACGACATCTTCGCGGACAAGATGAAGAGCGACACCGTGGCAAACGCCGAGGAGGTCGAGTCCTCCGTCATCGGCGGCGACACCGCGAGCTTCCGTCCCCTCAGGGTCGACGAGGAAGAGACCGACGAGCAGGACGCGCCGGGCGAGAATAGCTAGCCCCCACGCCCCCTACCGCATCCTATGAGGAAGGTCCCTCGGCTGAGCCGGGGGACCTTCTCCTTTGCCACGCCATGTCGTGAGCCCGTTGTGCCTACGGAGCGATGGCGACTGTGACGCTTCCCTACAGCAGCGGCTCCAGGTAGCGCGCCACCGCGGACTCGTCGCACGTCCACGGCGCAACGTGCGTCGCGGCCGCCTTTGCCTCCGGATACGCGTTCGCCACGGCCACGCCGTCTCCCACGGCGGCCAGCATCGTAAGGTCGTTTGGCGAGTCGCCAAACCCCACGGACTGCACCCGGGGAATGCCCAGGTGATCGCACAGCCAGCGGACGGCCGTGCCCTTGGACGTACCCGCGTCCATCACCTCGAGGTTGCGCGCGCCTGAATACGTGTAGTGCAGCGTGGGGTCCGCCGCCACGGCCTCGATGGCGCAGGCGCGCGCGTCGTCGTCTCCCGTAAAGATCGTGAGGCGCTCCACGTTGGGAAGGCTTTCCAGAAGCCGGGGCGTCGACATATCCACCGGCGTGCGATAGCACAGGTACACGTCGCGGTCGTACGGCGGGATGTCGAAGCCGCGCATGAGCTCGAAGCGCCGGCGCGACACGTAGATCTTGCCGTCCCAGAACGCGTCGAACGTCACGGGAAGCTCCCTCACGCGCTCGTACAGCGCAAGCGAGCGCTCGCGGCCAAGGGCGCTCAGGTGCAGGCGCCGCGGGCTTTCCGCGTCTTGCACGTCCATCACCACGGCACCGTCGCTCGCGACGACGTAGCGCGTCGCGGCATGGGCGAGCACCTGCCCCGCCACGGCCGACCACACGCGGCCGGTGCACGGCACAAATGGCACGCCCTTCTCGCCCATGCGGTCGAGAAGGGCAAGGTTGCCGGCCGGAACCGTCTTGTCGGTCGCAAGGAACGTGTCATCCATGTCCGCGAACACGATGGACACGGGCGCGTGGGTACCCGCCGCGGACACAGCCCACGCGTCGCCGCCGGTACCGCCGTTCGCAGGCATCCCGGGCATGGGCATCATCCGCGCTCCGCAATCGGCACGTACTCCTGCGCCTGCATGTAGGAGTTGTACGCCGGGCGTATGATGCGCGCCGGCCCGTAGAGCTCCTCCATGCGGTGGGCCGCCCAGCCGCTCATGCGCGCGATGGCGAATATGGGGGTGAAGAGGTCCTTCGGGATGCCAAGCATGTGGTAGACAAAGCCCGTGTACAGGTCGATGTTTGCGCACAGCGGCTTCGTAATGCCGCGCACGTCGCGCATGACCTCAGGCGCAAGGCGCTCTATCCGCTCGATGAGCTCGAACTTCTCGGCGTCTGCCGTGCCTTTCTTACGCGCGAGCTCGCGGGCGTAGCCCTTTACGATCTGCGCGCGCGGGTCGCTCTTTGTATAGACCGCATGCCCAATGCCGTAGATCAGCCCCTTGCCGTCAAGTGCCTTGCCCGCAAGCACGCGTGTGAGGTAGTCGACCACCTGGTCGTCGGACGACCAGTCCTCTATGTGCTCCGCGGCGTCATCCACCATCTCGCCGGCCTTCGCGTTCGCACCGCCGTGGCGCGGCCCCTTGAGCGAGCCGAGCGCGCCCGCGTACGCGGAGTACGCGTCCGTGCCGGAGGACGACAGGACCCTGCACGTGAACGTGGAGTTGTTGCCGCCGCCGTGCTCCGCGTGGAGCATGAGCATCACGTCGAGCATCATGGCCTCGTCGCGGGTGAAGCCCTCGTCGCCTCGCAGCACGTCCAGGATCGTCTCGGCCATCGAGAAGTCCTCGCGCGCGGGCGGCACCGTGGGCACGACGCCCGTGCGGGCGCCCACGTACGCCTGGCGTGCGATGGAGGCCACGCGCGGCCAGCGGCCAAGCATGGAAAGCGCCACGTCCACCTCGTGCACGGGGCTCGTGTCGTCCGGATTGTTGTCGAAAGCGTACAGAAGCAGCGTTGCACGCTGCAGCACGTTCATGATGGAGGGGCTGAACGTGGTGCGTGGGAAGATTCGCAGGTAGCCCTCGGGCAGCTGACGGCGGCTGCCAATGCGGGCGCGGAAGTCGTCCAGCTGCGCCTGAGTGGGCAGCTGGCCCGTGAGCAGCAGGTACGAGACCTCCTCGTAGCCAAAGCGCCCCTCGCGCTGCGCCGCCGATACAAGCTTCGCCGCGTCATAGCCGCGATACGTCAGGCGCCCCTCGTCTGGGACGACGCCTTCGGCCGTCTTGTTGTAGCCGTGCACGTTAGAGATGGTGGTGAGGCCCACCAGCACGCCAGAGCCGTCCGCGTTGCGCAGACCGCGCTTCACGTCGTAGCGGGAGTACAGCTCGACCGGCACCACGTCCACGTTGCGGCCGCCCTCGTACAGCAGGTCCGAGACCTCCGGCCTGCCAAGCCCGACGGACGGCATGGGGTACCGGTCGACGATGTGCTCGAACGCGGAGGTGTTTTCAGGCGTGAGGTAGTGCCGCGGCCTTTCGACCAGCGGATCGTACGCATAGGACATTGCGTCTCCTTAGAACGTGCCGTCGTGGGCGCGCGCCGGCAAAGGCCGCTGCGCTTCTCCCCTGCCTACAGGCGGTACATGAAGTTGAAGACCTCTTCGCGCTGCATGGTGATCTGGACGCCGATCTCCTTCGACAGCGAGTCCAGCTGCTGCTGCAGCTTCGAGAACTCGACGTCGGACGGGCCCAGGTCCACGAGCATGGTCATCGTGAACGTGCCCTGCAGTATGGTCTGCGATATGTCCAGAATGTTCGCGTCGTGCTGCGACAGGGCCGTCGCCACGGCGGCAACGATGCCCGAGCGGTCGCTGCCCAGGACGGTGATGATCGCGCGGTTCTTGGAGTCTTCGTTCGTGATTGCCATTCGTCCCCAATCGGTGTGTCACGGCCGACGGGCGGTCGTGCGGCGATAGTTGCAACCATTGTATCCAAGGGACGCGGCGGCCATACCTGCCGCACCGGCATTGAGCCCATTTCGAAACGTGGGCGCGACGCACGGCCCGGCATGGCAGCGCGTACCAGCTGCCATGCCCAGGTGCCGGGGAGAAGAACGAGGCGCCCTAGTTGTTGCGGGCGTCCTCCTCGCTTGCCTTCAGCAGCTGCACCACGTCGTCCTCGGAGACGCCCATGGCGACCGCCAGCTCCTGCAGGGAGCGTTCGCTCGCCTGCTTGAAGATGCGCTCGTAGGCGACGGGAGGTCGCTTGTTGGACGCCTTGACCTGCTCGATGCGGGTGCGGAACGTCTTCGCGATGCGCACGGCGTCCCTGCAGCTGCCGCGGCGCAGCTCCGTCTTGAAGCGCTCCTCCTCCAGCGCGTTGCTGCGGGAGGAAAGCTCCTCCAGCGGGAGCTCCGTGTACTCGCCTATGATCTGCTCCGCCTGCCTGCGACCGATGACGGGACGAAGCCGCCCCTCACTGGCCACCGGGAAGCTGATGCGCATGGGATGGCGCCCGCCAACGGGCATGAGCATGTACGTAGCCTGCGGCTCGTCCTCGATGGCCTCCACCTTGCAGACGCCTTGTCCCGGATGAACTACATACTGGCCGACTTTGTACATGTGGCATGCTCCTCTCGCACAATATGCTACTTACTTTAACACATTAGCGAAAAAAATGCCACCAAACCGGCAATATGTCTTGCGCATGCCCTACAAGTAGTGTAGTTTAGTGCGTTTCTCAATGTAAGTCGGCTACTTGCAGCAGTCTGTAACCCAGCTTACGAAGTTCTCCTGCGCGTCGCCAGACGCCTCCGCAAGCTCGAAGCCCCTGCCCCACACGGGCGTGAACGCCACGTCCTTCACCCCGTCATACGCGCCGAGCGCAACCGCCAGGTTCACATCCGCGGTCAGCGCCGTCGCGGACTGGAACAGCCCCGTGTTGATGCGCCAGTGCGGCGCCACCTCGCACGAGCCAAACCCGGCATAGTGGCCGCTCAGGGCGTACAGCGGGTTCATCGCGTTCACGCGGCTCTGCATGTCCGTCTTAAGCGAGTCCAGCTTCACGATGTCCTGCGCCCAGTCACTCACCAGGTCGTCCTTCCAGCCCTTCAGATCGGCGTACTTGTCCGCGTTGTCGCCCAGAAGGGTCGCCACCGTCTCGTCGAAGTGCAGGCTCGACTCGTCGTCCACGCCAAACAGCTGGTTAGACGTGGTGGAGCGGTCCAGCGCGTCAAACGCGCACACGCCTTTCTGAGCGGGACGGCAATGCTTCACGAAGTCCCACATGCTCGTGATGGTCACGCTGGCGGCGCTCGGGCTGTACGTGATCCACCGGTCGTCCCCGTTCAGCGCGCTCACGTAGCTCTCGGCGTCGTTGTACACCGTGGACTGCACCACGGCGACGCCACTCGCCGCGGATGCCGCCCCCGCGCCGGCGTCATCGCCCGACTTCGCCGCAGCGGAGCCATCCGCCGCGGCAGCTCCCGCCGGCGAGGACGACGCGCCAGAAGCCGCGGCCACGCCGTCGGCCGCCGCGTCCGCGTCCTTCTCGCCCGTGCCCGACGCGTCCTCCACCGCGCCGGTCATCACGTCGATCTCGACCGCGCTGTCCGAGTTTATGTTGGGGTCGCCGGGAAACGCCGGATCCACCAGGCGCCCGGGCGTGTAGGTGTAGGGAAAGCTCGTGGTCGAGAAGAACTTCTCCGCGGACCCCTCGATCGTCTGGAGCATGTAGTCGTAGTACGTGCCGGAAAGGTAGCTGCCATCCTGCACGGGCTCCAGCCTCAGGGCCTTGTCGTCCGCGCCGGTGAGGCCGAGCTCGTTCACGAGCTTGCCGTACGCGGTCGCGAGATCGTCGGAAAGCGCCTTGGTCCACTGACCGTCCGCGCGGGCGCCGTCGTCCGCAAACTGCCCCATCATCCATTCGTAGCCGCTGTCGGCCGTGTCGTACGACGTGATGGGGCACCACGACGCCGAGCCAAACACCCGGTCGGATATAGACTTGCCGTCCGCATCGTGCATGGCCGCACCTATCTTGGAGAGGTACGGCGTGAAGATGCCGCAGTCGCCAAGGGCGCCCAGGCACGCGGACACGCCGCCACCCGCACCGTAGCCAAACACGAACAGGCGCTTTGCGTTGCACGGCAGGCTCCCGGCGTTGTAGCGCAGGTAGCGCACCGCAGCCTTCAGGTCCACCACCGGCCACGGCGCGCCGCCGGAGTACTGTTCGCTCGAGTCGCTCACGTAGCCACCGGAACGTCCGCGGAACCCCGCGTACACGTACACGAGGCCCTTCTTCAGATACGTCCCCAGCCCATCGTACGAGTACGCCGTCGGGCAGCTCTGCGCGGAAAGGCGCGCGGAGTTGATGGGCATGACCACGGGTGCGGTCTTCGGCGTGAACGAGCCCACCCTTGCGTCCGGCGCGATCTTGCAGCGATAAGTGCTCCCGCTCTTCTCGCCCTTGAAGTAGGCGCCCGGGACGTATATCGCAAGCGACTCGTAGCTGCCGGCCGCCGGGTCCGTGCAGTACGGAAGGCCCAGCTGGTAGTAGCAGTCGTTCGTCTCGTCGTAGTTCCAGGCGGAGTCATCGATCGCGAGCTTCTTGTACTCGTTCGGGTTGACCTTCACGTCCTCCGGCTTGTCAGACTTCCCGTTGCCCCTGCAGGCGGCAAGCCCCATGGCCGATGCCGCCCCCGCAAGCGCGAGGAAGCCCCTTCTGCTCATGTCCATTCGCAACTCAGCTCCCCGTGGGCTATCCCTGGCGGACGCCCTTGACCTTGCCGGCGATCGCGTTCTGCTTCTCGCGACGGTCCTCGCCCCAGAAGCAGCACGAGAGCATGCCCGGTCCCACGTGGCAGCCAATCGTGGGCCCGATGGTAGACGTGAGGATGCGCGCGGAGTCATCTATGTCCGCCACCATGGCACCCAAGCGCAGGCCGTCGTTCTCGCAGTCCGCGTTGCCGATGGCCGCCACGGCCGGGTACTGCAGCTGCGAGCGGTGCTTCTCGTAGTACTCCTTCATCTTGCGCATGCCCTTCTTGCGGCCGCGCGTCACGCCCAGAATCGTGAGCTCGCCGTTCAGCTTCCAGGACAGCAGCGGCTTCGCGTCCAGCGCGGACGAGACGAGCGCGACGGACTTGGGAATGCGGCCTCCGCGGTGCAGCGTGTCCAGGTTGTCCACCATGAAGATGGTCCACACGTGGTAGCGTGCGTCCTCAGCCCAGCGCACGAACTCCTGTGCGGTAAGCCCGCGGTCGCGCTGGCGCACGCCCTCCTCAAGCAGCAGGTAGAAGGACGTGGATGCCAGCAGCGTGTCCACAATGTAGATGGGGAGCTCGCGACCCAGCTCCTCCTGCACGCGGTCGAGCGCCGTGCAGGCGCCGTTGTAGCCGCCGGAAATACCACTCGAGATGGTCATCAGCACGGTGGGGACGTCCAGCTCAGCCGCCTTGCGGAACGCCTCCTCGTACACCAGCTGCGACGGCTGAGACGTCTTGGGGGTCGCGCCCCAGCGGATGCGCTCATAGAAGTCGTGGGCGCTCATGGACTGGAAAAGGTCATCCAGTCCCGAAAGGCCGCCGTCGGGCTTTCCGGCCTCCGTATAGGTGAAGGGAAGGAACGTGAGCCCCGACCTCTCGATGTCCTGGATCGAGAAGTCGCACGTCGAGTCTGTCATCAGGTTGAACTTGGCCTTCATATGAACCTGTCCTTGCTAAGATCGATTCGGATGGTGATATTGTACGGCTAATAGGCAAATCGCCAAGACTTGGAGGCCCACATGCTCCACACCGACACTACGGACGGCCGCGGTTCCTCCGACGACAGCTCCCCCACCAGCGCGGCGCAAGACGCCGCCGGCATGGGCGCCACGGGCGACGTCCGCAGACTTCGCCTCGTCTTCAGAGGAGAAGTACAGGGCGTCGGCTTTCGCTGGACCTCCTCGCGCTGCGCCAACTCCGTCGGATGCACTGGGTGGGTCCGCAACGAACCCGACTGGCAAACCGTCACCATGGAGCTCCAGGGCACGCAAGAGCAGATATCCGCGTTCTTCGGCGCATTCGCGCACGCCTATGCGCGCTACCCCATCGAATACGTAATCGACGAGAAGGAAGACATACCTCCCGTCGAATGCGAACCCGACTTCAGGGTTAGATACTAGAAGAGTCCGCAGGCCCCCCAACGACGAAGACGGAACGCGCGTCACGCAAGGTACCCCCGAAAGGAAACCCGACGGTAGCTCGATAGCACGTCCGACCCTGTGGCAACTCTGTGGCAACTCGCCTCATCACCGTTGCCTAAGAAGAAGCCCCGCACCGCGTTTCCGCAGGTACGGGGCCTTTTCTTCATGGTGGCGGGGAAGGGAATCGAACCCCTGACACGGGGATTTTCAGAATCGTTTCCTGCGTGTTTTCGACTGTTTCCGGCTGAATGGACTTGCTTCATATTGTGCCGTTTACCTGCTGTTTCTTGTATCTCTTTGTATCACTAAGTTTTTGACGGATATACTGTTTTTGAGCGCCATGGATTACAAATGGATTACACCGTGGATTACACCGCGCGCGATACAAACAGGTTTGGCCGTAGGTCGCGAGCGGAGGCAGGGGGCGTGGCAGATGTTCACTTACAGCGCGGGATCAGTGACGAGAAACCGCGGCAAGTGGGTCGGCATGGTATGGAGGACCGACACCGAGGGCAAGCGGAGCCGGCTGAGCAAGGTGCTGAAGGAGCCGGACGGCTCCGCCATACCCTGCGACGGTAAGACCAACCGCGGCAGGAACCACGCGGTCGGCGCACTCAACCGCTGGCGCGACGAGCTTATAGCCGAGGCGAGTGACGAGGCTGAAGAGGAAGAGAGGTCCGCCACGCTGACGGGCGTCACGCTCGCCGAGTACCTAGACGCCTACCTAGACGGCCTAGAGGCTGCGCAACACATCGAGAGATCAACGCTCGCGAGCTACAGGGCGAGCGCTCGCAAGATAAAGCACTCCCTGGGGGCCGTGGAGGTAACCCGCCTCACCACGGCGCGGGTCCAGGCGTGGGAGGTCGGGCTGCTGAACTCCGAGGGCCTCTCACCTCGCTCCGTTATCAAGCACCACAGGCTGCTGTCTCAGGCGCTGAAGGCGGCCGTTGAAGGCGGGCGCCTCGTGGCCAACCCGTGCGACGGAGTGAAGCTCCCCAAACAGAGGAAGGAGCAGCCCCACGCCATGACGAAAGCTCAGGCGACGAAGCTGCTGGCGACACTCGCGGCGATGCCACAGGACCGCGTTGTTACGGCCGCGAGGATTGCGATCACTAGCGGCCTCAGGGTCGGTGAGGTGTGCGCGCTCACGTGGGGGGACATCGACGAGGACGCCGGCGTCGTACACGTCATGAAGGCGATAGGCGTAGGGGCCGGCGGGGCCTACGTGAAGGACCCCAAGAACAGCTATTCGGTCCGCGACATCCCAATCACGCAACAGCTCGCGGACGCGCTGAGCGCGAGGCGCGCGGAGGTGCTGCGAGAGGCTATGGCACTGGACGTGCTCCCCTCGCCCGAGCAGCTCGCGAGGTGCTACGTGGTGGGCAGGCTGGACGGCGCGCCCGTTACGCCGAACGTGATTAGCAGGGGTTGGGAGCAGGTGCGCGGGCTGCTGGGAGTGACCGACGCCAAGGGCCACCCGCTGAAGTTCCACGACCTGAGGCACACGTTCGCAACAATAGCTGTCCAGAGCGGGGCGGACATCAAGAGCGTTTCGGCGATCATGGGACACGCCGACGCGTCAATGACGCTGAACATATACGCGAGCAGCGACGCAGACGCCCGCAGGCTGGCGGCGGAGAAGATAGCCAGCTCGTTCGGCGAGCCGCCCAAGCACGGCAACGTGCTCCCGTTCGGGCTGACCGGCACGGACCAATAGGCGCGGCCGGCGGTAACATAGAGCGGCGCCGCCTCAGGCCGTGGCAGGTGAGGCAGCGCCGCTATCACGTATCTTACACCACCACGGCCAGAGAGAGGGTGCAGGCCGTGGCAGGCAGGACGAGGGGCGACAAGAGCACGTGGAGCAGGCTGGACGCCAGGCACATCGTTGCGCCGCACATTAACATGCGCGAGGCCATAGGAGCCAGGGGGCTGACGCGAGACGGGTTTGCCGCGGCGATGGGGGTATCGGCGAAGAGGCTGGACAAGTGGCTCGACGGCGCGCCTGGCAGCTCGCAAGCCGCCACGTGCATACAGAACGACGAACTCGTGCGCGCGGCTCACATACTGGGGGCATCCGTCTGGTACCTGCTCGACCTCACGGACGAGCGGGACGGCAGCGGAGCGAGGCCCATGGAATGCCTGGAAACCGTCAAGGACTATTGGGGCAGGTCAAAAGACCCGGAAAAGGCCGCGCCGATTGTGCGCACTCACGTTTGCGAGAACGTGCTAAACGGAGATCTCATCGAGCACACGGACGGCGACCCATGGCCCGACGGCACGGACACGACCGACTGGGCCAACGGCGAGCCGCATACTTATTTCAAGACGTGGCAGCTCACGTGGCAGGGCAACCGCATCGTTGCCGAGGTCCGCTACATAGACCTAGAGGACCTCGAAGAGGCGCGGCACACCCGATACCACGCAGACGCGGACGAGAGGGCCGCGGCACGCGACTGTAAGAGCTGGGAGACGTGGTACCGCCAGAAGTGCGCCGACCGCCTGAGGCGCGGCGTGCTCGAACTGCGCGGCGACTTCCGCGACCCGCTGCAAGTCGCGCAAGCAGAGATAGAGTACGCATCCAAGCACCCGGGCGGAGCGGAGTTCGACGGACTGCTAGCGCGCATTGACCATGACGCAAGGGCCATCATGGGCTAGCCGACAATTCGAGAAAAGTATTTTCCAGCCCCCGCGGAGCGCCGCGCGAGCGAGAGACGGACCCGCTTTTGGGCGAGTTCCATACGACCCGGCCCCCGCAGGAGCGCAAAAAGCCCCCATATGGGGGCTGGACCGCGATTTTTGCGGTTTGAACTGGGAAAACGCACGCGATACCGTGGAATGCAGAGGGAGACGCAATACCGCGCTCCCCGGCCGTGCGCACGGCTCCGACACGTTCGCCGCAAGGCGAGGAAGGGGCCAAAATGGCTAGCAAGAACTCAGGACCGACGCTGACAATCGAGGACGCCCGCAGGCTACCCGCGCTATGCGGCGTGGCGGACGCGGCCGCGCTCACCGGCTACTCGACCCACTACATCTCCGACTGCTGCTCGCGCGGCGCAATCCGCGGCGTGAAGTTCGGCCGCCGCTGGTGCATAGACACCGCCGCGCTGCTCAGGCAGTTCGGGATCGCGGACTAGGGGGCGCCATGTACAAGCTGAACTGGCGCGTCGCGGGGTCCACCATCAACAGGCACGCAGGCAGGTCCACGCTGACCAACTGGGCGGACGGCAAACCCGCCGAGTTCTGCGACGTTCGCCGGCAGCGCAACTGCGCGTTTACGGCACAGCCATGCACGAGCGAGTGCCCGCACTATCGGACGAACACGTGCCACGGAACACGGCCGCACTGCGCGCTCAGAGACCGGCCGCAGAAGCCGCACAAGCGCGGCGCGTGCTAGGGAGGTTGGCCGTGGTAGACGCAAACAACGGCGCGGACCCTCGCGAGGCGCTGGAGGCCCTCGAAATCATCGACCCGGCGCCGCTCACCCAGAGCGAGTGGCTCGACGCGTTCATGGGCGCACGGGCCGCAGGCATCCCCTACGAGGACGTGGACGCCTGGAATAGGCGCGACCCGGAACGCTACGACGAGGGCGCGAACCGCAGGCGCTGGCAATCCATCGATCCCGAACAGCCGGGCGGCAAGACCCCGCGGACGCTTTTCCGGATGGCATACGATCGCGGATGGAAGGGAGGTCAACGAGGCACGACCGCACGCGCAAGCCGCAGGGGCCTCCGTTCAGTGGAGACCTCCCGGCGGACGGGCACACCGCTCCCCGTGCTCCCCGACGTGGGGACCGGGAAGCTCCCGAACATCGAGGCCGCGCGCAAGGTCCCCGCAGACGAGCAGCTCCAGCGCTACCTGCGAGCGCTGCACGACCCGGCGGCCAGCGTGGTAGTCGTGACCGGCTCGACGCCTGGCAAGAATGGCAAGGCGCGGCCGAACGGGAGCGGGCGGCTGTACAAAGTCGGCGACGTAATCGGCCATCCGGAGGATGTGCTGAGCACGGCAGACCCAAAGGCGGGCGCGTGGGTCACGCTGAACGAATTCGACCCGGGGCAATTCGAGAAAGACGGGCGCAGGGAGGCGGCACTGTCCTCGTTCCGCTACGCCCTCATCGAGGCCGACGAGGACGAGGACGGCAGCCCAATGCCTCTCGACGAGCAGCTGCGCCACGCCGCGCGGCTCAGGCTCCCCGCCCGCGCCGGCGTGTGGAGCGGGGCGAAGAGCCTCCACCTCGTGTGCGCGGTTGACGCCAAGGACGCCGCGGAGTTCCGCGAGCGCGCGGAGTTCTTGACCTCTTTTTGCCTCGCTGACGGCTTCAACGTGGACACGGGGGTCAGGGATCCCGGGCGGCTGTCCAGGCTCCCGGGCGTCACGCGGAACGGCGAGCAGCAGACCCTGCTTTGGGCTGCCGGCGAGGACGGCTCAGGCGACTGCTGGGCAGCATCGTGGAACGAGTGGCGCGCGTGGGCGGCAGAGCACGACGCAGGGGCCGACGAACCCGCCCGAGGCGAGCGACGGCACGATAACGGCACGAGGGTCCCGGTCCATCGGCGCATGGCCGACACGCTGCTCGACGAGTTCGGCGCGTGCCTCATCAACGGCACCCCCGCCGTTCGCGACGGGCAGACGTACCGCCACGAGGGCGGTTGGGCGTCGTGGGATCGTGCACTGGTTCTGGCGTATCCGAGCAGCCGGACGCGCGACCGCAACGAGGCCATCAACCTCGCCAAGTGCGAATGCCCACGTGTGGAGCAGGCCCCACCCGAGTACGTTGCGTTTCGCAACGGAGTCCTCGACATCGAGAGCGGGAAGCTGGACACGCAGGGCGTCTATTCGATCATGAACGTCATCCCGCACGACTGGAACCCCGAGGCAGTTTCCAGCGGCGTCGACCAAGCGCTGGAGGCATGGGCCGACGGAGACGAACAGACGCTCGCGCGGCTGGAGGAATGCGCCGGCCAGTGCCTCGACCGCTCCAGCGAGCTGCAGTTTTTCTGGGTCCTCGTGGGCGAGGGCGGCAACGGCAAGTCGCTGTTCACCAAGACCATCGGCAACGCCATCGGCGCAGCAAACTACAGCGCCGTCCAACCCGACGAGCTGGACAAGCGTTTTCAGGGTCTGTCCATCGCGGGCAAGCTCGCGTGCCTTGCTGACGATGCATCCTCGCAGTCAATGACGGCCGGGATGGTCGGGACGCTGAAGCGCTTCACGGGCGGCGCGACGGTTCGAAGCGACGTCAAGGGGCGCGACGCCATCGAGTTCGTGCCCTACGCGACGATCGTGGTGAGCTTCAACCGCTTTCCCCGCGTCACGGGCTGCGACGGCGGATTTATGCGCAGGGTCCAGCCGATTCTGTTCTCGCGCACGTTCAAGCCGGGCGCCGACGGGTTGAAGGCGGCGCGGGAGCTGAAGGGCGAGGCAGCGGCCGAGAGGCTTCTCGTGCGCGCCGTTGAGGGTCTGAGGCGTCTCCGGGAGAACGGAGAGCCGACGCCTAGCAGCAGGGCGCGGCGCGTGGTGGACGAGATCCGCATCGAGAACGACTCGTTCGAAGCGTGGCGGATTGACCAGGGCATCACGGCCGACTCCCTCGACCAACGGCGCCAGAGCGACGTTCTCGCGGAATATCGCGACTGGTGCGAGCGGGAGCACGAGGACCCGCTGAGCAGCCGGCGGTTTTACAGCCGCGTCAAGAGCGAGTGGCAGGTCAAGACCAACACGAAGCGGGGGGATCACGGGAAGCCCGCCAAGTTCTACGAGGTCCCCTAGGGAAGCGGCTACGAGAGAGTACTCGTTCAGCGAGTGCCCGTGCTAGCCCCGGCGCGGCTGGTGGTCTGGATACCGGAGACGGAACCCCGGCTACCTCCGCGCCAAGGGTACGCGGGAGCTGCGTACACCCACTCGCTGACGAATCGTTACTCAGTGAGGTACCACTGGCGGCAGCCGCACCAAGGGTACGCAGAATTTGGGTATCCCCCAAGGACCACCACGGCCCCACGCTTGTAACCGAACCACCGAAACGTAACCGAACTCGCGAAGAACGGTAACGCCGTTTCCGCAGGTAAGCAACATTGTGTAACCGTGTAACCGAACTTTTCCCTTACATAGAGAGAGATATAGAGAAGGCAGGGGGGTGTGAGGGGGCGTCGTGGGGGGGTGCGCGTACGCGCAATATCGCCCGTTTTTCGGTTACACGGTAACACCGCAGGTAGATGGCCATTTTTGCCAATTTTTTCGGTTACGCA
>Ga0256404_1006226_pt1 | contig 20033 bp, 13 predicted proteins | sample RumenRJG_01DNA_FD_185990 | JGI IMG/M metagenome (GOLD analysis project Ga0256404, IMG submission 185990) | Bovine rumen microbial communities from Lethbridge, Alberta, Canada - RJG_01 | ecosystem: Host-associated > Mammals > Digestive system > Stomach > Rumen | place: Canada: Alberta | collected...
TACTACTATATACGCATATACGCAATACACAAAATTAAAATTTGCGCAAAAAATACAGCCATTACTGGCTTCTAGCGATTTTAGGTGTCAAACTTCCGACTCACCCAGAAATTATAACACCGGAACGACAATCTCATAAGCCCCCCGGGGGGATATTGATTGTTTATATTTTTAAGATATGTGCTATAATACAAAAAGTTAGACAACACTTACCTTAATGGAGATTATATTATGAGTACTATAGCCATGGGTTTACTGATCCCCTTTATAGGAACAACAGCAGGTTCCGCCTGTGTGTTCTTTTTAAGAAATGAATTAAAGATAGGAGTCCAACGGGCGCTGACGGGTTTTGCCGCAGGCGTCATGGTAGCGGCATCCATCTGGAGCCTTATAGTTCCGGCCATTGACCAATCGGCTGATATGGGAAATATGGCCTTCCTGCCGGCCTTTATCGGCTTCTGGTTCGGTATCCTTTTCCTCTTATTTCTGGACCATGTGATACCTCATTTACACCTTGGCATTGAACAGGCCGAAGGTCCTAAAAGTCAGCTCACCAGAACGGTTATGCTGGTTTTGGCCGTGACCCTTCATAACATTCCCGAAGGAATGGCTGTGGGGGTTGTTTATGCGGGACTCCTTAACGGTTCCGGAAACATAACTGCCGGGGCTGCCCTGGCCCTGGCCTTAGGTATCGCCATTCAGAATTTCCCCGAAGGAGCCATTATTTCCATGCCCCTTTACGCGGAAGGGAAAAGCAAACCAAAGTCTTTCATTCTGGGAACATTATCAGGGGCGGTAGAACCCGTCTTTGGGGCCTTAACAGTTATAGTTGCAGGGCTTGTAGTTCCCGTAATGCCCTATCTTCTTTCCTTTGCCGCAGGTGCCATGCTTTATGTCGTGGTTGAAGAGCTTATCCCCGAGATGTCTGCAGGTGAGCACTCCAATATCGGAGTAATAGCCTTTGCAGTAGGCTTCTCTCTTATGATGGCGCTGGATGTGGCCCTGGGGTAGGCAATATCTCCTGCTTAATTCTTATGGAAAAACCTGTTTCCATATGATATATTTAGTAAAAACTAACAGGAAACGGGGATTGCCCTATGGACAAAAAACAACTTTGCGAAATAATAAAAAAACTGTACGAAGAGGCGAAGGACAACTATATTCCCACTTTGCCGGAGTCCAGGCTCTATGAAGCCCCCCTGGTAGGCGTGGGATCAGCTTCAGACCCGCTTTTTTCTGATTTTAAAAAGCCCGGGGTTATAGGCCCCTGGTATATGACCCCTACAGAATGGCTGCCGGAGGGAAAAAGCGTTGTTTCACTCTTTTTCCCCGCAAGCGAAGAGGTCAAGGCCTCAAACAGGCAAATGAAGGACGGTACCGGGGAATATTGGCTCTATGCCAGAGTAGAGGGACAAAACTTTATCCAGAACCTGATGATGAAGCTTAAAAGTATTCTTGAAAGCGAGTACGGTTTGAAAACCTGCGTTCCCCAGTATGACAACCGGTTTAAGGTTATGGTAAAGGGAAAAGGAATCGAGGGTTATCCCGGGATAAATGAGAATACCTTCGGAAGTAACTGGTCAGAGCGTCATGCCGGATTTGTATGCGGTCTTGGAACCTTTGGCCTGTCAAAGGGTCTGATCACCGAAAAGGGTATGGCCGGGCGTATGGGCGGCATCGTTATCGATTCACAGATGGAGCCGGATAAGCGGACCTACAGCGATATATACGAATACTGCACCCGCTGCGGCGCCTGTGTAAAACGGTGTTTTATGGGGGCCATCACTCTAGAAAAAGGCAAGGACCACAATATATGCGAGAAATGGCTTGGAGAAGCGAAGGTTAAATATGCTCCGAGATACGGCTGCGGCCTCTGCCAGACGGGGACACCCTGTGAATCACAGATCCCGAAGAAGCATTCGGCATAGAACGGAGACCTGTTGATATGAAAAAAAGAAGCCTTAAAGAATGGATTTTATGCAAACAGGCTGCCTGCAGCTGAGAGGATCTCCTCCTTGCTGCGGGCTTTTTTTATTCTCTTTACTTCTTTTGAGTCAGATAGAAAGCCCTGGGTCATATAAATAAGCAGGTCTTTCATTTTGAAAAGCACGTCCTTTTCGCCGGACAGGACCTTCGCGTATTCATCAAAAAGGTCTCTTAAAAAAGCACAGATTACAGCCCCTTCATTTGAACGGTCCTCTCCCTTGATCCGGGCGGCCAGGTAAGGATCTCGCAGCAGGCCTCTTCCCAGCATGATTCTTTCAATATCGGGGCAATCTTTCAAGAGCCTTTCCACATCACTTAAGGCGAAGAGGTCACCGTTGTAAGTTACCTTGAAATCCCCTGCGCCCTTCAGCACTTCATACATTGTCTTAAAGGCATCCATGTTGGGAGTGCCTTTGTAATTATCTTTTCCCAGGCGGGGGTGGATTATTATCTCCGAAAAGGGGTAGCGGGCATATATCCTTGCCAGGTCGCCGGCTTCATTTGCGTCATCGTATCCTATCCTTGTTTTAACAGACAGTCGGGGCAGATTATCCGACCCGGCTTTAGAAAAGATTTCATCAAAAAAACGGTCCAGTGCGAAGGGGTCTTTTAAAAAACCGGAGCCCCTCCCTTTGGAAACCACGGTTCCGGAAGGACATCCCAGGTTAAGATTGATCTCATCATATCCCGCATTTTTCAGGGCTTGGGCAGCCCAAAGGAAGTCCTCAGCCTTATTGGTAAGCACCTGGGGAATCAGGTCCTCCTGATAGGGAAGATATTCCTGTCTGTCCCTGGTCATAAACTTGTGAGTATGATTAATCCCCAAAAAAGGCGAGAAGTAAAAGTCCACGCCATGAAAGTGCTTTTTGTATACATTTCTGAAAGTATGAGTGGTAATCCCCTCCAGGGGGGCAAAGGCGATATTCTTTATCATAAGACCCTCCGATTGCTTTACATAATATCTCATAATACTACTGTTCGCAATCCATAAAAAGTGGTAGGATATATTAGAATGAGAGGTGCAGCAAATGAAAAAGAAGAACTCGATTATTGCATTATTTTTAACCCTGATCCTGCTTATGACCGGATGCGGATCCAACACAGGAGCAGGCACGCCTTCTTCAGCCCCCGGATCATCATCCAAAGAGGCAAGCCGGGCAACATCCGAACAAAAGTCGGAGGATAAGGGCTTATATATCCTCTTTACAAATGATGTCCACTGCGGAGTTGATGAGGGGTTTGGTTACGCAGGATTGTGGCAGATCCGCCGGGAACTTGAGAGCGAAGGATACGAGACCATCCTGGTGGATAACGGGGACTTTATTCAGGGAGGAGCCGTAGGAACCCTGACCAAGGGCGAAGCCATAATCCGCCTTATGAACAAGTTAAAATATGACGTGGCCATCCCCGGTGATCATGAATTTGATTACGGCATGGACCGGTTTAATGAATTGGTGAAGATGGCTGAGTTCCCTTTAATCAGCTGCAACTTTAATAAAGAAGGTAATCTTATATTCAAGCCTTATACCATCATTGAGAAGATGGGTAAAAAAATAGCCTTTGTGGGGGTGACCACGCCCCAGACACCCACAAAATCTACTCCCTCCGTTTTTCAAGACGGAAAGGGGAACTTTATATATGATTTTCTCCAGGATAAAACCGGAGAAAAACTCTACGCAGCTGTACAAAAGGCTGTAGATGCAGCTGCTGCCGAGGGGGCAGATTATATATATCTGATGGCCCATCTGGGAAATAAGGCAGAATACTCCCCCTGGACCTATGCAGATGTGGTTTCCCATACAAGGGGCATAGATGTGGTCCTTGACGGCCACAGTCATGACACGGAACAGGTTACCATGAAGAACCTCGAAGGCAAAACCGTTGCCCGTTCTTCCTGCGGGACCAAGCTTAATGCCGTGGGATACAGCCTTATCACTCCGGATGGAAAGATTAAGGAAACAAATATCTGGAGCTGGCCGAATTCCACCGGAGCTCCCAAGCTTTTATCCATTAAAAATGAGATGTCCGATGCCATAGCCGAGGCTACCGTCGAGGTTGATACCAAGCTGAAGGAAGTTGTGGCCAAAACCGATGTTGAACTTACCATCAATGACCCCAAGGAAAAGGATAGCAGCGGTAATCCCATAAGAATGGTCCGCAGAGCTGAGACTAATCTGGGTGATTTATGTGCTGATGCCCTTAAGACTATCGGAGAGGCAGATATAGGACTTATAAATGCCGGAGGTATAAGAACAAGCATCCCTAAAGGTGATATTACCTATGGAAACATAATGAACGTATTTCCTTTTGAGAATCAGGTATGTGTAATAAACGCCACGGGACAGCAGATCCTGGATGCCCTGGAGTGGGCCTCCAAGGATGTCCCCAATGAAAACGGGGCCTTTCTTCATGTTTCCGGTCTTACTTACGAGGTAGACTCTACTGTTCCCAGCACCTGTGAAGCCGATGTCAACAATATGTTCACGAAAGTTACGGGAAAGAGAAGGGTATCAAATGTTAAAGTAGGAGATGCTCCCATAGACCCGGGAAAGAAATACAGTGTGGCAGGTATTGAATATAATCTTATGCAGCATGGAGACGGATTAACAGCTTTTGACGGAGCCGAAGTCTTAAAGAATCAGCTTATGGTGGATAACCAGCTGCTTATTGACTATATAACAAAGAACCTTAAAGGGACTGTATCCGGTGATTATGCAGATCCTTACGGACAGGGCAGGATTAAGATTAAAGGATAGTATAAAGGGGCTTCGCGAGGATGATCAGATCATCCTCGCGAAGCCCCTTTTTTAGCATAACGAAACAAGTCATCGTTTGACAGTCAGATGCAGTCTGTTATGCAGCTGTGCATCCTCATTCCAGACATATTTCACTTCTTCAGTCATACCCCTGAGCAGGGATATGGCTAGCTCATCACCGGAAGTGGTTACGTCAAAGCGGGGACCGTCATAATCAATAGTCCACTCCGCCTGTTCCTTCTGCTCGGAATACTCGCATACAGCCTGTATACAAGGCTTTTCCAGTACCGGAAGAAGAATTCCCATAATTTCCTCAAAGACATGATGTATTCTGTTGACCATATCCGGTACGATCCTGTTCTTTCCGCACCAGATCTCAATCTCAGCAGCCATGCTCAGGAAATCATAGTCCCGGCTGGTGATGTTAAGCTGTAACACCTTCAACTGATGTACGAAACGACGGGTATTCTCCCTGTGCGGGTGATCAAATATCTGCTCCGGCGTACCATCCTCATATATGCCGCCCTCATCCATGTAGAAAACCCGGTTGGAGATTCCCTTGGCGAAGTTCATCTCATGGGTAACGATCATCATGGTCTTTCCCGTCGTAGCCAGATCCCGTATAACAGCCTGTACCTCCCCTACCATGGTGGGATCTAAGGCACTGGTAGGCTCGTCCAGTAAGATGATATCCGGATCCATAGCCAGGGTCCGGGCAATGGCTATACGCTGCTTCTGCCCACCCGATAGTTCATCGGGATAGTTCATCTCTTTCTCCGCCAGACCTACTGTACGAAGCAGTCTCATGCCTGTGTCATAGGCTTCCTGCCTGGATAGACCCAGCAGATCTATAGGCGCCATCATTATATTCTCTATCACAGTCTTATGGCCGAAGAGGTTAAAGTTCTGGAAAACCATACCCATCTTCTGTCTCACCCTGTTCATGTCACACCCGGGGTCTGTAATCTCCCTGTCATCTACCCAGACCTTTCCCGAGGTAGGCTTCTCCAGCTGATTGATGCAGCGAAGAAGGGTGCTCTTGCCGGTACCGGAGGGTCCAATGACGCTGATAACATCGCCATCACTAATATCAACGCTCACATCTTTAAGGGGCGTTACATTCGGGTACTGCTTCCTCAAATGTTCAATCCTGATCAATTCTCTTCACCCCTTTCAAGACTTCTGAAGGCTTTCTGCGCTTCGGATTAAAGCTGATGCTGATACGGCTGACCAGAAAACCAACAAGCCCTTCTAACACAAAATAAATAACCGAAATCGCTATCAATGGGAAAAATGCTTCATAAGTACGGCTTCTTACAATGTCGCCCATCTTGGTCAGATCCTGTACTGCGATATATCCCACAATAGCCGTGGCCTTGATCAGGCTCACGATCTCCCCCTTATAAGCCGGCAGCACATGGGGCAGAGCCTGAGGAAGTATGATCTTAAAAAAGGTTCTTCCATCGGAATAGCCCAGAGCACAGGCAGCTTCATACTGGCCTCTGTCCACGGCACCGACGCCCATCTTCAGAAGGCCGAACACACCCGAACCAAAGGTGAGCGTAAAACCAATCACTGCCACGGCTATGCCATTTATCGCTACTGAACCGAATATAATGTAATACAGAATCATCAATAGAACAACCATGGGCATGCCGCTAACCAGCCACAGGCAGAATCGTGTGATCATATTGACCACCGGGTTGCCGCGCTGGCAGAGCATAAATATAGCAAAGCCAAACAGCGTACCAAACAGAATACTCAGCAAGGTGATCACCAGCGTGGTAACCACACCATCCACAAAGAGTTTCCATCGTTCCTCCCGCAGAAAGGTCTTATCAAAGCTGGATGCTATATCATCCCAAAAGGATGCCCCTTTCGTATCCGGGTCTGTCTGCTGCTCCTTCGTCTTTAAAACGATTATGACAGAGGAACCCTCATAGGTAGGTTCGGAATACATCACACTCTGTGCTCTCTCAGCTGTAACGGCAATATCGCTACAGGCAAAATCGACTTTTCCGGTGGACACGGAAGGAACGATGCCCGCAAAATCCATAGGCACTATTTCAAGTCCATAGCCATATTCCTGACAGAAGCGTATAACTGTATCTACATCAATTCCGACCGCCCGCCCGTCCTTAATGAATACAAAGGGGGGAAGCGTAGTGTCACAAGCCATACGAAGGGTGCCATTGGTCGCCGCCAGGGTATGAAGTTCCGGAACTACATGCTTAGTTTCATCATTTCCGTACCAGATTTCACTTATCTCATCATACACGCCGTTCTGTTTGATCTTCCGGATAAAGGCACTGAACTGTTCGCAAAGGCTCCTACCCTCATCCGTCTTGGGAAATATGGCTGCTGCCTTCATACCTTCTCCAAGTTGCTCATCAAGACAGGTTATGTCCTGATTCTCCGTCATCATGTGTTTCGCTATGGATTCCGCATTAGCAAAGGCATCAATCTTGCCGGTCCTCAGGGCATTCAGCATATCCACGTCATTATTGAAATAAAAAAGCTCCGCTTCGGGAAAATATTGCTCAACCTGCTGTACCTGGACACTTCCGGTTGTAGCACCGATGCGCTTATTTTTAAGGTCAGAAAAGCTTTGGATAGCTCCACTAGAGGCTGAATCTGCCGTCTTACCCCGGACGATTAATACAAAAGCTGCCGGATAATACTCCACAAAATCCACTGCCTGAGCACGTTCCTCGGTAATGATGATAGAGCCTGTACCGATATCAGCTTTTCCCGACTGTACCGAGGAAAGGATAGCCGAGAATTCCATTCCGGTAAATTCCACGTGTACGTCCAGTTTCTTTGCGATCATCAGAAGCACTTCAAGGTCAAAGCCCTTAACCTTTCCACCCTCGCCCGCGTAGCTCATTGGTTCAAGCGTATCACAGGCAGCTACACGTACTGTTCCCTTCGCCCCCGGCCAATCCTGCTCCGGTAGGACCTTGGCGCTATCATCCGCTCCTGTCCACTTAGTCCATGCGGCTTCTATATCTTCATGCGGAAGAGCATCAAGGGCTGCCTGCCACTCACTGCGGCGGGAATCACCCTTGGCAAATGCAAAACCGAAAGCTCCTCCCTGAAGCTCCTGTGGAAAAAGTGCGAGCTTCTGATTGCGGTTTACCGCCAGCGCCGCTATGGCGTTATTGGTCAGAGCGGCGTCCGTTTTCCCCGCTTCCAGTGCCAAAAGCATGTCCGGAGTATTGTTAAACGATGTAAACTCTCCAACCTCCTGATTCTTGCTCCGCACCAGTTCCTCGAAGGGAGCCCCGGTGAGCATGGAAACAGTCTTGCCGCTTAGGTCCGCAAAGCTGGTAAGTTCCGCCCTGGGCGCAGCATACACTACAGACGCTGTTCCCATAAAAACAAGAATTACCGGCAAAATGGTCATAATTGTTTTTTTTATGATGTTCATAGTTAATAACTCCCCTCATTTCAAGTTATTATTTATGGCTTGCAGTAAGTCCTCCGGTCTAAAGGGCTTTGGAACATGGCCATTCATTCCGGCGCTCTGGGTTTCCTTAACATCTGATGCGAAGGCATTGGCTGTCAGGGCAATGATAGGTATTCCTGAAAGCTTAGGATCATCAAGAGCCCTTATTCTTCTGGTAGCTTCAAGTCCGTCCATAACCGGCATTTTTACATCCATCAGGATAAGATCTATATCTCCCGGCTTCGATTCTTTGACAATATCTATCGCTTTAAATCCGCTGTCGGCAAGATCTACCGAAAAGCCGTATTTTTTTAATACCCTCTCCGCAAGCTTACGGTTTATGGGCGCATCATCAACCACTAAAACCCTGGTTCCCGAGTAATCCCTGAAAAAGCTTTCGCTCTTAGTATCCGTGGTCTTTTCAGATTCTTCAGTCGTCCTGGGTAAAGACAGCTCAATTACAAACTCGCTTCCCTTATCAATCTCTGTGTGAAGGTTGATGGCCCCGTGCATAAGATTGATGATATTTCTTACAATGGCCATCCCAAGACCGGTTCCCTGTATACTTCCTGCAGTTCGCGCATCTTCCCTTGAATAGGGCTCCCAGATCTTCTTTGAGAAATCCTCTGACATCCCGATACCTGTATCTTTTATTCGAATGTCATAAGTAATCAGATCACCATCTTTTATCTTCTCTCCCATAAGGGATACGCTTTTACCCTCCGGGGTAAACTTAAAGGCATTTGAAAGAAGATTTAAGATAACCTGATTGAACTTCAACCTGTCGCATTCGACTATGTCGTCTCCCATCTTTTCAACGTCCACGTTGAAGGAAACACCTTTCTCCTCCATCCTGACCCGGATCATATCAGCATTTTCGTTCAACAGGTCTTTCAACTTTACGGGAGATGGGCTAAGTTCCATTTTACCGCTCTCAATCCTGCTCATATCCAGGATATCATTAATGAGATTCATGAGGTGGTCTCCGGCTGAAGAAATCTTTTTAAGGTAATCTTTCAGGTTCTCCTTATTATCCATCTCTTCCAAAGCAAGGCGGGAAAATCCCGTAATAGCATTCATGGGAGTACGGATATCATGAGACATATTAGAGAAAAACTGGGTCTTCATTGTATTAGCCTTATTAGCTTCTTCAACGGCCTCAATAAGCATCTTCTGCCTATTCTCAAGTTCCTGCTTCTGGGCGGTGATGAGCCGATCTGCGTCCAGCTTCTGACTGGTAAAGTCATCCATCACGGAAATAGTTACAAGAAGCCGGGTAACTGTTTCTTCCTTCCGCTCAATTACATGATAATGAACCCTGACCCAGCAGTTATGCTCTTCGTCCTTATATACCACTTCCCTATGTACGCTGTCTTTAAACAGTATGTTTCGGACAAACTCCAGCCGTGTCATTTCCTTCTTTTGTTCTTCCGGAATATCCACGTCGTTAATCTTTAGTATTATAGATTTTAGAACTGCTTCGGCCCCTATGTTCTCATCCACGGAGAAAACATCGCTTTCCTTAATGACCTTGACGGTATCATTTTCAATGTCAGCAATGAAAATGCTCTCAAAACCTTCTGCCAGGTTCTCTATAATCTCCCGGTCCAGCTTCTGACGGCCCTGCTCAGTATCCGTTATAAGTGTTGCAGAACCGAAGGCTTTAACCGGCTTACCTTTTTCATCAGTTTCTATGGTATATTTTATGCGGAAGGGAACGCGCCCCACGGTAAGGGGAATATCAGCCTCTATACCTGTCTCCCCGTTATCAATCCGCCTCATTATGTCACGATACATATCGGCATAATCCGGTGGGAAAATCCCTGCCTCTATAGCCGGTTCCGGATAATTCTCAACAAGTGCAGGGAGTCCCAGATCTCTCATGCACCGATAACAGGGCCGCATCTCCTTAGTTGCGATCCTGTATTCCCAGTTATATATATTATTCTGTTCCAGAGTACTTTTGTATCTGTAATCTACGTCTTTGAGATCTCTTTTCGCATTAACCTCTTCGGTAATATTTCTGATTCCTTCGTAGATAACCGCCATGTCCGGTTTCTTTTCCACGAGCACCAGTCTGCTCCGTATACAGACCCACTCAAGTCCGCAGCACGTGGAGATCAAATGGCGCCATGTCTCAACCTTCTGCTCCTGTCCGGTTTTTATACATCGTTCAACAGCACTTCTCATGGCTTTAAGATTATCATCATTAAACCCGTCCCCCGTAGCTGCACTCAAGAATTCTTCCCTTGATATGTTCATCCACATTTCAGGAATAAACTTATCATTGATATCCATCAGTTTTAAATGCCCGTCTCTATAAATAACTATAGCTGCCGGCTCCGAATAAACACTGTGGATGATCTCATTGTAATTCATAGATTGTACTCCCCCACACATTTGACAAGGCTAAAAAAGCTTCCGTTTAGACCCAGTATACCACAGTTTTAGTGTTCATGCTATTCTCTAAATGATTAGGCTTTAGGTAGTTTTTCCTTTTTCCCTGCTTGGCTACGATTTTATCTGCCTTTGGCGCCTTCTATTAAAATGCATCGACGATAGCCGATGGTTTCCTTTCAAGAGAAAAGCCAGGGTCTTATCCCTGACTTTGTCTACAGTCTGAAGGTGGGGATATCCCCACCTTTCCATTTAATCAACGACCCTACCGGCTCCTGACTCTTACCACTTGAATATCGCCAACCTGTTATTGATGTTCTTGCCCACTATGGCAAATAATTTGCCCCGGATGGAATACTTCTTCATTTCATCGTTATAGCTCCGCTCTGACACAAAGCTCATACGGGGTTCAAGCTGTAATAATTCTCTTCCCGTTTTCGTTCCCCACCCAAAGGTTGCATTTGTATTCTTTACAGCATCATGATGGGAACCGTGTTTTTCCAGGAAGGGGGAATGAAGTTCCGCAAGGAGATAACCGTGAGGAAAACTGTCACACAGCATGTTAAGGCATGTCTTTACCTGGTCTTTTGAGAAATATTCCAGGACACCCTCCATCACCACTATGGTCATGTCCTTCTTCGGTAAGCCCTTTGTCCATTCACCGTCCAAGGCACTTCCGGGAAGCATGGTGCATCTTTCCCTGTCCTCATAGACTTTTCTTCTCACCTCTATCTGATCCGGAAGGTCCACGTCAAACCATGTGATCTGCCCATTATCAACCTGTGAAAATTTATCATCAAAGCCGCAGCCCAGATTAATGCATAAAGCATCCGGAAACTTTTCGATAAGCTTCTTTAAGGCCCTGCGAAACATCAAGGTCCTTGCTACAACTCCCTCATGAGATAAAAAGGGATCAAATTTGCTGACATCCACTCCTAAGCTATCAATAATCTCTTTTGCCTTATAATCCCTGATTCTTGCATTAGGCCTTACAGTCTCGCTTGCCTTTATGGCAAGGGGTATAAGGGCCGTTTCCTGTACATCTCCGAATTTTAAATCCATCTGTTTACCTCCTCATTTTGGTCTCTTGGGGACGGGGTTAGTGGTTCATTTTATGAACCATTAACCCCGTCCCCAATGGGTCACATCTTCCAGTTCTGTGATATCAGCTGTTGCTTGGTCATGCGGCTGTATATGCTGTCGTATCCCGATAGTTCCTCCGGGCTGCCCTGCTCTGCCACTACTCCGTCTTTTAAGACTACTATGTGGTCTGCGTTGGCAATGGTCCTCATACGGTGAGCAATGATAAGAACTGTCTTGTCCTTGATAAGTCTTGAAAGGGCCTCCTGGATGGCAGTTTCATTTTCCGCATCAAGAGAAGCTGTTGCTTCGTCAAGAAGAATAACCGGGGCATCCTTTAAAAAGGCCCTGGCAATGGAGATCCTCTGGCGTTCTCCTCCCGAAAGTTCACTTCCGTTTTCGCCGATTGCGGTATTAAATTTATCAGGAAGCAGGTTTACAAACTCATCACAGTTAGCCAGCTTCGCAGCTTCCATTACCTCTTCATCCGTAGCTCCGTTTTTCCCTATACGGATATTTTCCATAACGGAGTTGTTAAAGAGGGTAACATCCTGAAAAACGATGGAATAGTTGGTAAGCAATGTCTCGGGATCAATCTTCGATATATCTTCTCCGCCCAGGGTGATCTTACCGCTGTTGACATCCCAGAATCTGGCCGCCAGCCTTGATATGGTGGTCTTACCTCCTCCGGAGGGTCCTATCAGTGCCGTTACTTCTCCCTGTTTAGCGGTAAAGCTTACATCCGTAAGCACATCCGTATCATCGGCATATTTAAACCCTACGTGATCAAATACAATATCATAACCCTTGTTCTTAAGCTCTTCCGAACCGGTCTGTATTTCATGGGAAAGAACCTCATCAAGACGCTCGCACTGGATTCCGGTGGCTATAATAGCCGCAAAATTCTGCAAGGTGATCTCCATGGGAGCATAAAGCCTTGATACCAGCATAAGGAACATGAAAAAGGTAAGAATGTCTATCTGACCTGCTGCAAAAAGGATTCCTCCTACCACCGCCGTGGTTCCCATTCCCAGTTTTAGAATAATAGCTGCGGAATTAACATAGATTGCCATCTTAAGCTCGGTAAAGAGGGCAAATTTCTCAACTTTCTTTATCTTGCCTTCAAGTTCTTCCATATACCTTTCCTGAGCGTTATTGGCTCTCAGGTCTCTAATGGACTCCAGGCACTCCTGAATTCCGTCTGCCATATCAAGCTTAACTGCCGTGTTCTTACGAACCGCTCTCTTTTCCGCGCCGGAACAGGTGATTACTATAATAAATGCTACCGGGATAACCCAGAAGCTTGCCAGCACCATCCTCCAGTCAAAGAAGAAAAACAAACTGATTCCGACAATGATAACGGAGATTACTGCTCCGATAAGCTCCGGTATCCAGTGACTGGATGCCGTCTCTATCATGGCGCAGTCCCCCATTATATTCGTGGTAAGATCGGCGATATTCTTTTTTCCGAAATATGAAAGGGGAAGCTTTCGAAGTTTCTCCGCCAGAGCCGTTCTTCTTACCCCGCTTTCCGTGTAAGTCGAAACAAATGTTGCATTATACTGTATGAAGTTGGTGATGGCTATCAGCAGCAAAATGATTATAGACGCCACCACATAAAAAGGTATCCTCTCACTGTTAAGTCTGTTGTTAATGAGATCTCCCATGAGACAATACAATATTCCGGCAGGCATCATTAAGACTATATTGGTAATCGTTACACAGATGCAGGCCTTTATCATATCAGCAGCACCCTGCTCGGAAAGTGCATATTTATGTTTTAAAAACTCTTTCATCTTAAGCACCTACCTTCCACTGGATCGATCTCGTATATTCATCAAACATCTTCTTATAAAGTCCGTTTCTATGCATAAGCTCGTTATGATTTCCGGCTTCGCTGCACTTTCCGTCTTCCATTACATAGATCCTGTCGGCATTCATAACTGTACTGAGTCTATGAGCTATCATAATCAGGGTCTTGCCCTTGGATAATTCATCGAATGCCGCCTGAACCTTTGTCTCGTTATCGGGATCCGCAAAGGCTGTAGCCTCATCCAGTATAAGAATCGGTGCGTTCTTCAATACCGCTCTTGCTATGGTGATACGCTGCTGCTCTCCTCCGGAAAGGTAGGTTCCCTTCTCACCTATTACAGTATGGATACCATCCGGCAGTTTTTCTATAATATCCATACACTGGGCCTTCTTTAATGCTTCAAGAACCTCCTCCTCCGTAGCATCAGGTTTGGCCATTCGAACATTTTCAAGTATGGATTTCTTTATCAGCCTGCTGTCCTGAAATACAAATGAAACATTCTCCATAAGAGATGAAGAGGACCTTTCTTTTACATTTACACCCCCTATAAGGATCTCGCCCTCCGTCACATCAAAGAATCTGACTATAAGCTCCGCAAGGGTTGTCTTGCCGGAGCCGGAAGGTCCCACCAGGGCCACATGTTCTCCGGGATTAATGGAAATGGTGACATCTGATAAGGCATCCCTGGATGCTCCCTTATAACGATAGGTAACATTTTTAATCTCTATACCGCAATCAGCCGGGTCCTTACTTCCTATACTCTCTTTAAGGGGTTCTATCTCCATAATCCTGTCCACACGCTGCAACGCATCAATCAGGTTCATCTCTGCTTCTCCTGAATATGCAAGCTTTGTTAAGGCTATTGTCACCAGGGGAGTGACGATAATATAGTACATGACGTTCAAAATGACAGAGTTTGTTATACCGCCTCCCGTAACAACATATGCTGCGATAACCAAAAAGGCGAATATGGCGTTGATACAAGTCATAAATCCGGTCATGGGAAATCTCATCATCATAGTATACGGGGTTGCCCATGTTCCAAATGCGTCGATACAGTCTTTAAATCTCTTAAAGGAATGGACCGTCTGGCCGAAGGTTTTGACTACCGGAACACCCCTTACATACTCCGTTGCCTCGCTGCTCATGGTTTCCAGAGCGTCTGTGTATTCCTTCATCTTTTCCTGCATGCCGGAGCCCATCATGCTCATCATAAATAAGAAGCCCAGGATTCCGGGGATTATGCTTATAAGCCCTATCCTCCAGTCAAAAGCAAATACCAGTACAAGAAGGCCTACGGGAGTAATGGCCGCCACCGCCTTGTCCGGCAGGGTGTGGGCTATAAAAGTCTCCGTAGCTGCAGTGGAATCATTGACGATCCTCCTGATCTTTCCGGTACCGTCTTCATCGAATACCCCCAGGGGAAGGGTTATAATCCTTTTCATCAGCGAGGTCCTCATATTGGCCTGTACCCTGAAAGCTGCTATGTGTGTGCAAAATAAAGCTGCTATATACACCAGCAGGGCTCCCACGATAAGTGCCACAGTAATCCATGCATATCCTTGTATCATGGACGGATCCTCACCGTTAACTGCAACGCTTATAATCTTCCAAAGATAGTAGTAGGGAATTAGTGTTAAAATGGCACTGACCCCGGCCAGAAACCTTCCCACCGCTATAAGCGTGCTATGCCCTCCGGCATATTGCCGAATCAGCTTCATGTGATTGTATTTTTTTGTCTTACCCAATCTTCATTCCTCCCCAACCGCAAAAATTAGCCGACGCTAACTACAACTAGTAATTATAGTTAGCGTCGGGTAACTTGTCAAGCGATCTTCCAGCTTACGGCCTTTTTTCTGCCGGAAACAAAGTTCCTGTAAATGCCCTCTTCTTTCATAAGTTCTTCATGCTTACCCTTCTGAGCGATGCGGCCTTTATCTATTACAATGATCTGGTCTGCGTTTCGAACCGTCTTTAACCTGTGAGCGATCATTATAATGGTCTTTTCTTTTGTGAGGTTTTCTATGGCCTCTGTCAGTTCCTTTTCATTCTCGGGATCCACATTTGCCGTTGCCTCATCAAGTATGATAATGGGTGCGTCCTTCATAATGGCACGGGCTATGGCAATACGCTGCTTTTCACCTCCCGAGAGGGTAGCGCCGCCTTCTCCCACCACGGTCTCGTATCCATTCGGCAGGGACATGATAAACTCATGGCATCTGGCTTTTTTAGATGCGGCAATGACTTCATACATGCTTGCTTCGGGACGCCCGAACCTGATGTTGTTGGCTATGGTATCTTCAAAGAGATACACTCTCTGGAATACAAAACTGAAATTCTCCATTAAGGTGTCAAAGCTGTAGTCTTTTACATTTTTTCCACCGAGAGTAACCTCTCCCTCCTGAACATCCCAGAACCTTGCTATAAGAGAGGTTATGGTGGTCTTTCCTCCGCCGGAGGGTCCGACTATGGCTGTAGTTGTCTTTTCTTTAATATCAAGGGTAACATCGTCTATGATCTTCCTGTTCTCATAAGCGAAACTTACATGTTCAAGATGAATGTCTCTGTTCTCCGGCTGTATATCAGTGCCCTTTATATCCATCTGCGGAGTATCAAGTATCTCATTTGCCAGATTAACACCCTGTCCTATCACCTTTAAGAGGGCTGTGTAGATTCCTGCCGAGTCAAGGGCTTCAAATACCATAAAGGAACACATCAGCATGGTGATAAGGTAATTAAGGGCCATAGTTCCGGTAAAATAGAAGTACAGGGAGGCTCCTGCTATCACCACGCCTGACAGCTTACATATAAGCATCTGGAGGCCTACCGCCGGTATTGCCGTAACCTCGGCCTTAATATCTGCATTTTTCTTTCTCTCCACGCTTCTTGCAACTCTGGAATTGTTCTGAGCAAAAATGTTATAATTCCTGATCTCCGCTATTCCCTGAACGTATTCCAGGATTACACCTACCATTTCACGGTCTGCTGCAATCTTCTCCTCCGCAACCTTTGCTACCTTTCGGTTTGTAAAGGTATTAACAATTATAAAAACTATGATACAGGCCAGTGATATTAGCCCGATACGAACATCGAAAATGAACATTCCCAGTCCGATAACGATGGTAGTAATGCTTCCCTGCAACACCATCATTATGGCTCTGGTGGCTATATCGCTCATCTGCTCCAGTGTATTGGTTGTAACCGAAGTGATATGTCCCAGGCTGGTATCGTTGAAATATCCCATGGGGAGATACCGTAAATGTTCCGCTATCTCTATTCGTTTTTGTGCGCAGGTATCATACCCTGCCTCTGTTTGAAGCATGTTGGAAACCCGGTTCACCAGCATTTTTCCTATGGTACTTACCAGCATAAAGCCTATTACATATGCAAAAGCTTTAGAATCTATTCTTTGCTCCAGTACAGCCGTTATTGCAAAGAAGGCTGCAGGAATTTTCATAGCTCCGAACAGGGCATCAAGTACCCCAAGAACTACCGCCCCGTATAATTTGTTTCTGTTCTTCCGGTTGCAGAAATCGAAGAACTTCTTTAACATTTCAAACATATCTATACTGCCTCCTTTTTAGAATCTGCCGTTGTACTTTCACTCACATCATCCTTTACTGAACTGTGGGCATCCCACATAACCTTGTACAGCAGACATTTCTTTAAGAGTTCCTGGTGAGTGCCGCTTGCTTCCACTTTTCCGTCATTTATCACGAAGATCTTATCCGCATCCATGATGGTGGAAAGCCTGTGGGCGATAACGATCAAAGTACGTCCTGCTACCAGTTTTGCAACGCTTTCCTGGACAAGGGCTTCATTTTCGGGATCGGTATAGGCGGTTGCTTCGTCCATGATAACCACCGGGGCATTCTTTAACATGGCCCTGGCGATACAAATTCGCTGACGTTCCCCGCCGGATAAATGACCTCCGGCTCCGCCGACTTTAGTGTCATATCCGTTTTCAAGGCCCATAATGAAGTCGTGACAGCCGCATTTCCTTGCCGCATCCTCAACTTCCTCATCAGATGCGCCGGCTCTTCCCAGACGGATGTTTTCCCTGATGGTCATATCAAAAAGGTAATTGTCCTGGGCTACATAAGAGATCTGACTTGTATAGTAATCCAGTGGCAGGTTTCTTATATCTACACCGCCATATGTTATGCTGCCTGAATCAGGATCCCACAGGGAGTCGATAAGTCTTGCTATGGTGCTCTTACCCGAACCGGAAGGTCCAACGAAGGCATTTACCTGGCCCTGCTTTATCTCCATGTTGATTCCGTGAAGTACTTCCTTGTCCTTGTATGTGAAGTGTACATCTTTTAAAACAATGTCCGAACCCTTGGGTTCTTCCTTTAAGTTCGTGGGGCGATCCATTTCTTTTCGCTCCAAAATCTCTATTACTTCGCCGAATATGGAACTGATCTTGCCCATATCATCCATGTAAGAAAATGCTACCACCAGGGGTGATACAAGCCCTGCCGAAAGGATAATACAGGTAATGAAGTTCTCGGCTGATAAGCTGCCGCCGTTTACAAGGAAAAGCCCCACCGGCAATACCCCTAAGAATGTAGCCGGCATAAAGGACATCATTCCCGCCTGCCACCAGATACATTTCCGCATCCAGTTAATGAAGCAGTCGGCACCTTCTCTAGCTGCCTTTACAAATTTCTCATAAGAACTTCCGGTTTTACCGAAGGCCTTGATAACCTCGATACCGTTAATATATTCAACGGCGGTATCATTCAGGTACTTTGTTTTTTTGATCGTGACCTCGAAATCCCCTTTGCTCTTCGCCAGCATGACTGATGCAAATACCCCTCCAATAACTACCGAGATAAGATTAGCCAGTCCGATCCTCCAATCCAGGATCAGAATATACACAAACATTACTATGGGCAGAAGGATATTTGCCGTGAATTCCGGTATGATATGGGCCAGGGTCTTTTCCATGGAGTCTACTCTTTCCACGATAATGTTCTTGTAGCTTCCGCTGTTATCATCAAGGACGGACCCCAGGGGGATCTTTGAAAGTTTTTCGCAAACCTGGATTCTGATGCTTCCCAGAACATTAAAGGTTGCCACATGGGACAGGGTGGTTGAAAAGTTGTGCAGCAATATCCTTGCTACCCAGAAGAGGGCCATTATTGCAACTCTCATAAGGTAATAACCGGGATCAATATTTCCTCCCAGCAGAGCCCTTACTATATCTGCAATAACCAGATAAGGTGCAAATGATGCCGCCACCCCTAAGATGGCAAGGATAATGCTGCCCACGTAATAACTCTTTTTTCTCCCGGCGAATTCAACTATCCAGGAGGGTATTCCTTTTTTCTTCATAGTACCTCTACTCCTTTGTGTAAAATTACTGACTCACTGATCCTCGTTAGCCTTCGCTAACCTTATGGTTTTTTTATACCCCGCCTAATGCGGGGCAGGTTATCATTATTATAATCCGAACAATACCTTCCAGGCCGGAAGATAAAAGGTGTCCAATGTTTCGGCAAAATGCAGGGCTTCCTTTCTGGAAAAATCATGTATCACAGGCTGGAACATGGCCTCAACGTTAGTGGTTACAAGGAGGTGAAGTTCCTTCTTGTTAACCTTTTTCACCTTTATGCCAGATTTAGCCAGGTCTTTCATATAACGCTGTGTCACTTCTTCTTCCAAATTGGCCATCCTGTGGGTAAAAGACTCATACTTTGTACCCTGTGACCTGCAAATGATCAGCTTGAATTCATCAAAATGGTCATATATGTAGGTCATGCCTCTCACGGTTTCCTTCTGCCCGGTCCAGAGATTATCTTTATCCATGTTCTTAAGCTCTTCATTGTAGTCATTCTCTACTTCATGATAAAGCTCCATATAACCGTCTATAGCAGGATCCACCAAGGCGGCAAACATATCTTCCTTGCCGGGAAAATGCTTGTACAGCGCCGGGGCCGTAATCCCTGCATTTCCCGCTATCCTCCTCATGGAGGCATCCATAAAACCGAACTCCAAAAACTCAGCTTTTGCCGCTTCCATAATCTTTGCATGACTCTCTGTCTTGTTCCTGGGCATTATTATCCTCCCTTGGGTATGCTTGAAGGCCGTATCGCGCAAATAAAGTGAACGCTGTTAACCAACAATTGATAGTTTACACCGTTCACTTATTCTTGTCAATTCTTTTTTGAGTCAATATTGTACATAATAACTATTTCTTTATTTACGTTTTACCCCTATACTAAAACAGGAAGATTAATAAGGAGATTATGCTATGGATATTTTTAATGTGTTGAATATGATAGGCGGACTAAGCCTCTTTCTTTTCGGAATGACCCTGATGGGCCAGACCTTAAAACGTCGGGCCGGTAATAAGCTTAAAAAACTGCTGGGTCGTATGACCGGCAACAAATACATGGGTCTTCTCACCGGTCTTGTAGTGACGGCCATTATTCAGAGTTCATCCGCTACCACTGTTATGGTGGTCGGCTTTGTCAACTCGGGTCAGATGACCTTAAGTCAGTCCATCAGCGTAATAATGGGCGCGAATATCGGCCAGACGGTTAAC
>Ga0256404_1006229_pt1 | contig 20021 bp, 16 predicted proteins | sample RumenRJG_01DNA_FD_185990 | JGI IMG/M metagenome (GOLD analysis project Ga0256404, IMG submission 185990) | Bovine rumen microbial communities from Lethbridge, Alberta, Canada - RJG_01 | ecosystem: Host-associated > Mammals > Digestive system > Stomach > Rumen | place: Canada: Alberta | collected...
ACATTCACATATTCAATTTTACAAATTAACAACACCGCCTTCAACCACGGTTATTAAAGGTTGAAAGAAAGGAGATGTATATTGTAAATGACCAGCTAGATGGGTCAATTACAATATACCAGGAAGCTATATAAGCATAAGGTTGTGTTTCTATGAATAAGAGGAATAGTATGACAGCATTTTATAAAGATAATGTGCTGTTTTTGTTATTGATCAAAATGAATAATTTAATTCAATAAGTGAGTGATTTTGATGCACTTTATGTTGATGATGAAATAGATGAAGAGAGTTTGCAGGAATTAAGGAAAATGAGAGATGTCATTGTATGTGAATGGTGAGGTATACTTGGTGTCAATAAAAAGAAGGTCATTCATACAAGATGACCTTCTTCCATTTTATAAATCTTTGTGAAATGAATATCTTCATGGTAATCATGTGAGGCAATGATGATAGCTTTGTTTTCTAAGATCAGGTTATTCATATGTTCAATAAATATTTGAATACTTTCTTTGTCAAGACCTCTTGTTGGCTCATCAAGCAAGATGATATTCTGGTTTTCCATAATAGCCTGGATAATACCGGCTTTCTGCCTCATGCCTAAAGAATACTTCTTAATGGCAGTTTTATCGTTATAGTCAAGATGATAGCGACTGCAAAGCTGACTGATCTTATTTTGATCGAAGTGATGCTTGAGATTGGCGAGAAAATGAAGGTTATAAGCGAGTGACTCAGTTTCAATAAAACCTGGATTTTCAATTAAGGCACCAATTTCAACATCATCACTTTCTTCTATAGTCCCACAATCAGGCTTAAGAATACCGGCAATCATTTTAAGCAATGTACTTTTTCCACATCCATTCATGCCATGGATATAAATACAATCACCTGATTCGATGGTGAGATTGAGATTCTGGATAACATGGTGCTCTTGAAATGACTTTGTGAGATTATGGATGGTTATTGTAGGCATGGTATCTCCTTTCTAAGTAAAGATCAAATAATGTTCTATAAGATTGAGTGAAATAGGCAAAAGAATATAGAAAAGGTTTGAATTATGATGAAACTGTAATCCTGTGATATTTACACAAAGAAGAAGCAGGATTGTATGCGCGAAGAGAAGATGCCATGGTGTATGATGCAAACCAAATAAAGCAGCTACAAAAACATACTGAATACCAAGCATTAATAATGTATAGCTTGTAATCCTTGTGTGGATATAAAGGTTTGTATGCTTTTTAAGTCTTACACATAATGGATAATAGATTTGTTTGAGCTTTCTTATTTCATAGAAACATATAATGAGAATAGTATTGTTGAGAAATAGGGCGATAAAGTGATTACTGGTAATAATATAGACAAAGTCTACTTGATGAGGAACATGCACAAAAAACAAGTATAGCATCATCAAGATATAAACAACTGTTCCTTTAACCATCATGTTTACCTTTATAAAAAAGTATTATCATAAACACATAAAAACATAGAGAACCAAAGTAAGCCAATAAAAGTGGACCATGAAACAAAGTGTTGAGGATAATACCTGGATGAGTAAGGTTGATTGTCTGTATAAACAAGATCAATTGTACAAGTATGTCTAAATGAAGATTTCTCAATAAACCACTTAAAAGAATACCTCCTAATAGTGTTGAAAAACCTAAAATAAGCCCTAATACACGATAGAGATAAATATTATGAACATATGCCTGTAAACAAAACATGAATAAGGCAAGAATACCACCACCAATGGACGATAGAATAATATAAAGCAATAGATTCATTCCTGCATTCATAGGAATGAGTTGATATTGATCAACTGCTTCACCTAATAAACTTCCCAAAGGAAAGGGCATTAAACATTTTATTGTCATTATTGTTAAGAGGTGAGTCATCAACATGATCATAAAGGCACTTATAAAACTCAAGAACATAGCTTTATGATGATATTCTTGTTTTGTGAGTCTTGTGATGATCATATAGTCATGATGATTTTGTTTTAGGGTGAGTAATTGTGTATTGATGATATTGTTAAGTATTAGGCAGATAAGAAAGAACTGATAGAGATATAATCCCACTTCCTGAATTGTATAGAAGAAGGATATGCCCATATCAGGCATCTGCTTTTTCATTAATATGAGTTCAGAAGCAGGAACATTGGCATATTCTAGTCGGTAAGTGATAAGTGTTGTGATGATGATCAAAAGAAAATAGATTATGAAAAGTATCTTTTGTCTTCTTGTAAAGAGTAATGGCAACATATAATCATCCTTTCATAAAAATGAGAATAGTTGAAGTTTATTGCTTCTTTTCTCTGCTTTTATCATAATAGAGGATGAAGAGGATGAGAATAGGGTGGGCGTGAATGAACACTTTATAAGCGTAAAGGGGAATGCTTATGACATATATTTTAGCAATCGTAGATGATGATCAAAAAGATATAGAAAAAATCAAGAAACTTGTGGGTGATGAGATGGAATGTACATGTTTTCAAGATGTTAAAGTATTTGATACCAAGATATATTATGATGCACTATTTCTTGATATCGATATGCCAGAAAAATCAGGACTTGAGCTTGCGAGAGAATATCGTGCACTTCATCCCCATACATGTATTGTTTTTATTACTAATCATAATGAACTCGTCTATAAAGCTATTAATACGCATCCCTTTGATTTTATTAGAAAAGAGAATTTAGAAAAAGAACTTCCTCTTGTCCTCAAAGAACTTAAGCGAGAACTCACACCTCATCATACTGTGTCATTTGTTATTAAAGGGGCAACATACATTATTAACGAAGAAGATATTTACTATTGCGAAAGCTTCAACCATATTACTATTGTTCATCTCAAAGACTCAGAACTTAGAGTAAATAGCCAGCTCAAGAGTATCATTTCAAAACTTACATCGCCTTATTTCATGCGCACAGGTCGTTCTTACTATGTCAATCTTAAACATGTAACAGCTTTAGAAAACCAAGAACTCATTCTTCATCAAATACATATTCCAATAAGTAGATATCATAAAAAAGCTATTCTAGAGAGATTAAAGGAGGTGATTTAAATTATTTAAAATATCGACAATAGTGATTAAATGTGTTTAAATATACCCAAGGAGGATATTGTTATGAACACATCAAATATTACTAATTACAAACCAAAAGATTTTGCTGAATTATTAGGTGTTTCTGTCAAAACCTTACAACGTTGGGACAGGGAAGGAATTCTAAAGGCAAATCGAACTCCAACTAATAGGCGCTATTACACTTATGACCAGTATCTTCAGTTCAAAGGTATAAATAATGAAAACGATAATCGTCAGACCGTTATTTATGCCAGAGTATCAACAAGAAACCAAAAAGATGATTTGCAAAACCAAGTGACTTTCTTACGACAGTTTTGTAATGCTAAAAGTATCATTGTAGACAGATGCATTGAAGATTATGGAAGTGGTCTTAACTACAACCGTAAAATGTGGAATCAATTATTAGATGAAGTGATGGAACAAAAAATCAAAACTATCATAGTCACACATAAAGATAGGTTTATCAGATTTGGCTATGATTGGTTTGAAAAATTCTGTATGAAGTTTAATACAACCATAGTGGTAGTGAATAACGAAGAACTATCACCACAAGAAGAACTTGTACAGGATATCATATCCATACTTCACGTTTTCTCTTGCAGGTTGCACGGGCTTCGTAAGTATAAAAAACAAATAGAAGGAGATGAAGAAATTGCTAAAGAGCTTCAAAACGGAGATAAATCCGACACCTGAACAAAAAATCAAGATTAACAGGACTATTGGCACCTGTCGATATATCTATAACTTCTACCTTAGTCATAATAAAGTTCTGTACGATAACGGTGAAGAGTTTATGACTGGCAAGAATTTCAGTGTATGGCTTAATAATGAGTACATTCCTAATAATCCTGACAAATCATGGATTAAGGAAGTATCTTCAAAGGCTGTAAAGAAAGCTATTGAAGATGGCTGTACTGCATTTACAAGATTTTTTAAACATCAGAGTGCGTTTCCTAATTTCAAAAAGAAAGGTAAGTCTGATGTAAAGATGTATTTCGTAAAGAATAATCCAAAAGATTGCAGATGCGAAAGGCACAGGATAAATATTCCAACTTTAGGCTGGGTACGCATTAAAGAAAAAGGCTATATACCAACAACTAAAGACGGATGGAAAATCAAAAGCGGTACGGTATCTATAAAGGCGGGCAGATATTATGTGTCAGTTATTGTAGAGATTCCCGATGCTAAGATTGCCAATAATAGCAATGATGGTATAGGAATTGACTTGGGTCTAAAAGACCTGGCAATTGTTTCCAATGGCGAGATTTACAAAAACATCAATAAATCAGCAAGAATTAAAAAACTGGAAAAGAAAATGCGTAGAGAGCAAAGATGTCTCTCACGAAAATATGAAAATTTAAAAAAAGGAGAGTCCACTCAGAAGAATATACAAAAGCAAAAGCTCAAAGTACAAAGACTTTATCATAGAATAGATAACATTCGTACTGATCATATCAATAAATCAATAGCTGAGATAGTGAAAACCAAGCCATCTTATATAGCGATTGAAGATTTGAATGTATCAGGAATGATGAAGAACAGACATCTTTCAAAAGCCGTTGCATCGCAGAAGTTCTATGAATTTAGAACCAAGCTTAAAGCTAAATGTGATGAAAATGGCATTGAATTAAGAATTGTAGACAGATTTTATCCGTCATCTAAATTATGTCACCGCTGTGGTGCTATCAAGAAGGATTTAAAACTTTCAGATAGGATATACCGCTGTGATTGTGGCTATGTCGAGGACAGGGATTTCAATGCTGCTCTTAATTTAAGAGATGCTTTAACTTACGAAGTTGCATAATGAACGCAAACGTAAGTATGTACTGCGGGCTATCGCAGGAATTTACGACTGTGGAGTGTACAAGAACTTGTGAGTAGCGTATTGCTTGCAATCGCCAAAGCATACACAATGAAGCAGTAAGAAGTATCCGCAAGGACTTCAATTTCTCGATGTGTTTGAGTATATTTAAACATATTTTGAGTGGCAGGTTAATCATGCATTTTGATATCATTCTTTTTGCACTGATCGCATTCTTTTTGAGCCGTTATCTTTATCACATCAAACAAACGACTTTATTATTTTCTTTGTTGGCGGCGATAGGACTTAGTTTTATAAGTAATGAGCGCATTGCTTATGGATTATTGATTGGGATAATGATAGTGCTCGTAGGATGGAAGAGGACTTTTGAAAGCATATTAGTATTATTGGGGTTAATTGTCATGAAGGTTCTTATTGTCCTGCTTTGTTTTTATGGGGCTGATTTCTTAGGTTATCATCTAGATTTCAATGCTGCAATGTTATATGGGAATATCACTTTAGCTATCGTTGTTTATCTGTTAAGAATGAAACTGAGGAAAGCTTTGTTTCAGTTAAGAAGCTATCATGCTATTGGTTATCTCGCTTTAAGTGGTTTACTGTCGCTTTATATGCTTATTCTCTTTTTTAGTTATAATCAAAGAACACCTAGCTTACTCGTCATATTAGTTATGGTGAGTATGCTTGTATATACGACTATTCTCTTATTGCGAAAAGTGCAACAGGTACAAATAGAAAATGATGACTTAACTTTTCATGAAAAGAATTATCAGATTCTTGAAGACAATCTTAATAACTTACAAGCTCAAAGACATCACCAAAGAAATTACATCCTCAACCTACTTAAAAATCTCAATGACCAGGATTATACAAGTCTAAGATATTCCCTGGAAGATGCTCTTATAACACTCAATAAAGCTTATACGATTCATACTGGTCAGGAAACAATGAACCGTATCATATCCTCAGTGCTTCCCCTTATTACAGAAAAGCATATTCAGCTTTATACGTCCTACTATGATGGTCCTGTCCCTCTAAGCAAGCAGGATTATAGCTTACTTATTTCAACACTCATCACGCATGCCATAAGGCAATGTCAAGAACCTTATAAAATCATGATTGATCAATATCAAGAAAATCATCACTATATCTTGGAAATCCGTTATACATCAAAAGTAATTGAACCTGTAGATGCTTATTTCCATTCAAATATGACTTATACGCTGAATGAGAACTATGTGATTATGCAATATCAAAAGATATGTGGATGAAATGATCTTTATCTGCATATCTTATAGTTTTATTTCATGAAAATGTTGTATTTTTATTTGAAAGGGATTGCATTTTCTTTTTGTGCATGTTAGTATACAACTCGTCAAGGATAGTTATCGAAAGAGCTAAACCTATAAATATATAAATATGTAATATGTTTTTATGTTACAGCTTTATATATTTATAGGTTTTTTTATTGGAGGAGGGGATGTCATGAAGATTGAGAAAGCGCTTAATAATAATGTTGCGATTATTATTGATGGTGGTGAAGAGAAGATTGTGATGGGAAAGGGGATTGCCTTTTCTAAGCATAAGGGTGATGAAATCAGTGCTGATGCCATCGATAAGACATTTGTATTAAGTTCACCTGATTCATTAAATCAGTTTGCTCAATTACTAAAAGACATTCCTTATGAATATGTAACGCTTGCGCAAGAAATCATTGCTTACGCAAAGACGACATTGGGTAAGAAGCTTGATGAAAAAATAAATATTGATCTGACTGACCATATTTATACAGCTGTTAAGCGTTTAAAGGATGGCATTGTGATTAAAAATGCATTGTTATGGGATATTCAAAGATTTTATCAGGATGAATATACGATAGGTACTTATGCATTAGATGTGATTGAAAAGAAGTTTGGCGTACGTTTACCTGATGATGAAGCTGGCTTTATTGCCTTGCATATTGTGAATGCAGAATTGTCAGAAGGAAATCTTGAAGATATTTATGCGATTACTCAGATTATGCAGGAAACTATGAATATCATCAGACGTACTTTTAATAAGGACTTTGATCAACAGAATGTTTATTATTATCGCTTTATGACACATTTAAGATTCTTTGCGCAAAGACTGATAAATAAAACCACATATCAAGATGAAGATGACATGGATCTCTTTGAAATGATTAAAAAGAAGTATCCATCTTCCTATAAATGTACAGAAAGAATTAAAGAATTTGTGAAAAACCGCTATCACTATGATATATCAGGTGAAGAAGAAATGTACCTGACAATTCATATTGAGAGACTTGTTTATAAGTCATAGTGGTGTTATAGATGAAAGGATGTGAAAGATGATTAAGAAAAGCATACTCATGTAATTTTTGGATGGTGACATTAAGTTGGCCAAACCTTCGTACATAACATCATTTTGTTCAAATTTATGATCGGAGGAAAAAGAAAAAATGGGTAAATATGAACAACTCGCTAGAGATATTTTGAAAGAAGTTGGTGGTAAAGAAAACATCAACTCATTAACACACTGTATTACAAGATTAAGATTTAAATTGAAGGATGAAAGCAAGGCTAACGATGACAACCTTAAGAATATGCCAGGTGTTGTTACAGTCATGCATTCAGCTGGTCAGTATCAGGTTGTTATTGGTAACCATGTGCCTGCAGTTTATGCCGATGTTTGTGAAATTGCTGGTATTAATGCTGGCGCTGCTGCTGATGAAGAAGAGGAAGCACCAAAGGGTGTATTCAACAAGCTTATTGATATCATTTCAGGCTGTTTCTCTCCAATCTTAGGCCCAATGTGTGCCGCAGGTATCATTAAAGGCTTAAATGCATTATTGAACTTCTTATTAGGAGCAAGTTATGCAACAAGTGGTACATACATGGTATTAAATGCCATTGGTGATGCTGTCTTCTACTTTATGCCAGTCATGTTAGGTTATTCTTCAGCTAAGAAATTCAAGCTTAATCCTGTAACTGGTATGCTTATTGGTGCAGCATTATGTTATCCTACAATCCAGGCTGATGCTTTAAAAGCTGCTGGAAAAGCTGTCGGTAGCTTAGGTATTTTAGGCTCTTACTATAAGACATTTGCAGGTATTCCTTGGATTGCTGCTAACTATACATCAACTGTTGTTCCTGTACTAGTTGTAACTGCATTAGCAGGTAAAATTCAGAAACTTGCTAAGAAGCTTGTACCTGAAATGCTTCAGAACTTCTTTGTACCATTCTTTGTATTATTAATTTCTCTTCCTGTTGGTTTCTTAATCATTGGTCCTATTGTTTCATTAGCAACTAACGCTTTATCAACAGGCTTCACTTCATTATTTAAGATGTCTCCAGTTGTTGGTGGTGCTCTTGTTGGTTTCTTCTGGCAGATCTTAGTTATCTTTGGTTTACATTGGGCATTAGTACCATTAGCAATGATCAACATTACTACATTAGGCTATGATAACGTATTAGCTTCATCATTTGCTGCATCATTTGCTCAGACAGCTGCTTTATTCGCAATGTTCTTAAAGATGAAAGATGAAAATCGTAAGGCTTTAGCTTTACCAGCTGTTGTATCTGGTATTTGTGGTGTAACTGAACCATCAATCTATGGTTTCACATTACCAGAAAAGAAACCTTTCATTATTTCATGTATTGGTGGTGCTATTGGTGCTGCATTTACTGCTGCTACAAATGCTCCAGTATATATCATGGGTGGCTTAGGTGTATTTGGTATCGTTAACTATATCTCACCAAAAGGTGATGCTCATGGTATGTATATGCAGTTAATTGGTATCGTTATCGCAATGGTTGTTTCTTTCGTACTTACATATATCTTATGGTCTGATCATAGTGAAGAAAAAACTGCTGAAACAAAAGCTCCAGAAAAAGCATCAGGACCAGAATCTATTGTATCTCCAGTAGCAGGCAAGGTCATCAACTTAAAAGAACTTAAAGATGCTGCATTTGCGGAAGGTGCACTTGGTACAGGCTTAGGTATTCTTCCTACAGATGGACATTTCTATGCCCCAGTTAATGGTACAGTCACAACATTATTCCCAACATTACATGCCATTGGTATTACAAGCGACAGTGGTGTTGAAGTGCTTATTCATATTGGCTTAGATACAGTACAGCTTGAAGGCAAAGGCTTCACAGCACATGTAAAACAGGGTGACCATGTCACTGTAGGACAGCCATTGGTTGATGTTGACTTAGATGCTGTTAAGAAAGCTGGCTATGAAACACAGACTCCAGTCGTTATTACTAATACAAGAGATTTATTGGATGTATTACCTGTTGGTGAAGGCAATGTCACTGCTGGTGATGAGATTATCAAAATTATTAATTAAATTTTTCAAAAAAAGAATGAAAGTTTACACTTTCACTCTTTTTTACTAACATGGACATAGAAGGAGGAAATAAACATGAGTTTTCCTAGTGGATTTTTATGGGGCGGCGCAACAGCTGCCAATCAGGTAGAAAGTGGATGGAACGAAGGTGGTCGTGGACCAGCTTTAACTGATGTCACTACAGGAGGTTCGGTCAAAGAACCACGTTATGAAACATATATTGACAAAGATGGTAAGCCAGGCAAAAAGCTACAGAAGCAGCCATTACCAGATGGTGCACATTATGCAGTGCTAGATGGTTATCACTATCCAAACCATGAAGCAGTAGATTTCTATCATCATTATAAAGAAGATATTGCTTTATTTGCGGAAATGGGCTTTAAGACATATAGAATGTCTATTTCTTGGAGCAGACTTTATCCAAAAGGTATTGAAAAAGAACCAAACAAAGAAGGTGTTGAGTTCTATCGTAATGTCTTTATGGAACTCAAGAAATATAATATTGAACCATTAGTAACAATCTGGCATTTTGATACACCACTTTTCTTAGAAGAACATGAAGGTGGCTGGCTTAATAGAGACCTTATTGAATACTATGTACGTTTCGCAACAACATGTTTTACAGAATATAATGGCTTAGTAAAATACTGGCTAACATTCAATGAAATCAACAATACAGTTATGTTCCTTGATATGTTTGGCAATAAAGCAACTGATGAAGACTATCAGAATGCCTACCAGATTCTTCACCATCAGTTTGTTGCAAGCGCAAAAGCAGTACAGATTGGTCATGCCATCAATCCTGATTATATGATTGGCTGTATGATCTGTGGTATCACACGTTATCCAGCTACATGTGATCCTAATGATATTCTTGCGAATAGATATGGCTGGGAAAAAGGTATCTTCTATTGTGGAGACGTCCAGGCTAAGGGCTATTATGGCACATATGCGAAAAGATTATGGGATGAACATAATGTCCACCTCAATATTACCGAAGAAGATCTTGTAGACTTAGAACGTGGTACTGTTGATATGTACACATTCTCTTATTACATGAGCTCACTTGAAACAACACATGAAGTTAAAGACAAAGTTTCAGGTAACTTCGTAGCAGGGGCTAGAAATGAATATCTTACATACTCAGACTGGGGCTGGGCACTTGATCCAAAAGGCTTACGTTACTATCTTGAAGTTATCTATGACCGCTATGAATTACCACTTATGGTTGTTGAAAACGGCTTAGGTGCATATGACAAGGTAGAAGAAGATGGCAGCATTCATGATGAATATCGTATTGACTACTATCGTCAGCATATCATTGAAATGAATAAAGCAATTGAACATGGTGTAGACCTCATCGGTTATACAACATGGGGATGTATTGACCTCGTATCAGCAGGTACTGGTGAAATGCGTAAACGTTATGGCTTCATTTATGTCGATATGGATGATGAAGGTAAAGGAAGTATGGCAAGAAGCCGCAAAGATTCATTCTATTGGTATAAGAAAGTCATTGCCTCTAATGGTGCGGATCTTGACTAAGTAAAAAGGGCACACTTGTGTCCTTTTTCAATACAATCATAAAACTATGAATCTTGTTATTGCTCGAATCCACCTCCTTGATAACCTCTTGCAATCTCATAAGACATTATTATATACACGTATTATGCCATCGAGATAATCTTCATTAGTATTCATGGAAACTAGAATTCATTGTTGATAGACTCTACCCATATCATGTGCATGAGGTATTATTTTGGCTATATCTTGATCTACCTTTGTGATGTCAAAATCACCCAATCCAATCACCTTTTTTAATATTTGATCATTGGCCATTGGGCCTTCTACCATATCATCATTACATTTCTAGACTTAGCTACAAAGTCAAGCTTATCATCACACACTTCTGGAAATGATAAATCTATTTACAATAGATTGACCTTCCTTTGTCAGTGCCTAACGTTTTGCTTTATTCTCATTTTTTGTACAATAGAACCCATTTTGGAGAATGCCCTGTAGCTTATAGTTCACCATAGAATGACACTATTGTCCTTTCATAAAAAGAAAAGACCAAGTTTTCACTTGGCCTAAGTTCTTATTTAAGTTTCCAGATATCTTCATTATACTGAGCAATTGTTCTGTCACTTGAGAAGAAGCCTGCTTTAGAGATGTTAATGAGCATCTTCTTAGCCCATGCCTTTCTGTCGTTGAAGTCGGCAATAGCTTGTTCTTTTGTCTGGATATAGTCTCTAGCATCAAGTAATGCCATGAACCAGTCTTTATTTGTCATATCGTTATAAAGTCTGTAAAGGCATTCCTGATCACCAATAGCTTTCATTTCATCACTGACAATAAAGTCTACAAGTTTTCTTAATTCAGGATCATTTGCAAGAACATCCTGTGGGTGATAATCACCATTCTGGTAATGGGCAATAACTGTATCTGCCTTAGCACCAAAGATATAGATGTTGTCATCACCAACGAATTCATGAATTTCAACATTGGCTCCATCATCAGTACCTAATGTTACAGCACCATTCAACATGAACTTCATATTTGAAGTACCACTAGCTTCCTTAGAAGCTAATGAAATCTGTTCAGAGAAATCAGCTGCTGGAATAATAGATTCTGCATATGTCACATTGTAGTTTTCTACCATCACAACCTTTAAGTATGGTGATACTTCAGGGTCATTATCAATGATCTGCTGTAAGCAGAGGATTGTGTGGATGATATCTTTGGCAAGAATATAGGCAGGAGCTGCTTTCGCACCAAAGATACATGTGATAGGATGAGCAGGCTTATTGCCAGCTTTGATCTGTAAGTACTGGTAGATAATATAGAGAACATTCATTTGCTGACGCTTGTATTCATGTAATCTCTTAACCTGAACATCGAAGATTGATGAAGGATCAAGCTTAATGCCTTCCTTAGCTTCAATAACGTGAGCTAATTGTTCTTTCTTTGTCTGCTTGATGGCAAGTAATTCTTCAAGAACAGCATCATCATCAACGAATTTCTGTAATTCTTCGAGCTTGTTGGCATCTTCCTTATAGCCTTCACCAATAAGCTTATCGATAAATGCTGTTAACTCTTCATTACAAGATAATAACCATCTTCTGAATGTCACACCATTAGTCTTATTGTTGAAATGTGTTGGATAGAGCTTATAGAAATCATGTAATTCAGTATCTTTTAAGATATCTGTATGAATAGCTGCGACACCATTGATAGAGAAACCAAAGTGAATATCCATATGAGCCATATGAACAGTCTTGTTGGAATCAATGATGGCTACTTTTTCATCAGCACATCTTTCACTTGCAACAGCATCCAATGCTTCAATGATTGGAATTAACTGAGGAACGATTTCTTCAAGGTAGTACATTGGCCATTTTTCTAATGCTTCGGCTAAGATTGTGTGGTTTGTATAGGCGCAAGTTTTTGAAGTGATTTCAATAGCCTGCTTCATTGTTAAGCCTTCTTGCATTAATAAACGAATTAATTCAGGAATGACCATTGATGGATGTGTATCATTGATCTGGATACATACATGCTTATCTAATTCTGTTAAGCTAATACCTCTATTCTTGATATCTTCAAGAATCATCTGAGCACCATTTGATACCATGAAGTATTGCTGATAAATACGTAATTTACGACCATCTTCATCACTATCATCAGGATAGAGGAATAAAGTTAGGTTCTTTAAGATATTTGATTTATCAAACTGAATACCATCATGAACAATATGTTCATCAACAGAAGCAATATCAAATAAATGTAATTTATTCTTATTACCCTTATAACCTAAAACATCTAAATCATATAATTCAGATTTTAAAGAGAAGTCTTTGAAATCTACAGTATAGTGTTTGTTTGTAGGAATAAGCCATGAATGGTCATCAATCCAAGGGTTAGGTGTTTCACACTGTTTATTGTGTTCAAAAACCTGCTTAAACAAACCTAAGTGATAGTTTAAACCAACACCATCACCTGGAAGGTCTAAAGTTGCGATTGAATCTAAGAAACAAGCAGCAAGTCTACCTAAACCACCATTACCTAATGAAGGTTCAGCTTCAATTTCTTCAATTTCAGCTAAGCTCTTACCATTAGCCTCAAATAATTCCTTAACTTCTTTACGAATACCTAAGTTAATAAGGTTATTACTCATTAATTTACCAATCAAGAATTCAGCAGAGAAGTAGTAAACCTTACGGTCTCCTTCAATTGTCTTCTTATCTTCAAGTAATTCTTTAACAACACTTAATAAAGCAACATAAGCTTGTTCATCAGAACAATCCTTTAATGAAAGATTGAATAATGTCTGAACTCTTTCTTCAATTAACGTTTTAACATCCATCGGGTGTCTCTCCTTTAAATTCGGTTTGTTTTTTCTGTAATATCACGCATGCGATTTTTTAACGCATCAGTAAAGTCATTGGCATTTAAACGCCACATCCAGTTAATACCTAATGTATTAGGCTGATTCATACGTGCGCTGTTGTCAAGTTTGAGATAATCCTGCATTGGGATAATGCATTTATCACTCTTACTTGCCATGATACAATCAATGCTCATATCGACAAGTGTTGCATCATCATCACAATCAGTATGCAAGTAATCTTTCAACATTTGTCTTTCTTCAGGATGAATATTCTTAAACCATCCCATCATTGTTTCATTATCATGTGTACCAGTATAAACAACAGAATTCTCTGTATAGTTATGTGGCAGATAGTTACTTGCGCCAGAAGAGTCACGTGAGTCAAAAGCAAACTCAAAGACCTTCATGCCAGGATAGCCACACTGAGCTACCATTTCTTTCACTGTATCTGTTAAGTAACCTAAATCTTCAGCAATGACATCAAGCTTGCCTAAAGACTCTTCAACAGTCTTAAATAAGTCATAGCCTGGACCTTTTTCCCAATGACCATTGACAGCTGTCTCATCACCATAAGGAATAGAGAAATATTCATCAAAGCCTCTAAAGTGATCAATACGAACAACATCATAAGCCTTTTTACAATAAGCAATTCTCTGAATCCACCAAGCATAACCTGTTTCTTTATGCTTCTTCCAATCATAGAGTGGATTGCCCCAAAGCTGTCCTGTTGCTGAGAAACCATCAGGTGGTACACCGGCAACAGCAGTTGGCTTTACATCTTCATCAAGCTGGAAGAGCTCTGGCTGACCCCATACATCTGATGAGTCAAATGCTACATAAATAGGGATATCACCAATAATCTTTACCCCTTTACTGTTGGCATAAGCTCTTAAGGCATACCACTCTGTCCAGACAAAGTACTGAAGGAATTTATGATAGTTGATCTCACTAGCGAGCTCAGCTCTTTTTGCATTAAGTGCTTCTTCATCTCTTAAACGTAATTCACGAGGCCAGACTTCCCAGCCTTGATTATCATAAGATGCCTTGATTGCCATAAAGAGTGCATAGTCATCAAGCCACCATTTATTTTCTTCACAATAAGCCTGAAAATCTGCATCTTCAACAATATTGGAATTTTCATAAGCTTTTCTTAACAATGGATATCTATTTTCATATAGATATTCATAATTAACTTTATCGCTATTCACATCAGCTTCAGGTAAGTCTTCTTCATCTAAATAACCACGCTTTACAAATTCATCTAAAGAGATGAAATATGGGTTACCAGCAAAAGTAGAGAAAGACTGATAAGGTGAATCACCATATCCTGTAATACCTAAAGGAAGAATTTGCCAGTATGTCTGTTTAGCTTCTGCTAAGTCATCAACGAACTTATAGGCAGCTTCATCAAAGCAGCCAATCCCATATTTACTAGGCAAACTAGAAATAGATAGAAGCACACCACTTTTTCTCATAAATTATCCTCCATCAAAATACCATAATGATCTGAAACAACGGGTTCATTCTTCCCATCAAAGATCACTTCATGGCTTAATACATTTTCATCACGATTACACCAGATATAATCAATACGCATACCATCAACAGCTTCATCCCAGCCATCAATCTTGCCTTGGGCAGTGAAACGCCCAGATACTTTTTTGGCGAGATCACGGGTATCTTTCCAACCATCGTTTTTGATTGTTTCATAGCTTTGATCTTTCAATACATCGGGAGCATTGAAGTCTCCAGCAAGATAAACGGGCATATCTTTTGAAGCTGCTACACTTTTGAGTTTCTTCCATTGTTTGATAAAAGGCTCATCATCATCGTCCCACCAGCCGAGATGGGCAGTGTAGACGTAGAGGCTTTGTGTACCTTTGGTGATTTCAACACCAAGCGCGTTTCTCTTCTTCCAGAAAGAATAATCGTTTGTCGTAGTGAGTAATGTGTTTTCGCTAGCCGTAATTTTATGCTTAGAAAAGATGGCTAGACCTTCATCAAAACGGTCATAGCCAACTTTCACAGGAATATATGTCCAATAATACTTACCTTCAAGAAGCTTACTCAAAGCAAGGGCAAAGTTGTCTTCTTTAATGATATCTCTTCCAACATAATGTTCGTCGCAAGAAATACTCTTTGCATTCATTGTTTGATTCACTTCTTGTAAGGCAATGACATCAATATCACGACTTGAAATCACATGAGCGATTGCTTTAAGTTTATTGTCTTCATTTGCATCACTAAGTGAGTGCGTATTTAATGTCAGTAATTTCATTTATTTTCCAAGAGCGTCATTAATATCTGACTTGAGGACATCAGCTTTAGGACCATAGATAGCCTGTACACCATTATCCTTCTTCAAGAGTCCCTTGGCACCTTCTTTCTTCCAATCGTCAACATCAGCAACTTTATTGATGTCATTAACAGTAACTCTTAAACGTGTCATACATGCATCAACTAACTGAATATTATCACGACCACCAAGTAAGTTAATAATAGCTTCTACCTGAGCACTACCTTCATGGGCAGTAGATGCTTCATCACTTTCCATGTCATCATAGTTACCATTTCTACCAGGAGTAGCGAAGTTGAACTTCTTGATCATGAAGTTTGCAACAAAGTAACCAACAACACCGAAGATAATACAAGCGATAATGAAGTTAATGATATCGCCACCAAGACCAGCCTGGATGGACATAGGCATACGTGTTAAGAATTCGATATTACCAAATGAGTGTACTCTTAAGTGTACTAAGTCACTGGCTGCGAAAGCAAGACCCTGAAGGACTGCATAAACAAGGTAAAGTGGAACAGCTGCAAACATGAACATAAATTCAATAGGTTCAGTAACACCAGTTAAGAATGTAGCAAGGAATGTAGAGACGAACATTGATTTATATTTATGTTGTTTATCTTTATCAACATTCTTATACATGGCAAGAGAGAAACCAGCTAACATACCAGTAGCACCAATCATCTGACCTACTTTGAAACGAGCTGGAGTAACTGTTGTGAGTAAGTGATTGTAAGCAGACATGTTGCCAGCTTTCTTAAGGTTGATTAAGTCTGTAACCCAAGCTAACCATAATGGATCCTGACCGAATACTTCTTTGCCCTTCTGAGCACCTGTTAAGATTGTATAAGTACCACCAAATGAAGTATAGTTCATTGGAATTGTAAGCATATGATGAAGACCGAATGGCAATAAGAGACGTTCTAATGTACCATATACGAATGGTGCGATAAATGGAGCTGTCTTAGAAGACTGGGCAATCCAGACACCGAAGGCATTAATACCACCCTGAACGAATGGCCATACAATTGACATTACGATTGCAATAACAACTGAGTGAACAATAACCATTAATGGAACGAAACGTTTACCATTGAAGAATGAAAGAGCGTCTGGTAATTTACGGAAGTTGTAGTATTTGTTGTAGACAACACCACCAACGAAACCGGAAATAATACCAACAAAGACACCCATATTAAGAGCAGCAGAACCAAGTACTGTTGTGAAATAACCGCTGACTGGAATCTTAGCACCAAAGAGTGTATGTGTATAAACAGTTGTAGCGCTGTTAACCATGTCAGCTGTAACACCAAAGATTGTACCTGTAATATTATTGATTAAGATAAATGCGATCACTGCAGCAAATGCCCCACCGGCACGATCTTTAGCCCAGTTACCACCAATAGCAGCGGCGAAGAGAATATGTAAGTTGCTGATGACAGCCCAACCGATCTGTTCCATAACAGTACCAATTGTCATCACAAATGAGACATCAGCACCGAACATCTGAACAACTTTACCAAGAGAAATCATTAAACCAGCAGCAGGCATAACAGCGATAACTGTCATTAAAGCTTTACCTAACTTCTGTAAGAAATCAAAGTTAATGCCTTTTTTCTTCTTACCTTCAGCTGGAACGTCTTTACTTGCAGGTGCATCTTCAATAACAAGCATATCCTGTCCAGCTTCATGATGACCTTCTTTGATGATCAGCTTTTTACCTTCAAGGTTTTCTGCTTTAGTGAAGACAACAGGTGTAATCGTATTAATGCCTTTAGATTTAAAGAAATCTAAATCGGCTTCATACAATAAATCACCTTTTTCAACAACCTGACCTTCTTTAACATGCCAAGTGAATCCTTCACCCTGTAAGTTAACAGTTTCAAGACCAAAGTGAATGAGAATTTCAATACCATCATCAGTCATTAAACCAACTGCATGTTTTGTAGGAGCCACCATTTTGACTGTAACGTCTGCAGGTGCATAAACTTTCCCGTCCTCTGGAATGATGGCACATCCATCACCCATCATCTTCTCGCTGAAGACTGGATCTGGGACATCTGTGATTGGCACGACTTTGCCCTTAATAGGCATACCTAAAACTTTCCCCTTACTCATTTCTTTTTCCTCCTGTAATGGGTTTTTGAGATAGAATTCTTTTCCCGTTTCATTCCATCTCTTTTCTTTACACATCCTATTTTATAAAATGTAAAAGCTTTCACAAGATAGTTTACGCAATATTTTTGCCTATTTACGCAACAATTATGCATATCATAGCGCAATCTTAGTGCAACGGTTGACAAATGCATGATTTAAGCGAAAAATAGGTGTGAGGTGATTTTATGGCAATAACAATTAAAGATATCGCAAAAAAGGCAGGTGTATCGCCTTCAACCGTCTCTCGTACCATCAACAATCATTATTCCATCAGCGAAGAGACAAAAGCTAAGATACGAGCTGTTATGGACGAACTTGGCTATGTTTATGACAAAAGCCATTTACAGACACATACGATTGGGGTTGTCTTTCCAAGATCAATGGTCGATGTTTACGAAAATCCTTTCTATCTTGAAATCGTCCGTGGTATTAGTTATCTCTGTAATAAAGAACACTACACCCTTAATTTAATTACTGGTGCTGATTTCAGAGAAATTAAAACCAGTATTGAGATTGCAAACTGTGAAGGTTATATCTTCCTCTATGCTGATATCAATGAAGCCCTTACGCATTATATGGTTGAACATGAGATTCCCTATATTGTCATTGGTAAACCGGCTATGCAATCTGTCACTTCATTAAGTGTTGATACGGATAATGTGCAGGCTGGCTATGAAGCTGTGAAATATCTCATTAGTAAAGGCCATAAAAAGATTGGCTATATTGGAGCCGAAAAACATGCCCAATATGCCTTGGATCGCCGCATTGGCTATACACAAGCTATTACCGAAGCAGGCTATCCTCTTCGTGATAATTACATTCATACACTTTCTTCAAGCTATACCTATAGTCCGGATGACATTCTTTCCTTGCTTAGAAGTGAAAACTGTCCAACGGCTTTTGTCGTATGTGATGACATTTATGCTGTTATTATGACACGCTTGATTGATGAAGTAGGGAAGAGGGTACCTGATGATGTTTCTCTTATTAGCTTCAATAATTCTATCTTTGCCCGTCTTGCCAATCCACCACTCACAACAATCGATGTCAATCCAAACCAGTTAGGCATGGAGGCTGTTGTGCAGATTGTCAAACATATTGAAACACCAACAATGTTTGCGACAAGAACAATCGTCCCTTTTACAATCAGAAAGCGACAAAGTGTTAAAAGTGTATAGTCATTTTTTCACATTCACAATATAATATCGTATAAACAAATACAATCCTTAGAAGATTTTTTCAAAATATTTTTCTAAGGCTAGCTAGATAGTAACATGTTGATTGTTTTAAATCTTTTACATCGTGTATAATCATAGTATTCTCGTATATATCTAAGAAATCTATTATGAAGAGGTAAGGAAATGGATATAAAAATTATCTTTTTTGACATTGATGGAACATTGAAAAGTTTCCATAATGATGGCTTAACACCCGGTGTAATCCAGGCGCTTCGCCAAGTGCAACAACGTGGTATTAAGATTTTTATCGCGACCGGTAGAGCACCCTATATGATGCCACATTTTGATGGTGTGAATTTTGATGGCTATCTTTGTTTTAATGGCGGCTATAGCTATACAAAAGAGCGAGTGCTTTATCACAATGCTCTCGATAAGCAGGATATTGAGCAGCTTATACATAATGCCAAGATAATGGGTGAAGATGTATTGGTTGCTGGAGTTAAGGAAATGAGTGCGACTGGACTCAATAAGGCTCTTGAAGACTATATGAGCTTTGCGAAATTAAAAATCACAAATTATGGCGACAAACATTTACAAAATGTCCTTGATCACGATGTCTATCAGCTGATGGTTGGAACAAAAGAAGAACAGGATGCAGAGCTTCTTCAGGGCATTAAGAATTTGAAAGTTACAAGATGGTGGGACTGTGCTTGCGATATTGTTGATAAGGATTGTTCTAAGTCAC
>Ga0256404_1006231_pt1 | contig 20020 bp, 13 predicted proteins | sample RumenRJG_01DNA_FD_185990 | JGI IMG/M metagenome (GOLD analysis project Ga0256404, IMG submission 185990) | Bovine rumen microbial communities from Lethbridge, Alberta, Canada - RJG_01 | ecosystem: Host-associated > Mammals > Digestive system > Stomach > Rumen | place: Canada: Alberta | collected...
TGAATTTGAGCGCGTCTGAGCAGATGCACCATCGGATTTGGCTGAGAGCTTAGATGGATGTATTGAAATTGAGCGTTTCTGACAAGTGTACCATCGAATTTAGATGAGAGCGAAAAAGGATGTATTGAATTTGAGCGTTTCTGAACAGACATACCATCGGATATGGCTGAGACCGAAATTGGATGTATAGCTTATGCCAAGCAAGCTTTTTCTATACCATCGGATTTAGTCGAGGCCGGAATTGGATGTATAGCTTGTGCCAGACAAGCCATCGACATACCATCGGATTTAGTCGAGACCGAAATTGGATGTATAGTAAGTGCCAGGCAAGCATTTTTCACACCATCGAATTTTGCCGAAACCGATAAAAGATGGAAAGTTTTTTACAACAAACCAGATGCACACCATCGGATTCAGTGAAAGCCAAGAATAGATGGAAAGCAAATGTCAGCCAATGGCAAGTTGGAGAAGCCACTTAAGCTCAACAAGCCACTCAAGCCCCCCAACCATGCCCAACAAGCCCCCCAACCTCCACTTCTCCATCCCCGCAATCTATAAATCCATCCCGCATTTTAAGACTGCTATGCTATAATAGATAAAATGCATAAAAAACACCGGCACTAACCAAATAACCCACCATACACCAAACGGAGGAAATAAAATGCGCAAGACTAAGATCATCTGCACGATCGGCCCTGCCAGCGAGAGCGAGGAGATGCTCAGGAAACTGATCGCAGCAGGCATGAATGTGGCGAGATTCAATTTTTCACACGGGACACATGAAGAGCACGAGGCCAAGTTCCGCAGGGTCGTGCGCCTTCGCCGCGAGCTGGGCGTGCCGGTAGCTACCCTTCTGGATACCAAGGGACCGGAGATCCGCCTGCGCGATTTTGAGGAAGGTAAAGTGGTGCTCGAGAAGGGGCAGACTTTCACACTGACGACAGAAGAAGTGATGGGCAACAGCGAGAGGGCTTCGGTCACTTATAAGGATCTGCCGATGGATGTGAGCGTTGGCGGCATGGTTCTGATCGACGACGGCCTGATCGGGCTGCGCGTAGATTCCAAGACTGACACCGAGGTGGTCTGCACGGTCATCAACGGCGGCCCTGTGTCCAACCACAAGGGCGTGAACCTGCCCGGCGCCGATCTTTCGATGCCTTTTATCAGCAAGCAGGACCGCTCGGATATCGAGTTCGGCTGCAGGATGGGATATGATTTTATCGCGGCTTCCTTCACGCGCACAGCTAAGGACGTCAACGAGATCCGCGAGATCCTCAACGCCAACAACAGCCGCATGAAGATCATTGCCAAAATAGAGTCTGTCCAGGGCGTCAACAACATCGAGGAGATCCTCGAGGCGGCGGACGGCGTCATGGTTGCCCGCGGCGACCTCGGCGTGGAAGTGCCGCTTGAGGAAGTTCCTGTTATCCAGAAGCACATCATCAAGAGAGCTGTCCAGCTGGGCAAGATCGTTGTCACAGCGACTCAGATGCTTGATTCCATGATGAAGAATCCTCGTCCGACAAGGGCAGAGGCGACCGACGTCGCGAACGCGATCTATGACGGAACAACAGCTATCATGCTCTCCGGCGAGACGGCGGCAGGCAGCTATCCTGAGGAAGCTGTTATGACGATGTCTACTATTGCAGAGCGCGCTGAGCAGGATATCCACTACAGACAGCGCATGAAGCTGCTTGACGATGACAAGACTGATATCACGACGGCGATCTCTCACGCCACCTGCACTGTAGCTGAGGACATCGGAGCCAAAGCGATCATCACGGTCACGATCTCCGGGTTTACGGCGAACCGTCTCTCCAGATATAAACCCACCTGCCCGATCATCGCATGCACCATCAGCGAGTCTGTGGCGTGCCAGATGAACGTGCTCTTTGACGTTTTCCCGCTCAACATTCCACAGGAGGACAGAGAGGAAATGCTCTTTGACGCAGCGGTTGACGCGGCCAAGAAGGCCGGCTATGTGGAAAAGGGCGACAGCATCGTCCTTACAGCAGGCGTGCCGCTTGGCGTCGCGGGCAACACGAACATGACGAGAGTGATTGAAGTGTGGTAAACTCTGAGGGATTCCACATTAATGACGAGAGTGATCGAAGTATGGTAAACCAGGACGGAACCGGGAGGCACAGAATATTTTGCCTGATGGGCAAGAGCGGCACCGGGAAAGATACTATATACAGAGAACTGCTTAGTGACGGGGCGCTTCCTTTTGAGCGCCTCGTTCCCTGTACGACGAGGCCGATCAGGGCCGGCGAGCAGAACGGGCGGGAATATCATTTTTACAGCGTGGAGGAGTTTCTGGCGCTGGAGCGGGCCGGCAAGGTCATCGAGTCGCGCTGTTATGAGACGGTGCACGGGCCGTGGTACTATTTCACAGCGGATGACGGGCAGATCGATCTGGCGCACAGAAGTACGCTTATGATCGGGACGCTGGAATCATATCTGGCGCTGCGCGACTATTATGGGGCGGACAATGTGGTGCCCGTTTATCTTGAAGTGGAGGACGGAGAGCGTCTGCAGAGGGCCCTTGACCGCGAGCGCGCCGAGAAGGCGCCAAAATATCGCGAGCTCTGCCGCCGCTTCCTCGCCGACTGCGAGGACTTCTCTGAGGAGAAGATCGCGGAGGCGGGCATCACGAGGCGCTTTCAGAATGATGATTTACAGCGGTGCAAGAGGGAGATCGAGGAGTATCTGGCGGAGATGATGTGAGCAGCCGGCCGGCGCGGCGGCTCAGGACAGTCGCGGAACGGAAGACGCTGCGCGCCCCGAGGATAAGGAATGCGGAAATTTTCGGATATAATCGGCCAGAAGGCCATTATAGAGCATCTGTATAACGCCCTGAGAACGGGCAGTATTTCCCATGCCTATATTCTGAGCGGAGACGCGGGGTCGGGCCGGAAGACTATCGCGTCGATCTTTGCGGCCGCGCTCCAGTGCGAGGACCTGCAGGAAGAGGAGACGGAGGAACCGGATCAGCCCGCTAGCCGCATGCGCAAAAGGAAGCTTCTTGAGCCCTGCGGCCGGTGTCTCTCCTGTATTCAGTCCGAGAGCGGCAACCAGCCGGACATAATTACGATCAGCCACGAGAAGCCGAACAGCATCGGCGTGGGAGAGATCCGTAGAATGCGCGCGGATCTGCAGATCAAGCCCTATTCCAACGCACGGAAAGTCTACATCATTCCGGACGCGGAGAAACTGACGATCCCGGCGCAGAACGCTCTGCTCAAGACATTGGAGGAGCCGCCGGAATATGCGGTCATTATTTTGATCGCGAATGGGCTGTCCGCTTTTTTGCCGACGATACTGAGCAGGTGCGTCGTGCTGCAGACCCGGGCGGTGGAGGAGGCGCAGATCGCGAGCTTTCTGCAGCGTGAGAAGGAGCTTCCGAAGGAGCAGGCGGCGATCCTGGCGCGTTTTGCGGGCGGAAATCCGGGGCAGGCGCTTCTACTCACGGATGACAGGGAATTTCTGGAACTGCGTGACCGAACTGTGGACTTTCTGGCGCACTTAAGCCGGACGGACGCGGTGCGGATCAGCGAGTTCTCGTCGAATATTGACACAGGGCGGCGGGACGAGGTACTGGACTTCGTCCTGATGTGGTTCAGGGATGTTCTGCTCTATCACAGCACGCAAAAGAGTGAGAACTTGATTTTTCAGGAGGACATACAGTATATTATAGAAGCCGCAGGTATGCTCGGCTTTGAGCGGCTCGGCAGGATCCTCGACGAGATCGACACGGCGTCGCGCCGCCTCAGGGCAAATGTGGCAGCGGATTCGGTGTTTGAGATCATGTTCCTGAAGATCCGGCAGCAGTACCGCCGACGCATCTGACCCCGGCGTTTATGTACCTGATAGAGAAGTTAGACAGGAAAATTGCAAATGGATACCATAAAATATACAGAGATTAAACAGGAAAGCAGCAGGATCGAGATTCACGGGGACAACGTGGAAGTCATCGATGTCGCGCAGGCGGAAGTGCGCAAGATCGAGATCGTGGCTGCCGCGCAGGCGAAAGCCATTGCCATGAAGGAAGAAGAAACTGCAGCAGAAGACTCTTTTGAAGAGGAAGTTGCGGCAGCAGAAGAATTTGCAGCAACAGAAGAAGCTGCGGCAACAGAAGAAGCTGCAGCAGCAGAGACAGAGGAATCTGCAGAAGAGGAATCCGCAGCAGAAGAGGAAGCTGAGGAGAGTACGATCCCCGCGGAGGACAGCGATGAAAAGGTGCACGTGATCGGCGTCCGGTTCAGAACAGCCGGCAAGATCTACTTTTTTGACCCGGGCGAGTGGGAAGTCAGGCACGGCTGCCATGTCATCGTCGAGACTGCGCGCGGCGTCGAGTACGGCACTGTGGTCGGCCTGCCCATGGATGTCAAGGCCAGCAAGGTGACCCAGCCCCTCAAGGAGGTCATCCGCGTCGCGACTCTGGAGGATAACGAGATCGAGCGCAGCAACCGCGCCAAGGAGAAAGAGGCTTACCGCATCTGCCAGGAGAAGATCCTGGCCCATGGCCTCGATATGAAGCTGATCAACGCCGAGTATACTTTCGACAACAGCAAGGTGCTGTTCTACTTTACGGCGGACGGAAGGGTCGATTTCCGCGATCTGGTCAAGGACCTCGCCAGCGTTTTCCGCACCAGGATCGAGCTGCGTCAGATAGGCGTCCGCGACGAGACCAAGATTCTGGGCGGCTACGGCATCTGCGGAAGACCTCTGTGCTGCCACACATGGATGAGCGACTTCATTCCGGTTTCGATCAAGATGGCAAAAGAGCAAAACCTCTCGCTCAATCCCGGCAAGATCTCAGGTGTCTGCGGCAGACTGATGTGCTGCCTCAAGAATGAGGCGGACACCTATGAGGAGCTGAACCGCACCCTTCCAAAGGTCGGCGACGAGGTTCAGGGCAATGACGGCCTCAGCGGGCAGGTGGAGAGCGTCAATGTGCTCCGCCAGACAGTCCGCATCCTTGTGGAAGTGGACGACGAGAAAGAATTCCACGAATATCACGTGAAAGATCTGACTATCCTCCGCAGAAGGCGCAGAGGCGGCAATCGCACACGCAAAGACAACGCGGTCGATTCCAAGGAAGTCCAGGAGCTCGAGAAGCTTGAGAGTCAGGAGCGCCAGGAATCCCGCGGCGATAACAAGAACCGAGGCAGCAGGAACAATAAACCGAACCGGAACAAGAACCGCCGCAGACAGGAGAACAATAATGCACAGTGACGACAGGATCCCGGAATCGCAGTTGGTGCGCCCCGGGGAGAAAGTCGACGACCTCCAGCGCAGCGGACTGAGGATCATCCAGGATCCCGCGAAGTTCTGCTTTGGCATGGACGCGGTGCTCCTGACCGGCTTTATACAGGAAGGAATCGGCGGACGATCCATGGCGCGCGAAGATATGCTGGATCTGGGCACCGGAACGGGGATCATCCCGCTTCTTATGTCTGCAAAATCAGATCTTCGTACTCTGACAGGACTGGAGATCCAGCCGGACAGCGCCGACATGGCGAAAAGGAGTGTAGAACTCAACGGGATTTCAGACAGAGTCCGGATCCTGCAGGGAGATATCAGAGAGGCAGATACGCTTTTTGCGCCTGCCTCTTTTGGCATTGTTACATGCAATCCGCCCTATATGATCGGCGGGCACGGCCTCCGGAACCCGGACAGCCCCAAGGCGATCGCGAGACATGAGGTCCTGTGCGATTTTGACGACGTGGCCGGGGCGGCGGAGAGACTGCTTAAGACAAGCGGCCATTTCTTCCTTGTGCACCGGCCTTTCCGGCTCGCAGAGATTATGACTACCCTGCGCGACCATGGCCTTGAGCCCAAGAGGATGCGCCTTGTCTATCCTTTCATCGACAGGGAGCCTAACATGGTCCTTTTGGACTGCGTGCGCGGCGGCAGGCCCCGCCTCACTGTGGAGAAGCCGCTGATCGTCTACAAAGAGCCCGGCAAGTACACAGATGAGATCTACGAGGTGTACGGCTACTAGAATACAGGAGCAAAACAGTGAAAGAGACCGATAAATCACTATATATAAGTAACGAAACGGCAGAGCCCTCCGAGGGTACGAGGGAAAGCAGCTGTGCGGAACCGGAAACCTGCAGCGAAGCGGTTGCGGAACCCCGCATCTATGCGGAGCCGGGAACTCTCTACCTCTGCGCCACTCCCATCGGGAATCTGGGCGACATCACAGAGCGCGTGCTGCGCACTCTGGAGTCGGTGGACCTGATCGCGGCGGAAGATACCCGCAACACACTGCGCCTGCTCAACCACTTCGGGATCAAAAAACCTCTCACCAGCTATCACGAGTATAATAAGTACACGAAGGCCGAAGAGCTGATCAACAAACTCCGCCGCGGCGCCAGCATAGCGGTCGTTACGGACGCCGGAACGCCCGCCATCTCCGATCCCGGCGAAGTGATCGCGGCCATGTGCCTTGAGCAGGGGATCCGGGTGACTTCGCTGCCCGGCGCCTGCGCGCTGATCACAGCGCTGACAATGTCCGGAATGCCTGCGAGAAGATTCTGTTTTGAGGGATTTCTGCCTGCGGACAAGAAGGAGAGAAGGTATATTTTGACACAGCTGCAGAGAGAGGAGCGCACGACGATCCTCTACGAGGCACCCCACCACCTGCGCGGGACTTTGCAGGAACTGTACGATAACCTCGGGGACCGCAGGATCACGCTGTGCCGCGAACTGACCAAGAAGTTCGAGGAGGCGCTGCCGATGACGCTGGCTTCCGCGATCAGGTATTACGGAGAGAACGAGCCGCGGGGCGAGTATGTACTGGTGCTGGCGGGGGCCGACCGGGCAGCGCTGGAGGAGGAAAAGCGCAGGAATTTCGAGGAAATGACTCTCGAGGAGCACATGGCTCTGTACACGGACCAGGGGCTGAGCCGCAAGGATGCGATGAAAAAAGTCGCGGCCGACAGAGGCGTCTCGAAGAGGGATATATACAAAGAATTGATGGATCAGTGAGTATGAAAAAGTGCAAGTCAGGATCCGAAAAGAACGAAAACTCAGTGAACTTTTTTTGAACAGAGTTGACATCTTTTTAATGAGTGTTAAATTTAGTTTAGGTTAGTGGGCGCTTTTTCCACACCGGAATCAGTATTAACAAAATGAGACAGGAAAGGGTTATCTGATCAATCTGACAACTTGAGGCGAATATGCAATTCTTACAGAGATTGATAGAAAACTTCATAAAAGAGCATGTAAAAAGGAAACGCTTGTACAGGGTTGTGTCTGTATTAGCGTGTATTGTCGTGTTCGTAACAACGTATGCGATGATCCTTCCCGCGATCACTCTGGACAGGGAAATGGCAGCGGAGCAGCCCGGCATAGAGGCGGAAGTATCCAATGACCCCGCTTCAGCAGGAGCTGTCATTGACGATAGCGACACGGAAGAACCTGAACCCGAAGAGCCGCCGGAGGAAACTGTGGATACGGCAGATCCCGAACCGGCAGACGGCGAAGGCGCCGGCCAGACAGGTGAAGAAGATGCCGGCCAGACAGACGAGAACAGTAAGCAGGGCGCCGATGACACCGAACCGGCAGACGGTAACGAAGGACAGGGAGGCGAAGACGCAGCCCCGGCAGCTGACAGCAGCGCACAGGAAGCTGAAGACACCGGGACGTCAGCCGGTGATGACGCGCAGGCAGGCGGAACTGTAGAAGCAGCAGGAACCTCAGCCACTGAGAATTCAGAGGAAGGCAGGACTGAAGCAATTGTCGAAAACGCTCCTGAAGTCGAACTTATCACAGAGGACACGCAGCTTGTATTCGAAGGCGAGGACTATTATGTCTACGCCGATTTTGGCATGTCTGCAAAACTGCCTGTTGGCGTAAAACTCGAGGTTAAGGAGATCACTAAGGAGAAAGATCCGGAAGTCTACGAGGAGTACTATACGAAGGCCCTGAGCGAAATGCAGGACAAGTATAACGAGAATACGACGCTGTCTTTTGCCAGGTTCTATGATATCGCGTTTATGTATGAGGGCAAAGAGATCGAGCCGGCAGGCGAGGTGAAGGTGCGCATTGAATACAAGGAAGCGGTCGAGGTCCCGGAAGAGGCGAACGTTGACGCGCTCCATTTTGATGCACAGAAAGACGAAAAGCCTACAGTCATCGAGTCGGAAATGAAGACTGAGGACGGCGTAAATATGAGCGGAGTGGAATTCACTTCGGGAAGTTTTTCCGTCTACGGCGTCGTCGGGTCGGTGATCGAGAAGACGATCCTTGCCAGCGACGGCAGAAATTATACAGTAACTGTTGAGTTTGGAAGTGACGCCGGGATTCCTGTTGGCACTGACCTTACTGTGGAGGAGATAACGCAGTTTGAGGGCGTTTCCGATGTGGCCACAGTGTATGAGCACTACGCGGACAAGGTAAGCGAGGCTCTGGATCTTGACACGGCGATCTTTGAATATGCGCGCTTCTTCGACATCAGCCTTGTGAAGGACGGAGAGAAGATCCAGCCTGCGGAAGGCAGCAGTGTGAATGTGAAGATCGAACTGGCTGACACCGCAAGTGACAGCCTTAAAGTGCTGCACTTCGAAGGAGATGCCGTACACTCGGATTCCGACGGTATCGAAGAACAGACAGAATTCGAACAGATTTCCACGCCGGAAGAGATGGAGAACGCTTCTGTGTCCGGCACAGTGACTTTCGAAACAAACGCTTTCTCTGTCTACGCGATTGTGGAAGAGCAGGAACCTATGCCATCGAAGGGGTGGAATAAGGTGCCGACGGTCGACGAGATTGCACAGCTTAGCGGCGAAGGCGTCGGATTCCTTATGCATCATCCGGACGGGTACTATTTTACCAATAAGGGCTACGTGGTCAAAGGTACCCGCACGGGTATCCTCAAGACTGCTCAGACGAGTGATCCGGATACAGCGATAGAGGGAGGAGCGGTTCTTTACTATTTTGAGCAGCAAACAGGCTCGACGAACAAGTTCAAGGTATATTGTTACGGAGATGACGAAGAGAAACTGTATATCAGACAGAGAGGCGACAGCCTGTCCCTTGTTCCGGGGGCGCAGGCGTCTGTCTTTACGATCAGCGATTTCGCCGGAAATGCCGAGACTTTCAACATGCTCGGATCAGGTGGATATTACTGGAATATGCAGGGCGGCACAAATGGAAAAGGCTTTGCAGCTTACACCGGCGCGACGGATATAAACGCGAGAATGCAGCTTGAATACTACACGGACGGACTGGATGATCCCTACGATCTAAACGGCAAGACGTTCGGAATCGCATACCACGATAACTCGGCGGTATCCGCAGGTCTTATGGCTGAGGAGAAGACGGTCAGCGGAAAGAGCCGCCTCGTCGGCTTTAAGACCGTCATGAAACCCAACGTCCTGGACAACAATGGTATTCTTCTGGTTGCGGAAAACAGCGACCTCTCGCAGTGGACTTTTGAGTCCGTGCGGGGAGACAGATACTACATAACCACGGAAGTGGACGGAGTCAAAAAATACCTCACGATAACGAATGACCAGGTGACCCTGGAGGATCAGCCGGACAGCGAGAAATCTTTGATCCAGGCAAGGCCGGGAACCGAAAGCAACAGCGGCAAGTGGCGTTTTACAGTGGGGAACTACTCTCTGAACCTCGCGGGCAGCGCAGCAGACGGATTTAACGCCGCGACCGGATCCGGTGCCACGATCTGGATGAATCTTGTGGAGAAGTCCGTCCTGAACGACGACGACTTCACCCTGTATACAGCCCAGAAAGTAAGTGTCTCTGATACGACCAATGTATATGACGGACAGCAGATCCTCATTTATACCCGTATCTGGAACGACGAGAAGAAGAAATATGAATTTTTTGCCGTAGACAGCGACGGCAGCCTGATCCCCTGCTACGACACGGGGGACAAAATAGAGTGGATCGGAAGCGCAGTCAATACCGCGCTGTGGGAATTCAACGAGTACACAAATCCGGACGGCACTTTAAGCTATTACTACGATCTGAGGAATACACAGTACGGCGACTACATCGCGCCCCAGGTGTCAGGCGGCCAGATTCTGTCCAGCAGCCCCATAGGTCTGAATATGAACGGCAGACGCTACGGCGAGAGTTTGACAAAGATCGTGGCGTGGGACGACCAGAATTACGCCTATGTGGGCCTCAAGACCGAGAACGGACGTGTGGTGGCCTGCCCGCTGGATGAGGCGGAGGACTTCTATTTTGCCGTGATCACACCGGTCGATCCGCACGACCACCTGACGACCGCACCTACGATCGACGGTGAAGAGTACGGAATCACCATGAAGATGATCGATTTCCACAATGAAATCGTTGATTCAAGAGACGCCAAGCAGACGGAGTATTTTGGCTTGGATTCAAATTACGCCGGACTTCTGTCGACTGACCTGGATGAGAACGGATATCCGAATACTACGGCCAGTACAGGAGCGGTGCGCAATCTCTCCGGCCTGTTCGACGACATGACGGATGTCAACCACTTGTTCCTGCAGAGCATCTACAATGAGAGCGGCTACTTCGAATACAACAGTACCGCAAACTTCGCGCATCTGAACGGGGACGGAACATTTACAGTCTACGATCAGCTCGCGGCGATCGGCACAGTGGACCGCCCGACAAGAACGCACGGACAGTTCATGCCCTACAACGAGATCGTTGAGGGCCGCTATGCAAAGGTGACCAACCAGACAGATGTCCTGCAGAATCCGCTGCCGGATACAGATCCCCGAAAAGGAGAGAAACTGTATCTGATCGGACAGAATCAGGCCGATTACTTCTTCGGCATGGAGATGTCGGCGTCATTTACGCAGACTGCCAACGGACTGGATGCATGGGGCCACGACATCATCTTCGAATTCTCCGGAGACGATGATTTCTGGTTCTATGTGGACGGAGAGCTGGTCATTGATCTGGGCGGCGTGCACAGCGCGATGACAGCTTCGATCAACTTCAGGACCGGCGAAGTGAAGAGCAGCAGAGGAAACTCCACACTTTACAATATTTTCAGAAGTAATTACGAGGCGAGAGGTATACCTGAAGCGAAGATTGAGGAGCTGCTCGCAGAGAAATTTACACTGAGTGAAAGCGGGAATTACATCTTCAAAGACTATACGAACCACGATATGAAGATGTTTTACATGGAGCGCGGAGCAGGCGCGTCCAACCTGTACATGCGATTTAACCTCGCAGCTGTCAAGCCCGGCACTGTGGTACTGAGCAAAGAACTCTCGGGCACGGAGAACGCGAACAACTCCACCATAGAGTTCCCGTATCAGATCTATTACAAGACCAAAAATGATCCCGGCGAGACCTATCATCTCCTGAATGAAAAGACAGACGACAAGTACAATGTGACCCTGAAGGGCACGACTACCCCTGTCAAATTCAAGGAGGAATTTACGCCGGCCGGTGGAACTGAGGGATATGAAAAATGCTTCTTCCTCAATCCCGGCCAGTCAGCGGTCATCACTTTCCCGGAAGACACGGTTGACTACTACATCGTCGAGTGCGGCGTCAAACCCGCTGTATATGACCGGGTGACAGTCAATGATGAGGAGATACACGGAACACCGACACAAAATCCGGACAGGGAAGATTTTGCCACATCGAAGGCAACCTTAGAGGAGCGGCCCGAGGTGGACTATGACAACCATGTCAGCGACGGTGCGATGCGGACGCTCTCCTTCGACAAATGGCTGTACGATTCAGATGGAAATACCCGGCTGAATTATCCGGATGATGAATCATTATTTAACTTCCGTATCTATCTGGGCAGCGAAAACGCGGATCCGGATGACCTGCCTCTGGCCAACATGTACGATTACCATGTTAAAGATCCCGACGGCTGCTACTGCAGATGGGATACACCTGATCAGAGGTTTGTCTCACTCGGGAAGACAAATTACGACGATTTGAATGAGGAAGAAAAGAAATCGGCGACGTTTACGACATCGATTTACGGAACCATTTCCAAGATCCCCGCGGATCACACAATTGAACTCCGAAACCTTATCGTAGGCACCCAGTACAAACTGGAAGAGAGAATTACCGAGATTCCCCGCGGCTACACACTGCGTCTCCTTGACGGTTATCAGAGGATCGATGAGGGGCATTACATCAACAACAGAGATGTCCCGATCAGCGGAACGATCGCCGTGGATGAGGACCCGAAACTGAGAGTCAGCAACCAGAAGGGCTGGGGACTCACAGTTGAGAAGATATGGTCAGACAAGGACTTCATGGAGAGCCACGACGATATCTATTTTGCCGTGTACCTGAAGGAACAGGGCGGAGGAATCTCCCCTGATCCGGTTGAAGGAACTGTCAGAAGATTTTCTGATACCGATAAGGATGTTTACTACTTCTTTGGGGCTCTCAATAATGACAGACCGTTCTCGGATTATGTCATAAGAGAAGTAACGGTGACCAAGGGCCCTGATTTCAATGTGGATGCGAACGGCAAAGTGACCGGTTACAGTTCTGTGACTCCGATCGAAGAAGGCGGAACGCTGGAGATCGGCGGAAAACCTGTCGGTGGAGAGCCCAGAGAAGGATACGTGTATTCGGTCCACTATGAACCGGGCGAGCAGACCCTGCACAACGAAAATGTGCGGACGGATAAGGTGATAAATTCCCGTCCCGGTATTGAAATTTACAAAAAAGACCTGTCCGGAGATATCCTTGCCGGAGCGGTCTTTACACTGAAAGACTCGGAAGGCCGGGATGTGGCGGCAGCTTCTTATACATCCCGCGCGGGCGATGGCCTGATCACGATCGCATACCTGTCAGTGGGCACCTATACGCTGACAGAGACAAATGCGCCGAAGGGGTTTGTGGCTCTGCCCGAACCTGTGACGATCACAGTTGATGAGGAAAACAATGTGACGGTAGACGGTCCCCAGGGCCTGTGGGAACTGGATGCTCATCCCGCGAGCGGAATGACAGCCGCGATCACCGTCAAGAACAGGCCGACCGCGTTCCGTGTCGTGAAGGTCGGCAGCGAAGAGCCGGGGTCTGACCCCGATTCCGTGAACCCGCTTGAGGGCGTGCACTTTGCGCTGTACCGCCAGGTGACGGACGTACACGGACATAAAGTCAAAGACTACAAGCCTATGACAGGCTATGAAGACCTTGTGACGAATGAAAACGGTATCGTACCAAATGTCACAATGAACCTCCCTGTGGGAACTTACTACCTGACAGAGACGAGGACGATTGAAGACTACGATATTTTGGCAGAGGACCTCTGCTTTACGATCGGAAGCGACGGAACAGTCTCGATAGAGTCTGCAGGGCACCAGAGCTGGCTGACCCAGGAGACAGATCCGGAGACCGGAAATGTGGCTTACCTGATCACGATCCCGAATGATAAGCAGCACAAGGTCAGCTTCAAGAAAGTCGATGTCGAAAAACCGTATGATTCGGCGCTGGCCGATGCAGTTTTCGACCTATACCGCGTCATAGACGGTCAGAGGGAGAGCACGCCAATGCTGAGCGGACTGAAGTCCGGCGCGGACGGAATGCTCGCGCTCGGCGGCTCGGATGTGTTCCGGCTGCCCGTCGGCACATACCACCTTATTGAAACAACTGCGCCCAAAGGCTATTACATCAGGAAATTGCCGGTCATTGTAGTCGTGACGCATGATCCCGCACCAAGTGCTGTGCATTACGATGACGGAACCGCAATATCCCAGGATGGCAGAGGAATCACTTACAGCCTGGAAACCGGCGTCTACACGATGCTGATCTCCAACTCCACGGGTGTCGCGCTGCCTTCCACAGGCGGACCCGGCACGAGAATGCTTACCATTCTCGGTCTGATCCTTGTGATCACAGCAGCGGCCGGACTGGCACTGCGGGCGTCTCAGAGAGGTTTTCAGGGCAGAAAGGGGGCGGATTAAATCGGGATAATGGCAACAGACAGGCAAAATATACCGCAGCTCCCGAACACCGCCGAACTGGAAGAGGCCGTAAAGCGCGACCGCTACTATCACAGATTCCGCAATATGGTGACGAGCACCTTCCTCACGCTGGTAGTCGTCGCCGCGGCAGCTGTACTGGTGGCAGTACTCTTCCTACCGGTCCTGAGGATCTACGGGAAATCAATGAGAGGAACCCTGGATAACGGAGACATCGTGGTGTCCGTCAAGAGTTCCAATATGAAGACCGGAGACGTTGTTGCTTTCTATTACAACAACAATATTCTGGTCAAGCGCGTGATCGCCGGTCCGGGCGACTGGGTGGACATAGACAAGGACGGAAACGTCTTTGTCAACCACGAGAAACTGGAGGAACCTTATCTCGACGATAAGGCCTATGGGGAGACGAACATCGAGCTCCCCTACCAGGTTCCGGACGGCAGGATCTTCGTCATGGGAGACAACAGATCGGTCTCCATTGACTCACGCAACACATCGATCGGATGTGTCTCAGAAGAACAGATCGTCGGTAAGATCGTTTACCGCGTCTGGCCGCTCTCGCAGATCGGGAGAGTGCGCTGATAAAATGTAACCGGCCCTTTCAGGGCTCAAATAAAACGAGTCCCGAAAGGACTACAGAAAGGATGGAAACATGAAAAAAACAAAGAGGATTCTTGCGTTAGTACTTGCTTTCGTGCTTTGCATGGCGATGGGATCTGCTGCATTTGCAGCGGAAGAGCCGTCAACACCCAGTATAACGATCAAAACCACCTCTGAAACCGCTGAGGGCCAGTCGGATACCACAGAGTATAAATGGTACCGAATTTTTGAGGCGGACATCGAGGAAGACCCCGTTCAGGATGGAGCGACGCAGTCAGACGGTAAAGTTGCTTACTACGTAGACTCGGCGGCTAAAGCAGCTCAGATTGAAGCGACCGGGCTTTTCAATATAACCAAGGTTGTCGATATAGACAAGTGGTATGTCGAATTAAAAGAGGGCAAAACAGTACAGGAGATCGCAACGGCTTTTGCGGCAATGAATCTGTCCGTGTTTCCTACCGGTGGCTTCGCACAGGATACAGTCGGCGGAAGCGCTACATCCGGAACAGTTGCTCCCGGTTACTATTTCATCACTTCAACAGCCGGTGCGAATGTAGTGATCCAGACACTGACCGCAGTCGAAATTGATGAAAAGAACACTTTCCCTACTGTGGAGAAAAAGATTGACGAAACAGATAAACATGCTCAGATCGGTGATGAAATTGGGTTCACACTGACCGTCAGTGTTCCCCAATCGGCTAATGATAAGATTGTTCTCACTGATGTAATGACCCAGGGACTTACATTCTTGAGATTCGACCATGTAAAATCCGGTGAGAATGATGTGAATTATACTGTTAATCCGCCTTCTCCGATAAATAATTTCACGATCACTTTTGACAAAGCCACAGTAATAGCCAATCGTGGCAAGGAGATCGAAGTCAAATACACAGCTATCCTTAATAATAAGGCAGTCGTCGGTACTCCGGAAAAGAATACAGTGACTTTAGATTATGGCGAAAACTATACATCCAAACCGAAGGAAGTCGAGACCAACACGTACAAGTTTGACTTTGACAAGGTAGACGGTAAGAATACCGCAACTAAACTGACAGGCGCAAAATTTGTACTTAAGCGCGATAACAATATTCTGCCCCTTGTAGTTATTGAGGAAGGAAAGACCTACCGCATTGCTATGTCAGATGATACCGAAACTGTTACAGAGATTACTACAAAAGGAACTACTGTGACGATCAATGGTCTTGACACAGACGTTACCTATTATCTGCATGAGACCAAAGCTCCTACTGGCTACAATGTGCTTGAGAGTGACGTCGAAGTAAAAGCAGATCAGGGAACATTTGTCCATCAGGATATTAAGAACTACAAAGGTACAGTTCTTCCTTCCACCGGCGGTATGGGCACAACTGTCTTCTACGTGGTCGGAGGCATCCTTGTAGTTGGCGCGGCAGTTCTGCTGATCTCCAAGAGAAGAATGAGCGACCGCTGAACATAGTCAAAAAACAGAACACGTCAATAATGAACAAACCGGTCATTGCTTCGACAAAAAACAGAAAAGAGAGGGTGAAGCCGGCCCGTGGAAACGCGGACCGGGCTTTCACCCTGATTCTCGTGGCAGCTATGCTTGTGGGAATCGGCCTCCTGTCCTACCCGACGCTTTCGGATTACTGGAACTCCTTTCACCAGTCAAGAGCAGTAATGAGTTACGCGGAACATGTCTCGGACATGAACGCGGAAGAATATGAAAGATTACTCTCTGAAGCGAGAGTTTATAATGAGAGATTCGCCCAAGACGGCTTAGACTGGCACATGACGGAAGAAGACAGGGCGGAGTACGAGAGCATACTTAATGTCGACGGCAACGGCATCATGGGATACATCAAGATCCCCAAGATCGACGTGATGCTTCCTGTTTATCACGGGACAGCGGAAAACGTTCTGCAGACGTCCATCGGTCATCTGGAGAGTTCTTCCCTGCCTGTGGGCGGAGAGAGCACCCACTGTCTTTTGTCCGGGCACAGAGGCCTTCCTTCAGCGAGACTCTTCACGGATCTTGACCAGCTCCGGGAAGGCGACACATTCACAATAACGGTTCTGAATGACACACTCACCTACGAGGTGGACCACACCTGGATCATAGAGCCCGAGGATCTCACCCACCTTCAGATTGAGAAGGGGGAAGATCTGTGCACACTGATCACCTGTACACCTTATGGCATCAATACGCATAGGCTTCTGGTGAGAGGGCACAGGATCCCGAACGCTGACGGCGGTGCAATGGTCGTGGCCGACGCGATCCAGATCAGGCCGGTGTTCATCGCGCCGTTCCTGGCGATCCCCATTTTGGTCCTCCTGCTCATCGGGATGCTGATCAGCACAAGCTTGAACAGGCAAAAGGCCAGAAACTACAAAGCGGATTACCTGAATGCGCACAGTCTCGAAGAGCCGGAACTGGAAATCGAAGATAAAGACATGATCATAGATGCTGTCAAAGCATTTATTGAAAAGAGAAAATGAACCTGTAATAAGAACCCGTAATGAGGAAAGCAGCTCACGGAAAGGCAGTTTATGAAGCGCATCAGTATATTCAATAAGAATACTGGAGGAAGAGCGGCGGCACTGGCCTTGTGCCTGGCGCTGTTCTTGGCGTGGATTTTTCCCCTCGCGGCTGCGGCTGCGGATCCGGACGAGTTTCCGGATCTGGACAGGCCCGGCTCCATTACGGCAACTTTTACATACTATGACAAGACTTCCGGCAAGACGCTGCCTGTGTCGGGTGGCAACTCCGTCGGCCTCTACGAAGTGGCGGACGTAGTCATCGACAACGGCTTCCGCTTTGTCCTCGATCCGCGCTTCGAATCCGCGGGCGAGCTCCCGGCAACCAGTGAGGAACTCGACAGCGCTAACTCAGAGCTTGCAGCTAAAATGGCCAAAATAGCGGCCGCCTACGATTTTGACATAGCGCCTGTCGGAATTGACTCCGGCGGAACAGTGTCATTTTCTGATCTTAAAGTCGGTCTCTACCTCGTCATGCAGGCTGGGTGGGGCTCCGGCGACAGTAAATTTGAGATCGCGCCCTTCCTGGTCTCGATCCCTTACCACAATCCCGACGGAACCTGGAATTACGACGTGAGCGCCCAGTCAAAGCCGATCACGATCACCTGGTACCCTCCGGAGTCCCCCGACAAGCCCGTTAAGCCCCGGAAGCTCCCGCAGACAGGACAGCTGTGGTGGCCCGTACTGGCGCTCGGCGCGGCAGGCGCGGCGTTTATCATTGCCGGTGCTGCCATGAAGCGCAGGTAAAATGCATGAAAGTGTTTGACTTTGACAACACCCTCTATCGCGGCGAAAGTTCGCTGGATTTCTCGCTGTACATGATCCGGACCCACAAGAAGATCCTTCTGTATCTGCCGGTGATCATGGCGAATGCGATCAGCTACAAACTGTGCCTTGTGGACAAGGATAAGCTCGGCGCAGAGATCAGCAAATACATGAAACTCATCATCCGGGATAAGCACGAGATCAGGCATCTCGTCAAGACGTTCTGGCAGACGCACGCCAACCGGCTGGACGCCGACATGCTAAAGCGGATCGGACCGAACGACCTGATCATTACTGCCGGACCCGATTTTCTTCTTGACGGGATCCGGGACCGACTCGGCACGCAAAACATCATTAGCTCCGAAGTCGACCTCGACCGGATAGAGATCCTTCACTTCAACTTCAAGGACAACAAAGTCAGCAGATTCAGGGAACTGTACGGAGACGCGAAGATCGACGCTTTCTACACCGATTCCTATAATGACCGGGCGCTGATGGAGATCTCAGACAAAGTCTTTCTGGTAAAGAAGGGCAAAATAAAACGAATTCAGTAAACAGGAATAGATTAACTATGACAGAGAAAGAATTGTTAAGCCTAAAAAAGTCAGAACTTCTGGAGATTATGCTGGCCCAGAGCCGGGAGATCGACTCCCTGCGCGCGCAGCTCGAGGAGGCTAAGGCGGAGCTTGCCGATAAGCGGATCAGCATCGAGGAGTCCGGTTCCATCGCCGAGGCATCCCTGAAACTGACCCGGATCTTTGAGGAGGCACAGAAAGCTGCGGATCTTTACCTTGAGAATGTGAAGAAGGGAGCGCATCTGAACGAATAAATTCCATAGTTGCCTACGGCGGCCGTCGAGCGGGGAATGAATTTCCTTTTCGGAGGCCGTTTTTTTGTTGGAGTACACCTTGCTATGTGACACTTTGAGTGAGCTGCCCACCGGATTCAGCTAAAAGCCGTATGTGGATGGTGCCTATTTGGGTGTTTTAAAGATTGCTATCCATCGGAGTTGAATGAAACCTCGATATGGATGGAGAGTTAGTATATTCAAACACCATCCGATTTTGTGACAAGCCGTATGTCGATGGAATAATTGTGCCAGACAAGCTTTTCCACACCATCCGATTTTATGACAGGCCATATGTCGATGGAAGATTTGTGCCAGACAAGCTTTTTCAGCACCATCGGATTTGCCGACAAGCCGTATGTGGATGGAAGATTTGTGCCAGACAAGCCATCGACATACCATCGAATTTGCCAGCAGGCCAGAAGTCGATGGAAAATCCGCACCGCCCACAGCATTACAATGCCCCAGTTCCAGCCCGCAATAGTAAAAACAACCGAAAAAATCCTCATATTTCGGGGATTTTCCCCATAGTGCCGAATTAGTTTAAATTGATTGAAATTTAACATAATATATGCTAACTTCAAGATATACCGATGTATTTAGAATGCACTAATAAGGTGCGTCAGCAAAGCTCCATCGTAAGAAAGAGGTAGAATTATGGCAAAAGTAGATTTAACAAAGTACGGTATCACCGGAACAACTGAGATCGTCTATAATCCCAGTTATGAAGAGCTGTTCGAAGCTGAGATGGATCCCAGCCTCGAGGGCTATGAGAAGGGCCAGCTGACCGAGCTCGACGCAGTTAACGTTATGACCGGTATTTTCACCGGCCGTTCTCCCAAAGACAAATATATTGTCATGGACGAGAACTCCAAGGATACAGTCTGGTGGACAACACCCGGTTATCCCAACGACAACCACCCGCTGTCCGAAGAGAACTGGGCAATCCTCAAGGATATCGCCAGGAAAGAGCTGTCCAATAAGAAGCTCTATGTCGTAGATTCTTACTGCGGCGCTAACAAGGACACCCGCATGGCAGTCCGTTTCATCGTTGAGGTTGCATGGCAGGCTCACTTTATCAAGAACATGTTCATCATGCCTACAGCTGAAGAACTCGAGACCTATGAGCCCGATTTCGTTTGCTACAACGCTTCCAAGGCGAAGGTTGAGAACTACAAAGAGATGGGCATGAACTCCGAAACAGCTGCTGCTTTCAACATCACAAGCCGTGAGCAGGTTATCATCAACACATGGTACGGCGGCGAGATGAAGAAGGGTATCTTCTCCATGATGAACTATTACCTTCCTCTGAAGGGCATCGCTGCTATGCACTGCTCCGCGAACACAGATATGGAAG
>Ga0256404_1006233_pt1 | contig 20013 bp, 11 predicted proteins | sample RumenRJG_01DNA_FD_185990 | JGI IMG/M metagenome (GOLD analysis project Ga0256404, IMG submission 185990) | Bovine rumen microbial communities from Lethbridge, Alberta, Canada - RJG_01 | ecosystem: Host-associated > Mammals > Digestive system > Stomach > Rumen | place: Canada: Alberta | collected...
GCACTTCAGCCCATATTCTAAGGGCTTTAACTAAAAACCAACCGGAGAATCGCGAAAAAAATCCGGTTTTCAAGTAACAGTGGAAATGGAAGGGTGATTATTCAGCGTTTCCCTAAAGTCTGCATCCGGAACCGGGACCTCACTGACAGTTGCGCGCAGGTGATCCACATTTCCGAAGTATTCTTTCATCCCCAGCATGAAGGCAGCAACAAAGGATTCCAGCTTCACATCGGATGAGTCCATGGTCGTTGCCGGAATCAGGAGACGCAGGATCTCTGTCTGGAACTCCCGGTACAGGAAAAGGCATTCTTCATAGGCATCTTCTCCCGCCAGTGCCGGATTCTTCCGGGTCTTGCAATAGTACGAATGATTCGGCCCGCCAGTCTCCGGCTGAATCTTTCCACAGTAGCGACAGATTTTAAAACCCTTTCGAACATTCTCTTCTCCGGCAACTGTCATCTTCTCACCGGAGGTATCTGCTTCCCCGAAGTTAATCTCACGAAGAGTCGCCTTCCGAACGAATTCATATCCAAATGGAAAGTCATCGTTGTCCATCTGGTATGCACTGGTGATGTCATGGTCTTCATCCACATCGACCAGAAGTTGCCTCACATAGAAGGTATTGGACCGCTCCTCGCTCTCGTCGCCGACAAGGCTCTTGGTATAATCCATATTGGAGTAGACCATCTGGACTTTCAGCATGCTTCGCACCTGGCCGGAATCCGCCCACGCCGGGCTTCCGCAGACAGGACAGCTTGCCGTATGCTTGCCAGCTTCTTCGATCTCCGCATGGGAACAGTTCGGGCACAGTCTCCAGCGTGCCGCCTGGGCGGTCGTCAGATCGACCTGATCAATCTTCAGTTTTCTTCCGCCGGCATAAAAGCTGTTGTTCGGAGCAAATTCACTGATTGCTGAAGACGCCGAACGGCTGTACTCATAGACAGACTTCTCGTATTTATTTTTCCCTGCGTCCGTAGCCGACCGAGGTGTTTCATCCTCTTTCCTGTACAGAACCGCCTTCAGTACGATTCCCTGCTCAGGGAAAGCATAGTTCGGCAGAAGGCCTTCGTCTGAAAGGAAATTGAATACATTCTTCTTCCCAATCTCCTGAAGGACATTCATCAGTGCGGACTGTTCCCCCTTCAGTTCTTTGATTTCTTCCTCATACGAGCTGTCCTTCGGTTTCGCCTCAAGTTCCTTGATCATTCCCTTCAAATCTTTGATATTGCTTTTCAGCGCGTCCTGCTGTTTCTTCATATCTTCGAACGCATTAAGGATCTTGATGTACATGGGGCTGTCTTTCGAGCCCTTCCCTCGTGCAAAACTCTCCATCTCTGCACGGACGGATGCAGCCTCTTCCGGTGTCCCCCAGGATCCGGCGAACATCTGGATAAATGAATTCAGCTGCCTTGAGAGTGACTTCTTCACATAATTCAGGAAGTTGAATGGAAACAAATCCGCCGGCCGTGCGTTCAGCTGGTTCAGGATCTTCCCGATCTGATCCGGGATTGCTCCATCAGGAATTCCCCTCTTCACCCAGGAGTCCATGCAGAAGGCGACAAACTGGCGTTCCAGGACCGCAGAAGCACGGAGAAAGATTCGCGGCGGAGCTACATTTCCCGCGATCATATCCATTGGATCCGCATAGAAATAAAGATCATGCGGTCTTGCATTGGCAACAGCGAGGGTCAGTGCATTGCCATCCCGTCGTCCTGCCCGACCTGCCCGCTGCAGGAATTTGCTCTGCTCCGGCGGCATGCTGCACAGAATTACAGTGGACAGGTCCCCGATATCGATACCCATCTCAAGAGTAGGGGTACAGGAAAGGACGTTAGGGTCCCAGAGCCGCTGTGAATCTTTTCCACGCTTGAAGTCTGCCTCCAGCCTTTCTCTGTCATCGCGCTCAAGAAGGCCGGTATGTTCCCTTGCATTGATTCTTTCCAGATCTCCGGAAGAATAAAGTTTTCCATAATAACCCAGCGCAGAGTCTGGATTCTCCTGAAGGCAGCCCGCACATGCGGTCCGCATACAGGGAGCATCCTTCCAGAACTCACAGTCCGCTTCTGAAACACTGTAGACTGCACCGCAGCTGTCGCACCGCATTGAGACGACATCAGGGGAGACGTAGACTCTCTCCTTATTCAGGGCATATACTCTTAGTTCCGGAGAAGGCGTCAGTACAGTAACTACGCCTTGCTTTGCCGACTCCTCAAGAATGATATGGACCAGATTTGCATATGTGGAGGACTCCACCATGACTGTCCTGCAGCAAGCCCCGATCCAGTCTGTGTACCTGTGTGAATAGACCGTATCCACATCGAACGGTTTTCTCTGTCCGAAATTGCCTTCCGCCACAAATCGCGGGGTGTTTCGTCCGCTCTGCAGCCCGGGGAGCCAGCGGTTCCGATCGTTTGAAAGAAAATAGTTCTTGAAGTTATTATTGATGTATTCGCGGAAGACCGGATCCTGGAAAGCGCCGCTTTTGCGCATGAGATCCAATACGCCGATCACCATACGCTCATAGTCATGCACGCCTTCTTCTCTCAGAAGACCAATTTCATTTTCCGATCTCTCCTGTACATTTTGCGCAATCGTGCGCACGTCTTCCGGGGCAAATGAAAGTACGGAGCAGCCGGACTTTTCCAGTGTCCTTCCGATTCTTCCATTCAGTCCGTATTCCAGCATAATCTCATACTGCAGGCGCAGTTCCACCTCGCGCATGAGGTCCTGTGCCGCCTTATCAGAAGACAGCTTCCGCTTTTCCACCATGTCCTCATATGCATGGCGCCATGTCATGTTCGGGGCAATGAAAAAGCTCATGAAATCTTCAGCTGAGCGATGATCATGCCAGTAGCGGATAAAACCATCCTGAAAGTACTGAAGGGACTGCCCTGCACCTTTTTCCATGCAGTATCTCTGGATTGCTGTTCGCATCCCAAACCGCCAGGTTCTCGAATTGAAGAAAGCCGCCCTGTGGGAAGCATCCTGAACGCTGTCAGAGAATGCCAGCGTCTTCTTGTCATCATTGAACCTCGAGGAGAACATCTGGGAAATGGTACTGCTGATCTCGGTTGCACTTCTGACACCGATCAGCGACAGTCCTCTCTTGCTTCCGCAGCAAGGGCAGACATACTGTTTATGGTCCCTGGTCCCGGACGTTTGCATCTTCGATGGAATCAGAACAGGAACCATCTCGGTCCCGCAGGAAGGACAGTTATCGCTGCTGTTGTCACCGAGACTCACCTGCAGGCACTCAGGGCACAGCTTCGCCGGCATCATATTCGGCATCATCTCCCCGGATTGGCGCGGAAACATCATGCAGATCTTGTCATCCGCCTTAAAGTACCTGTTATAGAACCCCTCCAGAGCGAGCATGGACGCATTCTGACGTTCATTTAAGATGGAGACCCATCCGGTCATTCCGCAATCGCGGCAATTCACAACCGGAAGATACTGCTTCGCCTGCTGTTTATTGAGGTCGTGTGCAATCTCGTACGTGACATTCTGCGCATCCACCTTTGCAACAAGGCGCCGCAGTTCCCGCATCCAGAGCTGAACCTGCACAAAGAGAAATGGGCGCAGTTTTCCTGCCTCTCCGATTCTTGCGTGGGAAATCAATGCGAAGAAAGAATCTAGGACCGCGGCGGCATCCCCGGCTTTCTTCAGTTCCGGATATTGAACCGACAGTTCCGCTGCAATCTTCGACTCCTGCCAGTAATTGCCTCCGGTAAGGGTAATCAGTGACTGCATGAAACTGTGGTGCATGAGTCTCTTCCCCAGCGCAAGTCGTCCTTGATCCGCTAAGACATCTTCTGCAAAGTCCGGAAACCACGACTTTACCGCACACGAAAGATAATGGTCCGGATCATCCTCCGACGCCAGACCTTTCAATTCGGCCGTCTGCTTCTCATCCGGCATGGAAAAATCCGTTACTTCAGCGTCCAGGAAGAATTCTCCCGGGCTGAGTCGGTCTTCTGTAATGACGGAATCGCGCTCAAAAGGTTCCCCGAAGATTTCTGATGCATATTCGATGATATCCTCATTACTGTCCTTGGAGCCCATCGTCGCGGAGGTCCCGATACAGCAGAGAAAGCCGTCATAGATTCCAAGACGTCGTTTCAATCTTCGAAGCAGGCAGGCGAGATCTGTTCCCTGCGCTCCGTCGAATGTATGAAGCTCATCAACCGCGATATACTTCAGTGTCTCAGGTCCATTGTCCTGCCAGAGCTGTGAATCCTTGGGGCGCACCAGAAGATAGTCCAGCATCTTGTAGTTGGTCATCAGGATGTCCGGCGGGCTGTTCAGAAGCGTCTCATGGTCAGTGATCACGCTGTACTCTGACATCATACGGGAAGGTGTCTGCTCCTGCCCACCGACATACATACCGGCAGTCACATTGCCCTTCAACTCCGGGCTCTCATCGATCAGCTCTGCGATCCTCTTGGCCTGGTCTGTCGCCAGCGCATTCATCGGATAGATGACCAGCGCCTTGATTCCTCGCTCCCCGCGGTGCTGATAACAGTATTCCAAAATCGGGTACAGGAAACATTCCGTCTTACCTGAACCGGTACCCGTCGCCACAAGAGTGGATCTTCCATCATCCCCCGTCAGCCGCTCGAAAGCCTTCTCTTGATGCACATAGGGAAGATACTTCGGATGAATCGCCTCAAACTGGTCTGGCATGCTGGGAGCCACACGGAAAGGAAGACGCACAGCAATATAAGGCTCATGGTAGACAGAATCCTTCGAGGAAATGAAGTTGTGCATCGAGCCCTTGAACGGCGCATTCGTCATCGGGAACGTCGTCTCGATATAATCTCCGATGCCCTGTTCCAGCTGTTTTGCAAGTATGGATGGCAGCATAGCTGTCTACCTCCCCGTATGTATTAATCATGAAGCAGAGTTCTAATTGGAATAACCTGCTTTATCGGTGGCCTGTCTGCAAGAATGCTCGGAGGATTATCATCATGAATATCGTCCAAATATCGAACTTGTTTCATTTGACTTATGAATTGCTTGCTCATAAATCCATAATTTTTAATATCCTGCCGCAAATAAGCGTTCTTAGGAATGATTACACTAAGAAGGAATGTATTTCTATCTGGTGCCTCATCATAAACTGTGAATGCATTAAACAACACTTCAGACACAACATCCATGTTATCTGAGTCAAATATTAATGCAGTGGTACGTACAACAAGGTCAAATAGAATCCTTTCATAAAGTGGTAAAAAATCTTTTTTAGACATATGTGTTGGCACAACCTCTAAATCTTTAGTGCACTTCCATTCCTTAATATCAGAGATCTCGTAGATCCTTGGTATACGATAATCAATAAGGATTCTTTTCAGTTTCGGATCATAGTCCAAATTAAATGAGAAATTATAGTGTTGCCGATAATCTACCGAATAATCATCATTGGACACCACCGCCGAAAAGTACTCGTATACCTCGGTTAGATCACCCTTTTTAAAAAGATCATACTGTTTATCTGTCCGTTGCTTAGCTCGTATATTGACCTGTTGACAGCGTTCATATTCTCTACGATTTTCCTCATCGGTTTCCTTTTGAAGTTGCTCCTGTGATTCTTTAATAACTTTATCTATCTTTGTCTTTTTATCCTGATTAAACCGTGATATTAGCCATGAAATAGGCCCAATCTTGGCGTCTCTTCTGGCAGCGTTCTTTGAAGGATTCCTTTTCGGACGGTATGTTACACTGCGCCGCTTCAAAAGATCAGTATAATATGCATCTACATTCCAAGGTGAATATGAATGTCTAAGTTTCTCATATGAGAAAATGCGTTGCTGCTCATACTTTGTTCTTTCTTCAGCATCACTTTTTGCTCTATCTTTGAGATCTTGCATATACTCATTTTGGTCGCTACTCATTACTGCTGCCCTCAATACTTCCCCCAAAAAACTTCCAAGCAATCTCATAGTCATGCTCACGGTCGCAACGGTCGAAAGGAGCATAATATTTAATTGTGCGCTGGACTGGTCCGCCCAGTATGGTATCATCCGTAATCGTACGCTCAAAAACATAGCCAGTGGGAGCATGCTTCATGATACCATCCCAATGGGCTGAACCTCGTTGAATGGGTTGAACAGCGTTGGGAGTTTCCCATTCTAATCGTGAAAAGCCATTACCAACAAGGCTACGGTTGTTCGTAAATATTATTCGACCATTTCTATCATACCAGGTATCTTCTTCATAGCTTTGAAGCACTGGGAACTGAATGCGATAGATGGTTTGCAATTGCTCTAATGTCATACCAAGAGTAAGTGCCACCAGTACATCAATCTCTACCAACGCCTGTCTACGCGAATAATCGTCTCGTAAAGGGGTATCCCAGGACCATTTTTTTTCAAGGTTTAAGAACTTATTTTGATTCAACCGATCATCATGCTTGCTCCATTGGTCTTTTTTCCACTGATCCTGATATTCTCTTGCCCAAAGAGCCGAATATCGGTTATTAACAGAGTTTAATAGTGCCGCTCTTACAGTGACCATCGATTCATATTTGCCGACAATATGTGGCAAGCTGGACAAAATTGGCAACTGCATATGATTTCTCCCTACAGCTTTGATGAAGAAATCTGACACTAGTGAAGCGTAAGATCCTGCAATATTAAAAATATTGGATTTCAATTTAATTCCAAACACTGTAAGTATATGACCACATTCAGGAGGAATAATTGTTGCCAATAAACACCGCTCTGCAGTAACGCCAACCATTTCTCTCATCACAATACGATAATCAGTTATATATTCTCCTCTCAGTGGACTTTTTACAATATAATCGTCTGTGTTCGCGCAAACAGTATACTTTAATCTCTGAATGCCATCTTCTGCCAAATTATTCAAGTCTACCAAATCATAATCACTATTAAGTAGGCAAGGTTTTCTACATCCTTTGAATACAGGATTTGCTAACCCAATGTTTGGTCCAGAATATATTGTGCCAATATTCGTTGAAGGAAAATCTTCAAACCTGCGAATTATTTTTTCCTTCAGTGATTTTGTTTCATCCCACATTACTGTGGACATCTCAACAAGATTATCGCGCTTAATACTATTCGGATAACCATTTATAATCTCTAACACATCCACAAGTGACTGTGCATGAATATGGGGCAACCGCGCTTCCCGCCAATTGTCTCCATCATCGAACAGGTTGGCAAATAGTAATAATTCTTTCTTTGTAACTCTAACTATTCGATTGGGATGTCCCTTCAGATTCCAATTACCATGTTCATCCTTAATATTGGGAACAGGTGCATCGTTATCTCCTTCATAGCAGGCATTAATACTATTTACACCGTATAAATTGCTAATACTGTCAAATCCAGGTACTTTATCAGCACCATATACGTTCAGACTAAATTGAGTATGATGATCAACTTCGCCAAACAGTTTTAATTCATTTGAAAACTGAAAATGATATTTTAATCTTCCATATATTTTTACTCTTAGTCTTCCACCCTTTGGATCATCATAAACTCCTTCCGGATGTAAAAATGCACTTACTCCTCGATTATTATTAAAGAGCCAAGCCTGTGGCAAAAAGCATTTGTATAAATTGGCCTTCATGCCCAACAGGTCTGAATAATTCTGTGAAGCATTCAGAAAACTTTGCTCGCCAGACAATACCTCATATTCCGAAAAGTATGCCATTTTTGTTATTTCGTTGCTAAGAGCATCTGCCCTTCTTGATATCACCTCCGGTGCGGTTAGTTTTTTTACTGCGAATATTGGGTGACTATCTGACAATAGGTTTTGTTCATTCCACCGAATACAAATCCAGGGCGGATTTCCAATAATCAGGTCAAATCCCCCTCTTTCCTGAAACAGATCCGCGAACTCGAGTTCCCAGTGCATAAACTTATTCTGCTCTGCAATCTCTCTCACAAGCTCGAGTCTTGGGAACAGCTTGCACAGGTTATCGATATCCACTTCGCTCTGACCCGGAAACAGTGCATTAATCTTGGATACGATCTCATCCTGTTCCGTTGGGAATAGGCTCATCTGCTGGTATTCAAGCAGATTGCTGGTGCCGCTGCCGGAGAAGGTCCCGACCAGGATCAGGTTCATGTCATTAATGAATTCACTTCTGGACGGAAGAAGGTCCGCCTTGTCAATTGGCCAAAACCAGAGGGCACACCAGTAGTCCATGGCAAACTTCAGCCGGGCATAGGGGCCTGCGTTCTTCATATGCTCGGATTTATACAGTTTCGAGTAGATCAGGTCTTTCTGACGGATGGTCGTATGAGAATCAACCGCCTTGTCCTCGTGACCATAGACAGAGAGCGTGTCTTCCGTCTCCTTCTCCACCTCTTCGCGCAGCTTGACCTGCTTGTCCCACAAGTCATCCACTACATTGGAAAGCTGACGCAGGGATTCCAGTTCGTCGGCTGTATAGGGTGCGGTAAAAGCCTTGTTCCAGTTTTTCATCTTCTTGATGTTTTCCGGTTCAAGGGATTTGATGACTTTATCGGTGTAATTGCACATTCCGGGGTCGCCAAGAAGGAAATGCCAGATCTGGGCATTTCCTCGGCGCTTCTTGCGTTCATTTCCAATAGGGACTCTGTCCGGAGCGAGTTCATACCAGTGAAGGCCTTTTGATGTCGTCGTCAGATTGGCCTCAGAATATACCTGCCTTCTCGCTCCGATCAGAGAATTTCCATTGACCAGCTGCGTGCCGAACCACGGGACGAAACCGCCCTCATAGATGGTATTCAGCCACAAGGAAACCTCTGCCAGCTCGACAGCGACCGGGTTCAGGTCGATTCCGTAGACATTGCGGTCGGCAATGTACATCTTGACCTTCTGAATCTCATTGAAACGGTCTTCATATCCGATGATTTTCCCGGTCTCCTGCTCTTTCTTGGAGATATAGGCTTCTGCGAGCTGGTTGATGGCCTCGTTCAGGAAGGCTGCACTTCCCATAGCCGGCTCGCAGACCGTCAGATTCAGGATCTCATCCGCGGTCTTATCTTTCAGAAGCTCCTTCAGGGCATACTTCACCAGGCACTTTGTCAGTACCTCAGGCGTATAGTAGGAAGCCGATTTCTCCCGTTCACGTCCGGCGAGGCGGTAGATGAAGCTGCCTTTCCTGTACATGCGCAGCTTTCCCTTGTTCTCACCGTCCTCATAGCGGACACGCTCTTCCTCTGCATATTTCGAGAGCTCTGATTCCGGGACAAAATAGCCGACATCCAGCTCATTAAATTTGTCCCCTGCCCGCTTTACCTCATAGAGGTCTTCCTTGGCAATGAACCCGCGGTAGGAAAGCAGCGCCTCATACACCGCTCCCATCTGGTTGATTCCGAGATTTGCGTAGGAGATGCGGCCCCGACGGCTGTTCTTCTTTCCGTCTGCTTTCGTCAGACTCATCAGCTCGATGATGCGCAGCATGCATCGATTTCGAAGTTTTGCCGAGCTGATCATCTCCGTATACTGCGGGTCGAAAATATGCGCTTTCAGGGGAGCGATCAGAAACATGTCGTGAATACTCTCTTCCCCGGCAACCGCCTTCAGCTCTTCCTCAGTCTTCGGATATCCGTTGTAGATCAGGTCAAAGAGTTTCGACAGGGTCTCGTCCAGATAGTATCCGTCCCCGACCTCGTCCACATCCTCCCGGATGCTGTCAGCAATATCGCGCAGGCTCTCCAGGGAATACCCGGAATAATAGCTCTGCGACCGGATCGGTGCGTAGCCCAGCTCCGGACGTGCTTCGATAAAGAGAAGGAACAGCATGCGGTACATATACCGAAGGCACTCCAATGTCAGCTGCCCGGCATCAACCGGATTTTCTTCCAGATTCCTGCCTTGGCGCGTTCTCATGTCATATAGAACTTCATTTCCCAGCAGCTCAATGCTCTCCCTGAGTGCATATTTCAGGTCCTGGGAAACACCGGACGCATTGCGCTGACTCTGTTCATCCAGTTCGTCCAGAAGGATCTTCCCATCATCCGGGCACAGAGAGTCCTTATGAAGAAGCACCGCCATCGCCTGCAGCGTGGAATTCTCCAGCCGGGAGAAGATTTCATCCAGTTCAAACTGCAGGTATCTTTTTTCATTCCATTTATTGCGGTCGATCAGGGCGATCTGGTCAATCCCGATCAGAAGAAGGAAACGCGGCGGTTCCGACTGGGCAAACAGTACCTTCGTTGCCAGTTCCTCTCCCGGCACTTCTCCAAGCACTCCTTTATGGAGCGTCCCAAATGCATCCTCCGCAATATCGCTTGCGGAGAAGGCATAGCTTTCCATGATGCCGGCGCCTTTCTCCTTCGGGGCCATCAGGATGACCCAGAGAAATGGAGCACCGCTCTGTTTCTTCATCTCCAGAAAAACCGGGACTTCCAGATTCTCTTCCACCATCACCTTTGCCGGTGAGGGCTGCGGATAGCCAAGTGCCTGAAGATAAGCCGCCGCCAGGTCCCGGATGTTCAGGAGCGTCTGCATATTCACGGAAGAACGGACATAACGGTCATGTGCCGGATAATACTGCCCCGCGATCCTGCGCAGATCGGACCATGGCGTATGGATGTCCTTAGACTGTTTCGCGGCAGCATTCCATTTCTGAATAGATTCTGAGGCATTCTCCCCAAAAACAGTCGAAAAATAATGGTTCGTGTAATATTCGTTCTGGTTGCTGATACCGGTAAGATCCATGCTCATTGTTCTGCCCCCGAAAAGACGGTAATCACCCGGATGTACGGATTGTCCTGTATCGTCAGCGTGTCCGTGACCCAGTTTGTGAACTCCTCAAAGAGTTCATCGACGCCTCGTTCTTTCTCCTCCAGCTTCCTGGCATAGTCGGCCAGCGTGATCTGATAATACTGATGATGTCTCTTCTGCAGGTCCGCCAGCTTATCGAGTTCTTCATTCAGAAGCGGATTCATCCTGTCCTGATAGTCCTGGTATTTTCCTTTCAGATAGCCCTTCGCATGAACAACGACGTCCTCCAGAAGTGCTTCTGCACGCTCTGCAGCCTCACCCACCTCAAGATCCGGATTCGTGAGGCCTTTATCACGGACACCGGTTTTCGCAAGGATCTGGTCCATGTCCAGAATCTTACAGAATGTTCCATGCTGATACTGGATGCCAAACCATTCATCCACAAGCGGGGTGGACTTCCGGTTGGGAATGCTTCCGGAGATGACGTAGATCAGTTCATCGCCTGCAAGTTTTCCCGGCAGTACCACCAGCGGTGCCTGTCCGCGGCCAAATAATAATCCGGCCTTATCATTAATCCATGAGAAGAGCGGATGAAGCGGCCACAGGTACTGTGTTTTCGGCCACGCAGTACTTTCCATATCATTCTGCATGCTGCGCTTCATTTCCTCCATGCAGAAGACCTTATCATCTGACAGACGCAGGGTCTCGCCTTCAGGAAGTGCTTCCTCCGGTACCAGTGCCCGAAGTCTGCGTCTCATCTCCTCAGTTAATTTCACATCCAGACCGGATACAGTCTGAAGCTCCTCCACCGGATGACTTACAGACTGATTCAGGAAAGATAACGCCTGGGACATGTACTCCTTATCTGTAAGAAGCGTCTCATCACTGACTGTAGTGGATGTCTGATCTGCAGCCTGTTCTTCCTCATCCGCACTTTCCATGAATGCCTTGAACGGATCGAACTCTTCCTCTTTCTGGTCGAGCTGTTGTGAAAATTTCTCATCGGATCCATTTTCAATGGCACTCGCCACGACCAGTTCTTCGTCCTCTATGGTAAACTTCCCCATCAGGAGCGACGGATCACCGATATTCTTCAGCGCCTGCTCTTCCTTCTGAACGAGAATCTCAAGGATCCTGACATCGCCCTTGATCCGCTTGTTGTCACTTTCAATCACCATGTAGCGGATATCGGGTTTCTTCTTCTGGCCATAACGATCGATGCGTCCATTTCTCTGCTGAAACACCATCAGGGACCACGGAATATCAAAATGAATCAGGCGATGGCTCAGATAATGCAGGTTCAGTCCTTCGGATGCCACATCGGAAGCAACCAGGATCCGAATCGGAGATTCCGTCCGTCCGAAGTCTTCGACAATTTTCTGCTGCTGCTCGTCACTCATTCCGCCTGAGATTTCCTGAACCGCATCATCACTCATCCCAAGGTCTTCACGCAGATGCTGCGCAAGGTACTTCATGGTCTCAATGCGCTCTGTGAATATGACAAGACGATCATCCGTAGCACGTCTGTCCCAGGCATACTCCGAGCTGTTTAACAGCTTCAGAAGTTCCTGATATCTGGAAAAGTCTTTCGGCTGAATCCTGCCAAGCGCATCTCGCAGAGATTCCAGCACGCCAATGTCCCTGATATCGCCAAATCCATACTTCTTATTCAGCTTCTTCAGTCTCGCATCAATGCTCTTGATGCAGGCAGCCGGACTGGAAAACAGCGCCTTCTCCAGGCTTGTCTTGAATAGATGGCCGTTGCCGCGTTCTCTTCCAACGTCCATCTGCAGCTGCATATCTGCAAATATCTCAAATGCGTATTCTTCCCTCGCCGAAGCACGGCAATGCTCCAGATTGACCGTCCTCTCCAGAAAAGCTCCGTCGCTCTGGTCCTGAATGTCTTTCTTGAATCTTCGGATAAACAGTCCCTTAACGTCTTCCGGCTGATAATCGTCAGGATCCGCAATCGCAGTCGGATCCAGCATGTTCATAAGCGATGCAAAGCTTCGGGCTTTCCCGTCATGCGGCGTAGCGGAAAGCATGATCATGGTATCAGAGCGGCCGGCAAGCAGCTTCGCGAGCCTTGCTCTCAATGCCTGATGATCCCCGCGGTCTGCGACGTTTTGAGCTTCGTCGATAACGATAATATCCCAGTAAGCATGCTCCAGATGGGTGCGATACTCCACATCCCTCTTCAGTGTGTCAATGGAGACAATCGTCTTGTCGTAATAGAAGAACGGATTATAGTTTGACGGCAGGTTTGCCCTGATCTTCTGTATTCTTGTGGAATCCAGACGGACCAGCGGAATCGTAAAGCGGTTCCACATCTCCTTCTGGAACTGAGTCATCATGCTCTTGACGGTGACAACCAGAATCCTTCTTCCCTTTCCCCTGGCGATCAGCTCCGACATCAGAATGCCTGCCTCGAGTGTCTTGCCAAGACCGACTGTATCGGCGATCAGAATACGCTGGCGTGTTTTCTGCAGTGCCATCTTCGCAGGATCCAGCTGATAAGGCATCGGGTCCATGGCTGCTTTCCATCCGACATGAATGTTGGTATCGGTCGGAATCTTCTGACGCCACTGGCTCTCAAGATAGAGAAGCGAGCGCTTGTAATGTGAAGAATGATCAGGAACAAGCTCCACATCGGCAGGATTGACTACCTTGATTTCTTCCAGATCCGTGAGGAAGATGGATTCCCGGTCTTTTACCAAAGGTGAGATTCCAACACAGTAAAGAGTTTTATTGCCCAGCGTATTGGTCTCCACTTTTCGGATCATCCACTCTTCATCCCGAATGATTGTTCTCATTCCTGGTGCAAACTCAGTCATAGTCATTCTCCACAAAATTCACAAAGTTGTTTGTGCAAGTATTGTAGATATCATACCACAAATAGATAGTGGAACGTAGACCATGAATGAATCTCTGGATAGGTTTCCCTCGATTGCCGTAGATTTCCCACCCCAAAATCAACTTCAGCATTCTGGTAGAGTCTTTTGCCTAACTATTGTTATTATATTTCTTGCCAATCAGCAAACGGTCGCCTCCCGGGCGACTTCTCTGTCTTGCCCCTGAAAATTCTTTTACACAACAGATAATCCCTAATTAAAGACCAGGCAAACGTCCCTCCCATCATCCCTATCACTCCGATCCAGGCAGCTATGTTCAGCTTATCCTGCTGGCTTTCGGTGCAGTATTTCGTACAGTAGGCGCTGAGAATGAACAGTGGATCAGCACAGTAGATGATGCTTGCCACGGCGTTGATGGTTGCGGCAAGCACCCGCATCGGCCACCTTGTCCGGACCTCTCCCGTAAGGTCATTTCCGAAATCATCGGATGTGCTCAGGCGGATGATGGTGCCTGCGATCAAGAAGTAGATGAGTATGGCGATTGTGCAATGGGCGACCGATGCTCTCTTAATGGTGCCCGCTGAAGCTACCATCAGGAGCATGATATTGATGGACAGGCAGAGAAATGTACCCGGGATCCGCAGCTGTGCGTTGCGAAGAAGGAGAAACGTCAGGAGCTCGAAGACAGCGATGAAGATCCAGACGGCAACGTGCGGATGCTTCAACACTCCCGGATGGAAGTCCTGTATGTACGCAAATGTGAAATACCCGCAGATGATTCCCGCAAGGTAGGGTGAGACCTTCCCCCAGATATCTGTTTTGAAAAGCAGAAAATACACCGTCATCATGAATGCCTGCAAGATCAGTCCGCCTATATTCGTCATATGCCGCTTCCTTTCCTGAGTTTCTCCTATCCCGTCAGTTCAAAGATGTGCCTGCCATATCGCTGTTGACCAGCATGCTGTAGTAGCTGCCGATCGTTGATGTAGCGTTAAGCAGCGCCGCAAGCAGGTACTTTTTCATGTTCCGGACTCTGACAGCTGATGTGTTCATGCACTCCAGAACGTATTCGATGTGGTCGCTGCGGAGGCGTTGAAAGCGCTCTCTGACCAGCTCTGTCGGAAATGAATCCCCGGCGATGACCATTTCCGGTCTGCCGGAGAGCTCCACTTCCAGAATGAGTTCCACGATTCCGTCGATGATTTTCCGGTCACCGGAATGCGAGATCAGCAGATCCTCATAGCCGATTCTTTCTTTGACCTGCTTCCTGAGCAGGGCAACGGAAGACGCTCCCTTCTCATCCGATCCCATCCCATCGCCTGCGGAGGATCTGATAGGATACGATAGGATATTTGCTTTCCTTGTCTGATTTCTATCAGTCTGATTCATGTATGTCTTATTCTTTAGAGGTGTCGATTCCGGGACTTCTTGAAGTGCAGATTTGGGGACCTCTAGAGGTGCCTGTTTCGGGACTTCTTGAAGTGTCGGTTCAGGGACTTCTGGAGATACCGATTCCTGCTCTTCTGAAGCTTCTCCCGGCGCATAAGAGATCCCTGTTCCGGGACTTCTGGCCGGCATGGGCTTTCCCGCAGAAATGCCAGATTCCACACTTCTCATATTCCATGCAGACGGATGGATTTCAGAAGTCCCAAAAGTATCATGTCTGCTGCGACTTTTGAGACTTGCCTGTTGCATGATACCGGACAGAAAGTCCATCACATACAGGTAGTTGGGAAGGCCTCTGCCCCGACGCTTCTTCGTGACCAGACCGAACTTCTCAAGCTCCGCCAGTACATCCATCGCTTTCTTTCTGGTAAATCCCAGGTCCTGCACGATCTCTTCCACCGGATAGATGATGTAAGCCCTGTTCTTGGAGTCCACCCAGTGGTTTTTCACCGATAGGGACATGCGGTCCAGAAGAACCGCGTAGAGAAGCTTTGCCTGGATGGACAGAGGCGAAAATGTCTCATGCAACAGGAGAAGTTTCGGAATCCGGATGAAGCTGAACTGCTCTGCCTGGACGCCGGTGTAGTAGTCAAATGTCATGCTCCTCACCTTCTTCCGCTTGCATGGACCCAGGACTTCAGAAGGTCTTCGATAACCTGGCGCATATCATCCCTCGAATAGTCATCCGGAAAATACCGGCTGAACTTTTTCCAAGATAAAGTCAGGTCTCCGACCCTGTCACCGGCCTGATTGCCGCTCAGAATCGTGATCACCTTATCCTGCGTCATGGCTCCGGTCTGCACGGCTACCCGAAGCTCCTTGACCTGATTGATCTTGACCGGACCATTTTCCTTGATGTACTCGAAGATCCACTTCTGGATCTCCTTATCGATGTAGGAGATCTCGACAGCAACCGTAAACTGGATCCGTTTCTTGTCCACGTAGTCCAGAATGTCGGGGATCAGCTCTGTCAGGCGGATGTAGCGCTGGACTTGTCTGGCACTTTCGCCAACCTCACCGCCCATGATTACATCGGACCGCAAATTCGTGCCATTTTGGCACGCATTTTCTTTTGAAGGTCTCCCCGCCTGTCGTTTCATCGCTTCCATCTTCATCTTGTAAGCGAATGCCTTCTCACTTGGAAGCAATTCCTCACGCTGGATATTGGAATCAACCATCTTCACGATGGCTTCGTCATCGGACATTTCCCGGATGATGACCGGGATCCGTTCCATGCCAAGTTTCTGAGCGGCGTGCATTCTCCTGTGACCGGAGATCATCTCGTACTCATCATTTCCAATAGAACGAACGATAGCCGGGACCAGAATGCCGTTCTCTCGAATGCTGTCGACCAGCCTTTTCATCCGGTCGTCATCGACCACATGGAAGGGATGGTCCTTGAATGGATGGATCTTGTAGATCTCGATTTCCATAGCGGATTCTTCTCCAACGACTCCGAGAATCTCCTCAACGCTCTTCAGTTTGATCTTCTGTCCTACACGTTCCCTCATAACTCCATAACCTCCTTTGTGAGTTCTTCGTAGCTCTTCGTGACTTTGCAGGCCGGGCAGTATTTGTAGATGCTGACGCCTGCCGTACTTGCCTCCGCAGCCTTGACGGAGAATGGGATGTAGGTCTTCATGATCCCAGCGGTGTCTCCGTAGCTGTCGTGAAGCATATCCGTGATGTCCTTTGCGTAATTGGTACGATAGTCCACCATGGTGATCAGGATTCCTTCGACCGTCAGCTTCTTGTTAAGGCGCTTCTTGACTACCGTGATCGTCTTCAGAAGCTGCTGGAGGCCGATGATTGGAAGATAGGCGGCAAGGGCAGGGATCAGCACTCTGTCAGCCGCAACAAGGGCATTGATCGTCATCACGCCAAGCGACGGCATGCAGTCGATCAGAATGTAATCGTAGCGGTCCCTGATCTGCTCGATATACTCCTTGAGGATCATTTCCCGGCTCATGGCATTCGAAAGGGTGATCTCAAGACCGGCAAGTTCGATGTTGGCAGGAAGAAGATCGACTCCTTCCGGATTGTGAAGGATTCCTTCTGTAAGGTCGTAATCCTCCTCATTGATGACATGAGTCATGATGGTCGCGATGGTGACCGGGATCTCATCCGGTTCATGGTAGCCGAGGCTGGCGCTCAGGCTTCCCTGAGGATCCGCGTCGATCAGAAGCACTGACTTTCCCTGTATGGCAAGGCCGATCCCAAGATTTGCGACGACTGTTGACTTTCCGACTCCTCCCTTTTGGTTTGCAACGGCGATAACGATACACATAGGCTTATCCTTTCTGAATTCTGCAATCTTCATCTTTGAAAGATATCCTCATGATTTCATCCGAGAGGCACTGGACATCCGGATGGGCGATCAGCGCCTGCTCGATCCGGTCCCTCTGTCTGCGCTCACATTTGAATTCCACTCCGCTCCCATCATCCTTTGTCATCCTGATATGAAAGAACTGGTGCTGTACCGGATCCTGATAGATATCGACCCGCTGGTATTCCTCAAAGATTCGATACGTTACAGGCAGCCCGGATAATTTCCCATCCCATCCATAAGCAGCTGCCTGGTATCCTCTTTCAATCGGTGCAGCCAGATCCGGGATTCTCCACTGCTTCCCAACTTTGACCGCACTTCGGATCTTTCCTCTTCGGATTCTCGTAACCGCTGCTACGTGCTCCAAATCATTCAATCGGGCATATTCCTCAGCTGTTGCCAGCTTGGCCTTCGCGCTGAAAAGCGTGTACCTTTCATCGGTCTTCTCCTGATAAGGCGGGGATATCCTCAGTTCTCTCTTCTTGCTTTTCTTTTTTCCTTCTGTCTTCTCAGGTTCATCGACATCGCTGCTGATCTGAATCTCTTCGTCAGACACTGGTACTTCAGGATAATGATCAAGTTCAAGCAATATCCCGGTCCCTCTCATCAATACGGAATAGGTCCACAGGCCTTCCGGAGCAGGAAATATAACCTTGCTCTCGACAACATGAATAAACTCTCCGAATAACTCAGCTGCATGTCCGCAGTACTCCTCAGTGAAGCCATCCGGATATGTCTCCCAGAAGGCTTTCATGCGCCTTGCGACATACAGTACATCTTCCTTATCTACAAGCCTCTGGTCCTGAAACCATGTGCCTTGACATGCCTGCTTTGATTCATCCATCGTTCCTGCAATCCTCCTTTTCTGAATACAACGTGTTCGGGTTACTATCAGTTACAGGCTTCTTGACGCTCGAGTAGGCGGATTTCATCCGCCTGCTCGCTCCGGCTACGCCGCTTCCATCTCGTGCGCTAAGCGCACTCGATGCTCGCGGTCGCCACATAAGCGCCTTCCCATGCAAGCATGGACGGCGCTCTGTGGCTCGTCGCCGTACAAAAAAAGGGACTCTTTCCAACATGAATTGGAAAGAATCCCATGTAAAACTGTATCCGGTTTTTTACCTTCAACTAAATCGCGTACATATTGAACTTTCAAATAAGCTCCGGATTCCTCTTGCTTTTTATGTACATCTTATGTACAAGACCATTCGGTGTACATATTCCGGTGCTCCATAAGAAATACTTTAGGCACTTATTAATAGAGCTTTGCCCCTGCCGGGATGTGGTTGTCCAGCATGATCAGATGAAGCTCTTCCTCTTCAGAATCCTTCTTGCTGTTGACTGCTGAAAGAAGCATTCCGCAGGAGTCGATGCCCATCATCTTTCTCGGCGGCAGGTTGGTGATGGCAAGAAGGGTCTTGCCAACCAGTTCTTCCGGCTCGTAATAGGCGTGGATTCCGGAAAGAATCACGCGATCCGTGCCTGTTCCGTCGTCCAGTGTGAACTGGAGAAGCTTCTTGGACTTTTTCACGGCCTCGCAGGCCTTGACCTTCACGGCCCTGAAATCGGACTTGCTGAAGGTGTCGAAGTCGACCTGGTCCTCGAAGAGCGGCTCGATCTTGACGTTTGAAAAGTCGATCTTGTCGTTCGGAGTGAAGAAGCCGGTTGCCTCTTCTTTCACGGTCTCATCAGCCTCTTCAGACGCCTCTTCCGGCAAAACGGAACCTGCTTCATTGTTCAGGCTCTTCATTGTCGGGAACAGGAGCACATCGCGAATGGCGGAGCTGTTCGTCAGCAGCATCACAAGTCTGTCAATGCCGTATCCGATTCCGCCTGTCGGCGGCATGCCAATCTCCATGGCATGAAGGAAGTCCTCATCGGTGTGATTGGCTTCCTCATCTCCTGCAGCGGCAAGCGCATCCTGCGCCTTGAAACGTTCTCTCTGGTCAATCGGATCATTCAGCTCAGAGTATGCATTACACATCTCACGGCCGTAGATGTACAGCTCGAACCGCTCGACAAGGGACGGATCCGACGGTTTTCTCTTGGTCAGAGGGGAAATCTCAACCGGATGATCCATGATGAAGGTCGGCTGGATCATCTTCTCCTCGCAGAACTGCTCAAAGAAGAGGTTGATAATGTCGCCCCTCTTGTGGCGCTCCTCGAACTCCACATTGTGGACCTTTGCGACTGCCTTGGCCTCCTCATCGGTGCGGATCGTGCTGAAGTCCACGCCGGCGTATTCCTTCACCGCATCGATCATGGTCAGCCTGCGGAACGGCTTCGCCATGTCAATGACCGTATCTTCGTACTGGATGACGGCGCTTCCGCAGACCTTCTCCGCCAGGTAGCGGAACATGGACTCGGTCAGCTCCATCATGCCATTGTAATCGGTGTACGCCTGATAAAGCTCCATCAGCGTAAACTCCGGGTTGTGACGGGTGTCCACGCCCTCGTTCCGGAAGACGCGGCCGATCTCATAGACTCGTTCAAATCCGCCGACAATCAGACGCTTCAGATAAAGCTCCAGTGAAATGCGCAGCTTGACATCCTCGTCAAGGGCATTGTAGTGCGTGACAAACGGGCGAGCAGCGGCGCCGCCGGCATTCTCGACCAGCATCGGGGTTTCGACTTCCATGAAATCGCGCTTGTCGAGGAAGTTGCGGATCTCCCTGATGATCTGCGACCGCTTCTCAAATGTCGTCC
>Ga0256404_1006234_pt1 | contig 20009 bp, 15 predicted proteins | sample RumenRJG_01DNA_FD_185990 | JGI IMG/M metagenome (GOLD analysis project Ga0256404, IMG submission 185990) | Bovine rumen microbial communities from Lethbridge, Alberta, Canada - RJG_01 | ecosystem: Host-associated > Mammals > Digestive system > Stomach > Rumen | place: Canada: Alberta | collected...
TCTGCTGGTTTGCTGCCGGATACACCATGGCAGGTTCTTTTTTTACTGGATGCACCTGGTACACAAGCTTTGCGTCCGGCCCGATCACCCTCCTAAGAGTGGATTTGATGACAGGAAGATAGGCGCTCTCGAGATATTCGCGGAAAAAATCCGTAGGAACCTCTACAGTAAGAGTATTGTCTTGGAGAGAAACAGGAACTATCGTCTTGAACCAGACTTCAAAAGGTTTTCTGTCCACGAGTTCGCTAAAAATTCGCAGACAAGACTCCCACACAGAAACTAATTTTTCCTGACCAGTCATTGATTGTCGGTTCTATTAGATACTTCCTAAAAAAGAAATTTTCGTCTCTTTTTTTCAACAGCAAAATTGGAGGAAAAATTATTCATAAAAAAATTTATTCGCTATTGTTTTTGAATAATAAATTTCTTACCTAGAGGAAGTAACCCGACAATTTTTGTCTTATTAATTAACTAATTATCAATATTTTATAAAATAGAATTCCATTCAATTGCCAGATAATCAAACCCTTTAAGATTTTTGAATAATTATAAATTAGAGGATTCTTCAACAAGCTGAAATCTAGACTATATGGATTATTTTTCTGGAGTGATAAAATTATTTTCGATTCGTATTAAAAAACAATCAGGAAAATATTTTTTTATTTCCTTCAAATTCTTTTTTGCTTCATCTTTGTCGTTCGAAATTCCGACGACATATTTATATAATTTCCCTGAGACAAATTTTTTGCACTCGTATCCTTTAAAAACCGGGTCGCTAGTGCTCATGGATTTAGATGAAGCTAGCACCTGGATCCCGTACGATATTTCGTCGGTGGCACTTTGCTCAGCAGGAGTCTCTTCCTGGCTTTCTTCCATATTACCTTGCCTTGTCTCTGAAGAAGCCTTGGCAGGCACAGTTCCATCATATTCCTTTTTATATTTTACGAAAGCTTCGTATATTTCAGAGGCAATCTTCTCTCTTCCTTTTTCCGAATTAAGCGCGGCGCGGTCAGTAGGGTTCGACATGAATCCGCATTCGATCAGAACGGCCGGCATCGCTGTTTTCCAAAGCACGTAGAAAGGATCCTGAGAGATGCCTCGGCTCTCCCTGATAGCCCCGTTTTTCATCTCCCTGTCGACATACTGAGCGAATTTCAGGCTTTGCTCGAGGTAAGCGTTCTGCATGAGGTTCATGAATATGTAAGATTCGGGGTCATTAGGATCAAAGCCTTGGTATGTCGTCGTATAGTCGTCTTCAAGCATGATGACGGAATTCTCTCTGCGAACGACATCCATGTTTCCTGCATACAGGTCGCGCTTTTTACTCGTATATTGTCCTAACGTATGAATCGAATAGCCGTTAGGTCCGGTCTTCTTCCCTTCGACAGAATTTACGTGAATTGAGATGAACAGGTTAGCGTTATTTTTATTTGCTATGTCTGCCCGGCCTTGAAGAGTTACGAAATAATCCTTATCTCTGGTCATGACAACCTTAAGGTCATCGTATCCCTCCTCTATTTTCTTTTTTAGCCTTTTGCCAACATCGAGGACTATGCTTTTCTCGTTCACCTTCCCATCTTTGCTAGTGCAGCCGAAATCCTTTCCGCCGTGGCCGGGATCGATGACGACTGTCTTAAGCTTAATTGGCGACTGCTTCTGAGCCGAGGCATGAAAACCAGCGCCAATTAATGCTAAAGCTGCCGATGCGGCAAGAAAATTGCGAAGTATATTCAAAATCTATTTATATTTGTTCTTTGCAAATTTAGATAAAAATTGCATTTAACGAAGTACACACATACATTTCTGTTCGTATTAGCCATCATTATGGTGACTGGTTCTGTCGTTTTAGGGCAGAATCCGAGGCGCCAGCGGCGTAATAATGCAACGCAGAACGTCGGGGATATGGACACTTCCGCTGCAGCAAGGGCGAAAAGAGACTCTATAAGAATAGTCACTGACTCTATCCGTGTCGCTGACTCTACTGCCAGGGCCGATTCCGTTAACATGCTTCATAAGAGCTCTCTGAACCAGCCAGCCTTTTCCGCTGCTAAAGATTCTATGAAGCAGACTATGGTCGAAGGCCACAGGAAGATGTACTACTGGGGAGACGTTACCGTCACATACGGGAACATGAATCTCACCGCCGACTACATGGAATATGACGTTCAAAGCGGAGTCGTTTTCGCAAAAGGCACATACGATTCACTCACGGGCACTTGGAAAGGACAGCCGGTGATGACTCAGGGCGGCCAGACCTTCAACATGGAGGATGTCCAGTACAATTTCAATACACAGAAGGCCTTAATTCATAATATGATAACCCAGCAGGATGATGGAATCCTTCACGGGCATAATATCAAGATGATGCCGGACAAGTCCATAAACATCACTAACGGGCAATATACCGTCTGCGACCTGGAGCATCCGCATTACTATCTGAAGCTCTATGCCGCAAAAGTAATGACTAAACCATCTCAGAGGACTGTTTTTGGCCCTGCGCACCTGGTAGTTGAGGATATCGACCTCCCTCTTGCTTTGCCTTTCGGATTCATTCCCAAAAGGCCTAACAGAGCCACTGGGCTTCTGATGCCTTCATTCGGCGAGGAAAATGCCCGAGGTTTCTACATGAGGGATGCCGGAATGTATTTCGTAATCGGAGACTACTTCGATATGTCTCTTACGGGAGATTACTACACTCTGGGTTCGTGGGCCGCTCAGCTGAATTCTAGATACACTGTCAAGTACAAATACACAGGCAACTTGGCCATAAACTATTCCGTGGACCAAACCGGCGAGAAAGGCAGCACCGACTTCTTCCAAAGCAAGAACTTCGGAGTCAGGTGGTCTCACTCTCAAGATTCGAAGAAACATCCTGGAACAACGTTTTCGGCATCAGTGAACTTTTCCAGCCCTTCGAACAGCCGTTACAATTCAAGGTCAGTTTCTGAAGCTTTGCAGAATCAGATTTCCTCCTCGATTTCATATTCAAAGAATTGGAACGGAAAATTTAATCTCTCAATCAATGCGATGCACAGCCAGAGTTCCAGAGACAGCTCATACGCATTTACCTTCCCTAACCTCACGTTTTCTGTCTCCAGATTCTACCCGTTCAAGATCAAGAACAGGGTCGGGAAAGAAAAAATCTATGAGAAATTCTCTCTGGCCTACAACACTTCATTGCAGAATAAGATTAATTTCAAGGCATCTGAATTCGGCGAGCCTGATTTCCTGGACAAATTCCAGAATGGAATGTCGCACAGGTTCACCATTGGCCTGCCGGACTTCACGCTGGCGAAATATTTCAACTTCGCTCCTAGCGTGAGCTATGGCATGAATTGGTTCTTCCGTAAAAACGAGGCATATTTCGATTCGCAGACAAACAGCGTGCAAAGAAATCTCACCGGGCAGTTCTCCACATTCGGAGTGACTCAGACATATTCAGGATCGGTGTCCATGAGCACTCGAATCTATGGAATGTTCAATTTCGGCAAATTCCATAAGATACAGGCCATCAGGCACGTGATTTCACCTAGCGTAAGCTTCAGCTTCACTCCTGAGCAGGGTACGAGATTAAACGGATGGAGAACTCTGAATTATATCGACACGACTGGCGTGCAACGCTCATACGACTACAATATCTACCAAGGCCAGATGAACTCCGTTCCTGGACAAAATAGCAAGGCTGCCTCGATGAGCATTTCAATCGGAAACAATCTTGAGGCAAAAGTCAGAGACCAAAGAGACACAACCGGGAAAGGTTCCAAGAAGGTCAAGATTCTGGATCAGTTCAACATAAGCACAGGATACAATTTCCTTGCTGACTCATTGAACATGAGCAATGTGGGCATTACCATGTCAACCTCCATCTTCGGTAAGCTCGGACTGAACGGAAACATGAACTTTGACCCTTATGCGATTAATGACCACGGGCAAAGAATCAATAAATTCAACATAGTTGAGACCGGCGTGCCTCTAAGGCTCACGAACATAAGCGCATCTCTTTCATATTCATTGTCCGGTAAAGGAGCGATTAATGGAAATGATGGCTCGAAATCAGGGAAAGACGGCGGATCGGAGAATGCCGCTGACTATTATAGAAGGATATATTATCATCCTGTCACTAATGAATATATTCCTGGCGGCTGGTTGTACTACACAAACCCTAATGTGCCGTGGTCTGTGAATTTCAGCTACTCTTATAGCTTGAGTAAGCAGTACTCCTATACGAATGAAAAACTCGTGAAAAGGAATAACATAACTCAGACTCTTGGTATTTCAGGGAATGTCCAGCTCACGCCTAAGATGTCCTTCCAGTTCACGTCTGGTTACGATTTCACTGCCCTGAAAATGAGCACTACTCAAATCTCTGCCAGGTACGACCTGCACTGCTTCAATATTGCCGTATCTTGGGTGCCTACTGGCAATTACAAATCCTACAATTTCATAATTTCCGCTAATGCAGCTGCCCTTGCAGACCTGCTTAGATTTAAGAAGAGCACAAGTTATTGGGACAGATAATATTGCATTATTGATTTTTTTATTTATATTTGCATCGCCTTCCTAACACGACTTCTGAAGGCATTCACTTTTTGTAAACAAAATCTTACCGATTTTTCTCTGGCAATACTTTATTTTTATGGCATATACACTATTTGATTTAAACTCCATGAGCATTGATGAACTACAGTCAATAGCCCAGAAGTACAATGTTAAGAATTTCAAGAAACTCGATGCCGAAAATCTTGCTTTCGCTATCCTAGATGCTCAGGCAAGCGAAATTTCTCATAATCCAGTTCCTGAAGCACCTGCTAAGAAGAAACGCGGCAGGCCGAAGAAAGTTGCAGACGCAAAACAAAAGGAGGAATCCAAGCCTGCCGTCGAGAAGCCAGAGCAGCCGAAAGCTGAAGAAAAGCCTCAGGAGCAGGAAGAAAAACCTAAGGTTACGCTTGAAGAAAAGGCACCTCGCACTAAGAGAGGACGTAAGCCTAAGCAGCAAGCTCCAGGAAAACCTCAAGCGGAAGAGAAACCAGAAATGAAGGCTGTAGAGGCTAAGCCTGTAGAAAAGCCAGAAAAACCTGATGGTGAAAATGCTTCGGTGGCCCCGGAAAACAATGAACCGGCATTACCACTTGAGCCACCTCAGGAATCGAGCAACGATCGCAAATTCATTCATCAGCTTTTTGATGAATTGAAGGACGACCCGTCACAGAATAATATTCCTGGGAAGAAAAAGCAAAAGAACAACAATCAGAACAGGTTCCAGAACCAGCAGAATAAAGGCCAGCGTCCAAATGTCCCCATGCCTCAGCAAAATCAGCAGAGCCAGTTCAAGCAAAGACAGCCTGAGATTGAATTCGAAGGTACCGTAGAAGCTACTGGCGTGCTGGAAATAATGCCAGATGGCTATGGTTTCCTTCGTTCTTCAGATTACAATTACCTGAATTCTCCTGACGACATTTACGTGAGCCAAGGGCAGATAAAGGCAAATGCGCTGAAATCTGGCGACACCGTCACTGGAGAGATAAGGCCTCCGAAGGAAGGCGACAAATATTTCCCTCTGGTAAAAATCAAATTCATAAACGGAAGAACTCCGGAATTCATCCGCGACAGGGTTCCGTTCGATTTCCTGACTCCGCTGTTCCCGAACCAGAAATTCAATTTACTGGGCCACGGCCATGAAAAAGACACTTCCTGCCGCATCGTGGACATGTTCACCCCTATCGGCAAGGGTCAGCGCGGACTCATCGTCTCTCAGCCGAAGACAGGTAAGACGATGCTTCTGAAATCAATAGCGAACGCCATTGCTGACAATCATCCTGAAGTTTACGAGATAGTGTTGCTAATCGACGAACGACCAGAGGAAGTTACCGATATGAGCCGCAGCGTACAGGCAGAGGTGATAGCTTCGACTTTCGATGAGCCTGCTGAAAGGCACGTCAAGGTTGCGAATATGGTGCTGGAGAAAGCTCGCAGACTCGTTGAATGTGGTCACGACGTAGTAATATTGCTGGATTCCATCACTCGCCTTGCACGCGCATACAACACCGTACAACCGGCATCTGGAAAGGTGCTTACAGGCGGCGTGGATGCGAATGCCCTTCAGAAGCCGAAGAGGTTCTTCGGAGCGGCGAGGAATATAGAGGGTGGCGGTTCGCTGACCATATTGGCAACCGCACTCACAGAAACTGGTTCCAAGATGGATGACGTGATCTTCGAGGAATTCAAAGGCACTGGTAATATGGAGCTCCAGCTGGACCGCACTCTGGCAAACAGGAGGATATTCCCTGCCGTCAATGTCGTACTTTCGAGCACAAGGCGTGACGATTTGCTGTACAGCCCGGAAGTGGCGAACAGAATCTGGATATTACGCAAGCTGCTTGCCGACATGAATCCTACCGAGGCCATGAATTTCATGTTGCAGCTCATGGATGAGTACAAGACCAATGAAGCCTTGCTTGACAACATGAATAAGGTCTCGCCTCGCGAAGCCAAATACTACGACACGTATTAGATTCTGACACGTCAGAATTTATAAATATCCTGGGATGAACTAATATTCGTCCCAGGATTTTATTTGCACCTCGTCAAGCGGCATTGCGCAGAACGCCCGGATGAAAGCCGTAGCTAGGCGCGAATTAGTGAACAGGGTCACATTGAAATCAACGGCAGCGCGACGAATCTTGTATCCGTTGGACTGCTCCAAGGCAGAATGATCCTTCGGAACATTAATCACCATGTCAACTTCCTTGTTCTGAATCATTTCCAGCGCCGGTCTGAAGCGCCCCTTAAGGTTAGGATTGTCGCATTCGCTAGGCCAGAGCACTTTAGTGCACGGGATGCTGTTCTCCACTAGATATTTATATGTCCCGCCGGTGGCGAACAATTCGTAGTCATGCTCTACAAGCAGCTTACAAGCATTCAGCATGTCGGCTTTCTGCAAGGCATCGCCTGTTGAAAGCAGGATCCGTTTCTCTGGAATGCGCTGGCCTACGGAAAGCAAAGATTTTATCAGTGCCTCATTAAGGTCATCACCCAGGCAGCCGACCTCTCCCGTCGATCTCATGTCGACACCCAGCATAGGGTCAGCTTCCTCAAGCCTGGCGAAAGAGAACTGGGATGACTTCACGCCCACGTAATCCAAGTCGAATGCACTTTTCTGAGGCGGAGCCGGATGAAGCCCGAGCATCACCTTGGTCGCAAGCTCGATGAAATTGATCTTAAGCACCTTGGAGACGAACGGGAACGATCTGGAAGCCCTAAGGTTACATTCTATCACCTTAATCTGGTTATCCTTTGCCAGGAATTGAATATTGAAAGGACCCGAGATATTCAAAGCGCCGGCAATAGCCCTGGCAATCTTCTTAATGCGACGAACAGTCTCTACGTAAAGCTTTTGAGGAGGGAATTGGATCGTGGCATCGCCAGAGTGCACGCCAGCATATTCAATATGCTCTGAAATCGCATATGCCAGCACTTCCCCGCCGTCAGCCACAGCATCGAACTCGATTTCCTTCGCCCTTTCGTAGAATTTGCTTATGACGACAGGATGCTCCTGGGACACTTCTGCTGCAAGAGAGAGGAATTCTTGGAGAGACTGCGCATCGTAGCATACGTTCATTGCAGCACCGGAAAGCACGTACGATGGCCTCACCAACACAGGATAGCCGACCTTGTCCAGGAACTCGTCCACGTCTTCTTTTGTCGTAAGCTCTCTCCATTCAGGCTGATCCACGTCCAGAGCATCCACGATGGTAGAGAATTTGTGCCTGTCCTCAGCCTTATCTATGTCCTTAGCGCTTGTTCCAAGAATATGCACACCATGATTGAACAGCCTTAGCGCCAGATTGTTAGGAATCTGGCCTCCGACAGAAACCACGACGCCGTGAGGTTTTTCTAATTCCTCGATGTCCATGACGCGTTCGAACGTAAGCTCGTCAAAGTATAGCCGGTCGCACATATCGTAGTCGGTGGAAACCGTTTCAGGGTTGTAATTTATCAGCACACCCCTGTAGCCCTGTTTCTGAATAGCCTGAAGGGAAGAAACGGAACACCAGTCGAATTCGACCGAACTTCCTATTCGGTAGGCTCCTGACCCAAGAACGATGACTGATTTGCCATCATTCTCATATTCAATGTCATTCTTGGTGCCATTGTAAGTAAGATAGAGGTAGTTGGTCTGTGCCGGGAATTCGGCGGCCAGGGTGTCTATCTGCTTCACGACAGGTACTATGCCGCGCGATTTCCTATATTCCCGTACCTTATCCATATATTCATAGGCATTGACCGTGTCTTTGTAGACTGCCCTCTGAATCTGGAAATCCGAGAATCCTTCCTGTTTCGCCTCTCGCAGCAGGACATCGGGCAGGTCTTCTATCTTACCGTATCCTTCCATTTCCTTGAAAGTGCCGACTATCCTCTCCAGCTTCTCCAAGAACCATTTGTCAATCTTAGTCAGCTCATGGATGCGCTCAACTGAATATCCCGCTTGCAAAGCCTTGGAAATCACGAATATGCGTTTATCTGTCGGTTCTCTGAGGGCTTCCTCGATGTCCGCCACCTTCAGTTCTTTGTTGCCCACGAAGCCGTGAGCCCCTTGGCCTATCATCCTGAGGCCTTTCTGAATAGCTTCTTCGAAGGTGCGGCCGATAGCCATCACCTCGCCTACGGATTTCATCGACGAACCGATTTTGCGGGAAACCCCGTGGAATTTGCTCAAATCCCAGCGCGGAATCTTGCACACTATGTAATCCAGCGCAGGCTCGAAGAATGCAGGAGTCGTCTTGGTGACGGAATTCTTAAGGTCGAAAAGACCGTAGCCCAAGCCAAGTTTCGCCGCCACGAAGGCAAGAGGATAGCCGGTAGCCTTGGAGGCCAGGGCGGAAGAACGGCTGAGACGGGCATTAACCTCGATCACCCTGTAGTCCATGGCATCCGGATCATAGGCAAACTGTACGTTGCATTCGCCAATGATTCCGATATGACGGACAATCTTTATGGAAAGTTCGCGCAGATAATAGTAATCCTTGTTCGTAAGCGTCTGCGAAGGGGCGACCACGATGCTCTCGCCGGTATGTATGCCCAGCGGGTCGAAGTTCTCCATGTTGCAGACAGTGATGCAATTGTCGTATTTGTCTCGGACCACCTCATATTCAATCTCCTTCCAGCCCTTCAATGATTTTTCCACCAGCACTTGCGGAGAGAAAGAGAATGCCTTCTCGCAAATCTCTTCCAGTTCTTCGTCATTGTCGCAGAATCCTGAGCCCAGGCCGCCCAAAGCATAAGCGGCGCGGATTATGAGCGGATAACCAAGCTCTTGCGCTGCCCTTTTCGCTTCCTTCAAGTTGGCGGCAGGGTGGGACTTGATGGTCTTAACCCCGATTTCATCCAGCTTTTTCACGAACAATTCCCTGTCCTCAGTGTCCATGATGGCCTGCACGGGAGTCCCAAGCACCTTCACTCCGTACTTTTCCAAAACGCCTTTCTCAAAGATTTCCACTCCGCAGTTAAGCGCAGTCTGGCCCCCGAACGAAAGCAGAATCCCCTGAGGCCTTTCTTTCTCGATGACTTTCTCCACAAAGAACGGAGTGACCGGAAGGAAATAAATCTTATCGGCTACACCCTCAGATGTCTGGACGGTCGCGATGTTAGGATTGATTAATATAGTCTCTATGCCTTCCTCGCGCAACGCCTTGAGAGCCTGAGAGCCAGAGTAGTCGAACTCCCCAGCCTGGCCTATTTTCAAAGCGCCAGATCCAAGAATAAGAACTTTTTTTATGCTAGCGTCTTTCATAACTTGCTGATAAATTCGTCGAACAAAAATTTTGTGTCAGTCGGGCCGCTGGAAGCCTCGGGATGGAACTGAACCGAGAAAAACGGCTTTGTCTTGTGCCTGATGCCCTCGTTTGTGCCATCATTCATGTTAACGAACCACGGTTCCCAGTCCTCGCCCAGAGTTTTGTCATCTACTGCGAAGCCATGGTTCTGGGAAGTGATGAAGCAGCGATTTGTGCCGCACATCCGGACAGGCTGATTATGGCTGCGATGACCGTACTTTAGTTTGAAAGTGTTTGCTCCGCCTGCCCTTGCGAGCAGCTGGTTGCCCATGCATATTCCGAATATAGGCTTGTCGGCTTTCATCGCCTTACGAAGATTGGCGACCGTAACATTGCAGAATTGCGGGTTTCCCGGACCGTTCGATATGAACAATCCGTCATATTCCAGAGCATTGAAGTCGTAATCCCAAGGCACCCTGATGAGCCTTACTCCCCTTTCAACGAAGCACCTGAGTATATTGTGCTTCACTCCGCAATCAACCATCACGACCGTCTTTGAGCCGCTGCCATATTCTATGACTTTGTCGCAGCTTACGATCTGTATCTGATTCTCAAGGTTGGGGTCATCCACAGGAAATTCTTTATGGCAACCTTGGGGCACTATCATTCCCAGCATGGAGCCTTTCTCTCGAAGAACCTGCGTAAGCGCCCTGGTGTCAATGTCGTATATTCCAGGAATATGCTGCTCCTTTAACCACTCGTCAAGGCTTTTCACGGCATCCCAGTGGCTATATTCAAAGGAATAGTCGCTAATGACCAAGCCACGGACCCAGATTTTCTCAGATTCGAAATTTTTCGATATTCCGTTTTCATCCGTTCCTTCATCTGGAACGCCGTAATTTCCAATCAAAGGATAAGTTACGCAAAGAATCTGACCCGAGTATGACGGGTCGGTCAGGCTTTCGGGATAACCTACCATGGCGGTGGAGAAAACGACCTCCCCATCTGTCGGCTTGTCGTAGCCGAAAGAGTAGCCATGGAATTCCATGCCATTTTCTAGCCTCAGTACTGCTCCAAGTTTTTCTTTCATCTCTTGAATATAAAAAAGACCATTCCAAATTGATGAAATGGCCCAACGTTTCAAAAAATAGACAGAACATCCTTCCCCGCGTCATGGAAAGACGCACTGCAAACATGCAATGTTCCAATAGACTCACTCATTCCGGACGTTCGTTTTGGCAAAAGTAGCAAAAAAATCCTAATTTCGCAGAAATATTTAATGAATATGAATCTGGCACGTTATGACGACACGATTGCTGCCCCAGCTACGATTCCCGGGACGGGAGCGATAACAATTATCCGGCTGAGCGGAGGCAGTACATTTGACATATTGGACAAAGTCGTGACATTCAGCCACGGGTCTGCTTCCGAGGCATTGCCGAATACAATAAAGTACGGGAACATTTTGAATTCTGACGGCTCTGTTCTGGACGAAGTGCTTGTCAGCATATTCAAAGCCCCTCATTCTTACACTGGTGAGGATTCCGCAGAGATTTCCTGCCATGCGTCTTCTTACATTGCTTCAGAGATTCTTCGATTGCTATGCGATGCTGGGGCTCGCCCTGCAGAGGCAGGTGAATTCACTCGCAGAGCTTTCATTAATGGAAAGATGGACTTGTCTCAGGCTGAGGCTGTCGCAGATGTGATTTCTGCTAACAGTTCTGCATCGCTGCATCTTGCGATGAGTCAGCTCAGAGGCAATTATTCTTCCAAGCTTAATGTGCTGCATGACAAATTATTGGAAATGTCATCTTTACTAGAACTTGAGCTAGACTTTTCCGAAGAAGACGTAGAGTTTGCTGATCGAGGCAAACTGAGCTCGCTGCTCGAAGATGTCTTGGCTCATATCCAGATGCTGAAGGATTCTTTCAAATATGGCAATGAAATAAAGAATGGAGTTCCTGTTGCCATTGCAGGGCGCGTGAACGCCGGCAAGAGCACTCTCCTGAATGCCCTCTCTGGAGAAGAAAGAGCCATCGTCACTGACATTCCAGGAACGACCCGCGACACGCTGGAGGAAACTGTCGTCATAGATGGAATTTTGTTCAGATTCATCGACACAGCCGGCCTGCGAGACACCGATGATCCCGTAGAGAAAATCGGCGTTTCTCGGTCGTATGAGAAGCTAAAAAAAGCCTCTGTCGTGCTTGCCGTGATTGACGTTACTTCAAGCGAAGAAGAAAACACTGCTTCGATTACTGATATCGCCGAAAAAATCGACCCGAAGAATCAGAAGCTTATCGTTTTGTTCAATAAAACTGACGAATTAGCTCCTAACATAAATGTTAGTATTCTAAACAATAGTGTTTTATTTACTGAAGATAAAACTAATATCATATATATTTCAGCAAAGACTGGTTTCGGATTGGATGAATTGAAAAAATTGCTCTCAGAGACCCAGAAAGACAAAACTTTCAATTCTGACGATGCGATCGTGACGAATTTGCGGCATTTTTCCGCCCTCGCCGATGCAGAAAAATACCTCCTTCATCTCAAATCTGCGATGTCGTCCGGAGTCTCGAACGACCTGCTCGCCGAAGACCTCCGCCAAGCCAATTACGCCCTCGGCACCATCACCGGCGAAGTCACCACAAACGAACTCCTCGGAAACATCTTCGCACATTTTTGCATCGGCAAGTAAATGCTTGATAATCAAGCAGTTACAAGTTATGCAAAACTGTTATTTTTGTGCCAAAACTAGCTGAAAATGAACTCTTCAAAGAGTCAATTCGGCTAGTTTCGCTTTTTGGGCGTTTAATCTGTTTTCCGGTCATTTAAGAGCGTTTTGTCACAAGTTTTGTCACAAAATCACCTTTTGTGACAGAGTTTTGTCACAAATTTCTGAAAAAGTTACCAAACCCCGTGTTTTATGAAATTTTTTTGTAAAATTCACACGAATAAGTATCTGTTTTAAAACTGCTATAAAAGCGACTTAACTTAAACTCAATTACTTTGCTTAATTAGTTGAATATAAACTTGTTTATTGTTCAACTATATTTATTCAAAATTTGTTTGATTTTCTTTTGCAATTTCACCTTAAGCTATTATATTTGCGGTGGATTTGTCACGTGGCGCATTTGGAAAGTACGGATTTCCGGCGGCACATTAATGTTGAACACTTTTAAGTATAAGGCCATGAGTAGTAGCACTGTAGCATCTAAGACAGACCTCGTGAAGTTACGTTCGAGGTCCAGTTCCAACGGTCGGTTGACCCTGTACCTTGATTATGTCCAGTTCGGAGAACGCGTGCGTGAGAGTATAGGTCTTTCTTTGATACCGGGCAAGTCCCCCGAAGTAAAGGAGAAGAACCGGAAGACCATGGCCAAGGCCGAAGCCCTGAGGCTGGAAAAGGAGAATGAACTCCTGTCCGACGCCCCTGTCAGGGATAACAATGGTGCCAAGACACCGTTCCTCGCCTACTACCGGACCATGATGGAGGACAGGAAACAGAGTGACGGCAACTACGGCAACTGGAAAAGCTGCTACAAGTACCTTCAGGTCTATTGTACCGAGAGCACTACATTCGGCGAAATAACGCCCCGTTGGGTCCAAGGATTCAAGAGCTATCTCGAGACGGTTGAGAAAGACACGACGAAAATGAACCGGAGACCACATGAGGGTTTCAACGGGCTTTCCCAGAACTCGAAGTGTTCATACTTCAACAAGCTCCGCGCTTGCCTGAACCAGGCGTACAAGGAAGGCATCATCGCCTCGAATCCTGCCGATCCAGTCAAGGGATTCAAGGCCGACGAGGCGGAGCGCCAGTATCTTACTATTGATGAGGTCAAGAAGATGGCCGACACCTACTGCAAGTACCCTCATCTGAAGAGAGCGTTCCTCTTCGGTTGCTTCACAGGGCTCCGGAAAAGCGACATCGAGAAGCTTACCTGGGGGGAAGTCCAGCGGTTTGGAGGTTACACGCGACTCGTTTTCAAGCAGAAGAAGACCGGTGGTCAGGAATACCTCGACATTCCCAAGGTCGCCGAGCCGTATCTCGGAAAACAAGGGGACAAGACATCCGAGGATCTCGTCTTCCCCCTGTTCAAGTATTCCTCTGAGACCTCTCTCGAACTCCGGAGATGGGCCTTGGCGGCGGGAATCACGAAGGATTTCACCTTCCACTGCAGCCGTCACACCTTCGCGGTGATGCTCCTGAACTCAGGAACGGATATCTACACTGTTTCCAAACTGCTTGGTCACAGGGAGATAGCCACAACCCAGATCTATGCACATCTGGTAGATTCCAGGAAACAGGAGGCGGTCGATAAGATCTCCGACATATTCAATGACCTGTAATCAATAAAAACCGCCGCGTATGGAACTCACAAGACAGGATGCCGCATTTGGTATCGCGGTCATCAACAGGACCTCAAAACTCCTCGCTTCCGCAGTGAGACTCGGAAAGGAAGGCGTCATCAGGGAGGCCCTGGATGAGGAGATCAGCTATTCCCAGCTGGCGAACTCCATTATCGCCTATGTCGAGGAGGATCCTGATCCCCTACTCTTCGAACAGCTGATGATGCTGGCCAATACCGAGCCCATAAGAGATTATCTGTCCGTTCATCGCACCGGCTTGCTGGCTGCGAGGATACGTGAGGTGGCGGATGCTACGGATAAGTTGGTCGCTTTCGGCAATGAGATGTTCCGCAAAGGTTCGGGAGAATATGGCAATCTGGTCCCGTTCTTCGCCAACCCCCAGGCAAAGGAACTTTTTGATCGTGCAGTGAATGCCGGGCTGCTGAAGAAGGACTACCAGCCGGCCCCGGGTGTTGCCAGATTCCAGCTGAAACTGATTGCTATCGCGATCCACACCATCCTGGATTACAGCTACCGTGACAAGTGGTGCCACTTTGCGGAGCAGTGGGGCGACGACGTGCACCGGGCTATGATTCCCTTTACGAAGGGCGTACCCATCAACCAGATCGTCCGGCTCTACCCGGAAGTCGCTCTATGGGATAAGGTCATCCCGGAAAACGAAGGGAAGTTTTTCAAGACGGATTTCAGCGAGGCGCAGGCAAAGTTGCTCTTCACCGGCTTGATGCGGAAAGGGTATTTCGGGCACCACACTTCGTTTGATAGCTTCCTTTCCATCCTCGGGATGGGACAGGCGGCCTTCACTCCGCTCAACTGGATTGACCGGGGATACAATTCACTGATCTACTTCATTAAGGAGGCGTTCGGTGAAATGAATCCCGACTACCTCCTTAGGATCTGCGACTGTTTCACATGCAACGGCAAGCAGATAACGCACAGCTCCCTCAAGACGAGGAGCAGCTATGTCTACCGGAACAAGGACAAGTGGGATTTTGTTCCGGTGATTGACAACATCATCTCTAAGGCCAGAAAAAAATAAAAAGAGTATATCGTACTACGGCACTGCTTTAGGTTATCCAAAGGAAGTGCCAATTAACCAATAAATTATAAAATTAGAAATGGAAAACAATCAATTTTTCATCTCTCTTTTTATGTAGTACAAATTCTCATATCAAAAGAGACGCCTGCGTTGGCGATGAGGGACTGTTCCTTCTATGGAAGGATGCCCTGACAATGTACAGAACGGCCGTCGTTGAGAACGGGTTCTCCTACGAACGGTTCCGTGAAGACTTCATCCACTCCCACACCTTCCACGATTCAGCCGATGCCGACAGCCGGAACGACCACCTGGTCAATCTGGGGCGCATCGGCTCTCTTCTTTCAACCCGCCAGGATCTCATCCAGAAATACTTCAATTCCGCTCTGAGCCAGGATGAATTCCGATCATGCATGAAGGAATTCATGATAGAGAGCCCGAGGATGAGAGCACGGCTTCTCAATCTCGAGTGTTATCTCTCTGATGAGAGTCTCCGGATCCTCACGGAGGCGGCGAACGACATCCCTTTGTTCAAACGGGACGTTACCCCATCGGATATGGATTGTCTTTTCAACAAATGCAGCCCGGCTACCGGCGGGCCATTGGTCGCGAACAGCAATGAGGTTCTGTCCTATTTCTTCAGCCGGCTGAACTACAAAGGCATCATCTCCAATAAATACCAGACCATCCTTGCGGATCACGGGCTTGTGGTGAGGTCAACCGGTTCCAGGCCGCTTACCCAGACCGACATTTCCTCAGCCCTCCGTCACTTCGAGATTTCCGAAAACCCGGTCCGTTCCAGGGTTGAGAAGTGGGTGCTCCTTATCAAGTCCTCGACATTGCGTTCTGAAGAAGCTACAACTTGACAGCGGACTTGACAGAGCGCTCGCTGTCAACCGTAAATATTTGACAATCAAGTAGTACGATATACTTTTGCCCTCCGAAAGCATAAGCCTCCGGAGGGCTTTCTTATCGTTACACTTATAATGAAATGTTTATGGAATTCAATGTAAAAGAGATTCTGAGACTCATCGAAAGGGCCAGTGTCATTCCGGACATTCTGCGTCAAAAGGAAGAGGTAGAGAATCTGATAGTGAAGTTCGAGGACATTGAGATGTACCTTGAGCGCTTCCACTCACTTGATGAACTTATCTCCCACATGAGGGAACTGGAAGACAGCATCTATCTTTTCAAAACCTACTTTACTACTGAGGAAGCTGCCAAATACCTTTCTATCAGTAAGTACACGCTCCGTGAGGCAGTCAAGAGCAAGGCATTGACCTACTACACCCCGCCGGGCAAGGGCTATTATTTCCTGAAGTCGGACATTGACGCATGGATGGAGTCATTCCGGGTCGAGAGCAACGCGGACAGCGACAAAGCTGACGAGGAGGAAGAGGTGGATATCCGGGCTCAGTTCGATGCATTTAAGGAAAGGAGGGGCATATGAAAAACAAGGTAGACAGACGGGATTTGTCTCAGCTTCGGAATGAAGTTGATCTTCTTTCCCTCCGTTTGGAAGAGCTCGGCGCATGCGATCCGGGAGCAATCGGCCAGATGCAGTCCCGAATCAACAGGATCGAGGAGATGCTTGGCGAGACGAAGCGCATTCTGACAACAGCGGAAACGGCTGCTTTCCTGGGAGTCTCGAAGGAGAGGGTCTACAGTCTTGCAAAGACAGGAGGACTCCCCCATTTCCGTTCAAACAGGAAACTGTTCTTTGAGCGCAACAAGCTGACTGAATGGATTATGGACCGTATCAAGTAAAGAAGAACATCATGGACTCAAGAATAACATTAGAGAACTTCCACAGGATATGGGCATCCATACTCATCAAAGCGACTGACAAGTACACTACACCACCGGAAGTCATCCATGTCAGCAACTCGACGATCAGCACGCTGGGCAATTTCAGCGCTTCCACCGGCAAGGGCAAGTCAAAGAAGACGTTCAATGTCTGCGCCATTGTGGCATCCGCGATTACCGGCAGGAAAGTCCTCAATTATGAGGCGCATTTTCCTGAAGGCAAGAGGAAGATCCTGTACTTCGATACGGAGCAGAGTTCATACCATTGCCATAAGGTTCTGGAGCGCATCAACCGCCTGGCTGGGTATCCGGCCGAGGAAGACCTGAGCCTTATCGAATTCGTAATGCTCAGGGAATACAACCCCATCGACCGGAGGCAGATCATCGAGCTGGCACTTGCAGAAAGACCGGATGTCGGACTCGTTATTATCGACGGATTGCGGGATCTTCTCTTTGATATCAACTCTTCAATTGAGGCTGCGGAAGTAATTGGCTTACTTATGAGATGGACCAGCCAATACAACCTCCATATCCACACCGTCCTGCATTTGAACAAGGCTGACGATAATGTCCGCGGCCATATCGGAACGGAGCTGAACCACAAAGCCGAGACCATCCTACAGATCAGCAGGAATGAGGATGACGGCAAGGTCAGTGAGGTCCATGCCACGCTCATCCGGGACCGGGACTTCCCTCCCTTCGCTTTTCAGATCAACGATGAGGGCTTGCCAGAGCTCATTGAAGGATTCGAATTCAAGCGGAAGAACAACAGGAAGGCCGCGTTTGATTATGAGATCATGGCGGAAGACATTCACCGAATGGCCTTGGAGGAGGCCTTCAAAGACGCCACGTCACCGATACTGTATACTCCCCTTCTTAAACGCCTTTCGATTGGCTATGCGAGCATCGGATTCGAGAGAGCCCGTAATGTCATGGTCAACCTGCTGAAGTTCCTGGTCAAGAACGGGATTGTCGTGAAACAGGGGAAAGGATATGTTTTCAACAGGGATTTCCATTACACGCCTCTTCCCGTGAAATGAGCTTGTCCTGTTTACCAAGGTGGGCATAAGGGCAGGACAGACCAAACAAGTATTCCTGAAATACCGTCTGCCAGTCCTGTCCTATGCTGCCCATATTAGGCATTAAACAATTAAACAACTTATCAAGATAACGCAATTTAATTCATTGTATATTATGAGTATTGAAGAATTGAGAAGAATTCCGATAGTTGAATTGCTCGCCCTCCTGGGGTATGAGCCTGCTTACAGGACTGGAGGCGAGAAACAATGGGTGTATCATTCACCACTCCGGAATGACAATACCCCATCGTTCTTTGTTACCATATCGAAAAACCTTTGGCTGGATTTCGGGAGTTCGGAAGGAGGGAATGTCATCGACCTGGCGATCGCCATCAACGGCGGCTGCTCCTTTCACGAAGCCGTTTGCTGGCTGGAGGAGCAATACAGGGGCATCAGGGAAAGGCCGCCCATCGATTACTCCTCCTTCGACAATAGCGATAGCGGGATGAGTATAGTAAAGACTTTGCCTCTCCGTCATCCTACCCTGTTGAACTATCTAAGCTCACGGGGAATCCCCAGGGAGATTGCCGTCAAGTACTGCCGGGAGATCCACTATTCAATCCGCGGCCGGGAGTACTACTCAGTCGGCTTCCCAAACATTGTAGGAGGGTATGAGCTGCGGAATCCGTTCTTCAAAGGGTGTCACGGCGAGAAGGCTCCCAGCGTTATCCCCCTCTCCAAGAGCTGCAGGACTGAGTGCTGCTGCGTCTTTGAAGGATTCATGGATTTCCTGTCGTATCAAACGCTCGAACAATCCGGGAACAGGGATGTGGTGCAGCCTTTCCCATGCGACTCAATCGTGCTGAATTCTACGGCCATGGTCCGGAAGACTGTGCCTTTCATTGATGTCTACCGTAAGGCGTTCTGCTTCCTTGACAATGACGATGCGGGTCGGAGAGCGTTCGTGAAAATGGCCGAGTCTATGCCTGGTAAGCTCATTAATCACAGCGAGATAGCTCCATTGGCACTCTATAAAGATCTTAATGACTATCTCCAGACAGGCAGAATGAGCCGGTAAAGTCGGAAGACATCCTGGTCAATACGCCCTCATTTGATTATCTTTTTGCAACTGGTCCACGCTTAACACCACAGAAAATGATTGTACCTACAATGACACTGGAAGAGATTGCCCGTCAGTATATGGGCGACTTCCCGAACTTCATTGCCAAGCGCCATAGCTTCCAGCCGAAGTTCGAGACGCTGGTGAAGCGTTCCTCCCGTTATCCGGTAACGGCTCAGTACGAGTACATCTCTCACACGAACAAGAACCGTTACTTCTTCTGCTACTCGGCTTTCAAACGCAGCGACTGGAAAGCCCCTCACTGTAATGTCGTCGGTGTGTTCGAAGGAGAAGGCGGAAAGTATGCCGTGGTGTCGGCAAACATGAAGCTGGCCGTCATCATCTTTACGCCGCATTTCTTCGCACGCTATAGAGAACGGATCCTCGGAGGGGAAGACATTCACGGAGATGACCTGATAAAGCGTTTCTTCAAAAGGAACCAGCGCTTCGTCAAGGCCGAGATGGACGAGCGTTTTGCCCGGGCATATCGGAAATATGAGAACGATGAAAGCGTTTCCTATGCCGCGAGGGTGAACGAAGGGAATGTTTTCCTCAAGATCTATAGCGGATATATCGTCCTTTGCAAGACCATTCTCTCGGATAAAATGCTTAAGAATGATCAGGTAGAGGCCTTCGGAGAGCTTAAATCCCAATACGAGGAACTGAAAGACATTCGCCTCGAACGTTTCAAAGATGTGTTCTAGGAAAAAGAAAAATCAATAGGTCAGTGTCCCTATAAATGTGAATTTACAGGTTCTCCTTCAGCAGGTTATTCCCGATTTGTATTATTCGCTCTTTGTCGGTCAATACAATGGCATCGTGTCCAGTCTTCACGGACAAGGACAGCCCTTTGTTCACGGCAACAGGCATGAACTCCGTTT
>Ga0256404_1006237_pt1 | contig 20002 bp, 17 predicted proteins | sample RumenRJG_01DNA_FD_185990 | JGI IMG/M metagenome (GOLD analysis project Ga0256404, IMG submission 185990) | Bovine rumen microbial communities from Lethbridge, Alberta, Canada - RJG_01 | ecosystem: Host-associated > Mammals > Digestive system > Stomach > Rumen | place: Canada: Alberta | collected...
CTATAATAAAATTCCAATAAATGATTTAGATGAATTATTAAAAGAATCAATAATATTAGCAAATAATTTATATGATGAAAAAGATTCTGAAATATTACCATTAAACAAAAGAAAGATTTTAGAAAGGAAGTGATTTATATGGCAAAAGAGCAAGAAGAAAAGGTGTTTCACAAAACTTCGATTAACTGGTTTCCAGGACATATGGCCAAAACAAAACGTGAAATTAGTGATAAATTAAATTTAATAGATATTGTTTATGAAGTAATAGATGCTAGAATGCCAATTTCTTCTAAAATAGTAGATATTGATGACTTAATTAAAAATAAACCTAGGATTTTAATCGTAACTAAATATGATTTATGTGACAAAGAGGAAACTAATAAAATACTTGCTAATTATAAGAAAAATGGTTATAATATAGCACCTGTAGATTTAATGAAAGGAGATACTAGTAATATAATTTCAATTACTAATGAAATTATGAGTAATATCAATCAAAGTAGAATTAGCAAGGGAATGAAGCCTAGATCTGCTAGAGTATTAATTGTTGGTGTTCCAAATGTTGGAAAAAGCACATTAATAAATAGATTAGTTGGAAGAAAGTCCGCCGGTGTTGGCAACAAACCAGGATTTACTAAAACACTTAGTTGGATAAGAGTAAATAAAGATATTGAATTACTTGATACTCCTGGTATATTATGGCCTAAATTAACAGATCAAGGTGGAGCAAAAACACTTGCTGCTTTTTCATCAATTAAAGATGAAATAATTAATATAGACAATATCGCAACTTTTATATTAAATAAGTTATATACTTTATATCCAAATAAATTAAAAGAAAGATATGATATAACAAACTTAGATGATATAGTAAAAGCATATGAAATAATTGGAAGAAAAAGGGGAGCTTTATCAAGAGGCAATATTGTTGATTATGAAAAAGTTTCAAATATAATTATAAGAGATCTAAGAAATGGATACTTTGGAAATATTACTTTTGATAGAATAAAATGATGTCAGTTAATGAATGTCTTACAGATGAATCAAATATTTATTTAATAAAAGGTAAATATATTAAATTAGATGAAAATAATCACATATGTGCAGAAAAAACAGATAAAAAAATATATATAAAAAATTTTAATAGTACTGAATTTATTGGTGAAGAATTATGTCATAAGAATTATGTCATATTAAAAATATTCCATCTGCCCATTACTTTTTAGTTGGAATAAATTATAGTCATCATAGAAACCAATTTAAAAAATATTCTAAATTAAACGATCAATCAATAAGTATTAAATTAGGATCATTTGACTTCAAGAAAGATGGTTTAAATTATTTTAAAATCCCATATGATTTATGTAATAAATTAAATACTTTAGAAAAAATATTATCTTTATGCCCAAATAAAAAAACCGTAATGAATTATTAGATGAAATAATTGACATGTTTGCTTTAGATATTTACATGGGTCAACAAGACCGTAACGAATCTAATATAATGTTTTATCAGGATAAAAATAATTACATTCATTTAGCTCCATTATATGACTTTGAATTTTCTCTAAATAATGCACTTTATTCAAGTAAATTTTTATATGATAATGATTTATATAAATTTAAAGATATTAATACAATAAAAGAATTTATAAGTAGTCATGAAAGATTAAAATATGAATTAGAATCATATTTGGATATTAATTTATTGGAAATTGCTAGAAAAAGTTATAATGAAAGGGACTTAAAAATACCTTCTGTAATAGAAGAACATTATACAAGCTTTGATCATATTCAAAAAAAATTAATAAAAAGAATTGTTAAATAGTAAGTTATTTACTATTTTTTTTCATTTTGATATACTTCTTATGGTGAAGATATTATGAATAAAAAAGAAATCTTAAATAAATTATCTCAATTATCTTTAGATAAGAATAAGTTTATTATTGGAGGAGAAAGCGCTTTAGTATTACTTGGCTATAAGAGAAATACTTCTATTATAACTTTATATGTTGCAAAAAATTATAAATCAAATGATAAAGATATAATCATTGAAAATAAGTATTTTAACTTAGATAAGATAATTGAAAAGGATGGATATTTTGTATATAAGTTAGATGAATTATATAAAATTATGTTAGAAAATAATTATGATAAGAAATTTTTAAAAAAGATAAAATTAATAATAGATTCTTCTGATAATTATAAGTTTGAAAGAGAATTGCGAAATTCTGGTGTTAAATATATTGCGGGAGTTGATGAAGTGGGAAGAGGTCCATTAGTAGGACCAGTAGTTACTGCTTGTGTAGTTCTTCCGGAAAAATTTGATTTAGATGGACTTACTGATAGTAAGAAGTTAAGTGAAAAGAAAAGAGATTATTTTTATGAAGAAATAAAAAAGCAAGCTCTTGGCATTGGAATAGGACAGTGTAGCGCTGAAGAAATAGATAAATATAATATTTATGAAGCTACTAAGATAGCTATGAAGAGAGCTATTAATAATTGTTTAAAAGAATGTAAAATTGAACATGTTTTAATAGATGCTATGAAATTAGATATAGATATTCCAACAACTTCTATTATTAAAGGTGATCTTAAAAGTATAACAATAAGTGCTGCTAGTATAATTGCTAAAGTTACAAGGGATAAATTAATGCGGGAACTTGATTTGAAATATCCTCTGTATGATTTTAAAAAAAATGTTGGTTATCCTACTAAAGAACATATTGCTGCCATAAACGAATATGGAATACTTAAAGAGCATCGTAAGACTTTTGGACCAGTAAAAGAATATATATTAGAACATGGAAATAAGACAATTAATTAAAAATTATCTGTAAAATAATATTTTTTTCTAATAATATATATGTAGTAGTTGACATAAATTTAATTTAAATGTATAAATTAATAAGTAACTGGAGGGATGATATGTCAAAGAATTTAGTTATTGTGGAAAGTCCTAGTAAAAGTAAAACTATTGGTAAATATTTAGGAAATGAGTATAAAGTAGTATCTTCAAAAGGTCACATAAGAGATCTAGCAACTTCTGGTAAATTTGGCTTAGGAGTAGATGTTGAAAATGGATTTACTCCAAATTATGTTCCAATAAAAGGAAAAAGTAGTGTTATTAATGAATTAAAAAAAGATGTAAAAGACTCAAATCTAGTATATCTTGCAAGCGACCCTGATCGTGAGGGAGAAGCAATTGCTTGGCATTTAAAAGATGCTCTAGGTATTAAAGATGATAATTATAAGAGAGTTAGATTTAATGAAATTACTCATGATAAAATACTTGAAGCTATGAAAAATCCAACTAAAATAGATGATGATTTAGTAAAGAGTCAAGAAACTAGAAGAATACTAGATAGAATAATTGGCTTTAGATTATCTAAACTATTACAAAGAAAAATTGGTGCTAAAAGTGCCGGTCGTGTACAAAGCGTTGCTTTAAAGTTAATTGTTGATAAGGAACGTGAAATAGAGGCATTCATTCCAGAAGAATATTGGACAATTACAGCTATTTTTAAAGATTATGAAGCAGAACTTTTTAAGTATAAAGAAGATGACATAGAGCTACATTCTAAGGAGGAAGCTGATGCAGTTCTTAATAAGATATCTGATAAATATATAGTAGAAAGTATTGAAAAGAAAGAGAAAGCTCGTAAGAGTAAATTTCCGTTTATTACTTCAACCCTTCAACAAGAAGCTTCAACTAAATTAGGTTTCCCAGCTAAGAAAACTATGAGTATAGCTCAAAAACTATATGAAGGAATTGATCTTGAAAATGAAACAGTCGGATTAATTACTTATATGAGAACAGACTCTATTAGATTGAGTGAAGATTTTATTAAACCAGCAATGAAATATATTGAAGAAAATTATGGAAAAAAATATATTGGTTATGTAAAAAAAACCAAAAAAACTGAAAACGTGCAAGATGCTCATGAAGCAATTAGACCAACTAGTGTACTTAGAGAACCACTAAAAATAAAGCAATATTTAACAAGTGATGAATTTAAATTATATAGTTTAATTTATAAAAGGACACTTGCTTCACTAATGGCTGATGCCAGTGTTAATCAAACAACTATTGTTTTTGATAATAATAATTATAAATTTAAGACAGTTGGTTCTATTCTAATATTTGATGGTTATTTAAAAGTATATAAAGATTATGAATCTAATGAAGATAAGATATTACCTGAAATTGGTGATAAAGAAGTAGCAATTACTAATAATGTTGATTGTAGTCAACACTTTACTAAACCACCAGCAAGATACTCAGAAGCAAAACTTATAAAGACATTAGAAGAATTAGGTATTGGTAGACCTTCTACTTATGCAACAATAATTGATACAATAAAAAGTAGAGGATATGTTGATTTAGTAGAAAAAAAGTTTAAACCAACAGAAATAGGAATTGAAACTACTGATAAATTACAAGATTACTTTAGTGATTTAATAAATACAGATTATACTAAAAATATGGAAGATGATTTAGACTCTATTGCCGAAGGTAAACTTGTTTGGAATAAAGTCTTACAAGATTTTTATGATATATTTGAACCGCGAGTTGAAAAAGCATTCTCCGATATGGAGAAGAAAGCTCCAGTTGAAACAGGAGAAAAATGTCCTGAATGTGGCAATCCACTAGTTATTAGAAAAGGAAAATATGGCGAATTTGTAGCATGTTCTAACTATCCTGAATGTAAATATATCAAAAAAGAAGAAAAAGAAGATATAATCATTTGTGATTGCCCTAATTGTGACGGAAAAATTATTGAGAAAAAAAGTAGAAGAGGTAAAATCTTTTATGGTTGCAACAACTATCCTAAATGTAAAACAGCTTATTGGGATAAACCAATTAACGAGAAATGCCCAGAATGTGGCAAAATGTTAGTAGAAAAAAATGGAAAGATTAAATGTAGTGAATGTGATTACAAAAGATAGAAATCTTTTCTTTTTTTTGTTATAATAAAAATTAATGTTTTGGAGGTATATTTTATGAGTAAAAATAGATTCTATTTAGTAGCAAAAAATAAAAATACTAATGAATTTAAAAAAATTAATTTACATGATCTTGGATTTGAAAAAAATAGTCTTAAATTAGAAGATATTGATAAATTAACTTTACAATTCAATAATCCAGAAGAATTAAATGCCTATTTAAAAGCTAAAGGTATTGTTAATTCATCTAATAATGATATATTTATTGTTAAAAGAAACGATAGTAATGAAGAAAAAATATCATATTTAGAAACTATTTATAAAGGTAATATGACTGATACAATATTAGAAATTAATAAGTTCCAAAGAAAAGATTCAATTAATAAATCAACTGATAGTTTAAACAAATTATATTTTACATTTATTAATAGAATGTATAAAAATGAAAAATTCTATGATTATATTACTTTTGGTAATACCAATGTCTATGAAAAATTTTATATACATTTTATCGATAATTCTATTCCTGCCAATATATATAAATCAAAGATTAATGATGTTACATGGGCTTATAATTCCTATTATTTAGCAAGAAATGTTTATGAAGCAATTAATAGTTTTGACAATGTTAAATTAAGAAATAAATATAATAGTAGAGATGATATTAAAGATAAATTATATGAAGTAACAGATAAGAATTATTTTGATGGCCAAATAAGTTTATTTGATTATTATGGTGATAAAGTTTATGCAAAAACAAAGAAAAATAGTTAAAGATTATCTTGATTATTTAAAATATGAAAAAAACTATTCTAAATATACAATTATTAATTATAGTGATGATATTGAAGAATTTCTAGACTATATTGAAAGTGAAGGACTAGAATTTGATAAAATAGTCTATAGTGATATAAGATTCTATTTAATGTATTTAAAAGATAACAAACAAGATAATAATTCATCAATTGATCGAAAACTTAGTTCATTAAGAGGCTTTTATAAATATTTAGCTAATAATAATATTGTTAAAACAAATGTCTTTAGTTTAGTTAATGGACCAAAAAAGGCCAAAAAATTACCTAGATTTTTTGAATATAATGAGTTAGAAGAATTATTTAATGCTTGTGACTTAAGTACTTCGTTAGGACAAAGAGATAGATTGATACTTGAAATGCTATATGCAACAGGAGTAAGAGTTGGAGAACTTGTAAGTATAAAAGTTAAAGATATTGATAGATCTAGTAGAAGTATTTTAATTCTTGGAAAAGGTAATAAAGAACGCTATGTTACTTATGGAGACTACTGTAGCGATATATTAGATTTATATTTAAATGATGCTTATAATAAATTAAATATTAAAAATAGTGAATACTTATTTTTAAATAATAATGGAGGAGAATTAACAGATAGAGGAGTAAGATATATACTAGACCAAGTTATTAAAAAAACTAGTCTTAAAAAAAATATATCTCCTCATATGATAAGACACTCATTCGCAACACATTTATTAAATGAAGGAGCAGACTTATTATCTGTTCAAAAATTACTTGGGCATGAATCTATAAAAGCAACTCAAATATATACCCATGTAACAACAGATAGATTAAAAGAAGTCTATTTTAGAAGTTTTCCTAGAGCTAAAAAGAAATAGCTCTTTTTATTTTTAAAAGATCTATATTGAAATACATCAATAAAAAAATTCTTTTAATTTTCAAATTAATATTATCTAATAAAATTATAGAATAGGAAGTAGTGAGTATGAGAAATAGAATTAAAATATTATTAAGTATTATTTTTTTGCTACCAATTATGGTATTTGCGGATGATAAAATAGTACAAAATGTTAATCCAAAAGAAAATATTTATATAGCATCATCAGAATTAATAGAAATCACCCCTGGAGTAGAAGAAGTATCTCAACCAACCATAAAAGACTGGAATATAAAATTTAATATTAAGTTTTCAAAAGTAAATCAATCAATTAAATATAAATTAATTGTCAAAAATACTTCAAAAAAAGATTACAATGTTACAATAGAACCAACCTTTAATAAAAGTAATTATATTACTTATAATTATAAGTATAGTGATAAGTCCAATATTCTTAAAGCTAATACTGAAAAAGAAATGATAATTACAATTACATATTCTAAAGAAGTACCAACCAATAAATTACATGATGGAAAATTTATAGAAGATAATTTAATGTATCTAAATGTAAATGATAATTTAATTAATCCAAAAACAATTCTTCAAAAGTATAGTATAAATATAATGTTATTAATAATTACTGAGTTAATAGCATTCTATTTATTAAAAACAAAAAATATTAAAAACAGTTTAAAAATATTTATGTTTGGATTGTTATTAATCCCAATTGCAACAAAAGCATTTGACATAATAAGACTTACAATAGATTCAAATGTAGAAATAGATACTATAAGTGATAAATTATTATATAGAAAATTAATATCAAATGAAGCAAGTAATAAAACATATAAAACAGGAATAAGTGAAATAACAACTAAAGGTAATCCTAATTTTGACGATTATTGGACAAATGATAAAGGAATGTATGCTATGGCAGATGATTATGGCACAAGTTATTATTATAGAGGAGATGTAAAAAACAACTGGGTATCATTTGCAGGATTTTTATGGCAGGTAATAAGAGTAAATGGTGATAATTCAGTAAGACTTATTTATTCAGATAATGAAATTTCAATTTATAGTCCATTCAATTCAAATAATGATAGTCCTAAGTACATTGGTTATATGTTTGGTGATACTGATGCTACAGAAGATGAAGCTTTCATTAATAAAAATGATTCAACAATAAAAAAGGCTATTGATAATTGGTATGTTGCAAATTTATCAAAATATTCTTCATATATATCAGATGAAGTATTCTGCAATGATAGGACATTAGCAAGTGGAGAAGTGTTTTCAACTTCACCACAGGATAGCATGAAATTTGCAACTTATGCTAGAAATAATTATAGTGATAACCAAAAACCACAATTAACATGTCCAAACATATCAAGAGATGGTTTTACAACTAAAAATGCAAGTATCGGAAATAAAGCCCTTACTTATCCAATAGGTTTAATCACCGCTGATGAGGCAAATTTGGCAAATGTAAGAAACTATTATTGTTCAGGGGATTATAATCAAACATGTGGAAGTAGCTATTTATCTAATTCTATAGGAGCAACATTTACAATGTCACCATTTTCTTATACTACTACATGGTATGGAAGTTCAGAAATAAACATGTTTGGAATACTAACAGGAGGATCTGATGAAACTGATTTAGACTGGATGTGGGGAGATACTGGAGCTGATAATCCTGAAAAAAGTAATATTAGGACTTCAATAAGGCCATCCATTAATCTAAAAAATACTATTCAGACTACTGATGGTTCTGGGACAAAAGAAGATCCATACATAATTCTTGCTAATGACTGATAAAAGACTTTATTGAAAAGTCTTTTTATATATTAAAATTAAAAATATATAAAATTTTGTAAGAGTTTTTAAAAAAATTATATACTAAAAATAAATACTTATATTAATAAATTCAAAAAATAATTATTGTAGTTTTTTTCAATTTAACTTTAATTTTTGCTGTTATTTAGTTATAATAAGATTAATTCGTTATGAGGTTGTGTTAATATGAATAATGAATTTAATTCTTTAAAAGAGTTATATGATAGAGTAGAACCAGCTCTTAGTTCTAAAGTTAATGAACTTAAAGTATTAGGAACTGATATTACTAAGTATCAATTATGGAATTTATTTATTAATAATAAATGGAAATTTGGCCATAATCTTATGTTATGTGATATTGTTGATGATATTTTAAATACTTCTTATGAAGAAATAAATTTATATTTAGAAAATAACGAAAATATTATATAGAGGTGGAAGTTATGAAAAAAAAGAAAAATGGAAAGAAGAGAACAATTTTAACTTCTCTTATTCTTACACTAGTAGTAGTTTTAATTTGTTTTTGTTTTATTCCTCTTTTTAATAATTTAAAGTTTGGACTTGATTTACAAGGAGGATTTGAAATTCTTTACAAAGTTGATTCAATTGATGGATCAAAAATGACAAATGAAAAGTTAAAAGCTACATACAAGACTCTTAGTAAAAGAATTGATAGTTTAGGTGTAAGCGAACCTGAAATAACAATTGAAGGAAAAGATAAAATTAGGGTTAAGCTAGCTGGAGTAAAAAATCCAGAAGAAGCTCGTAGTCAACTATCAACTGTTGCGACATTATCATTCAGAGATACTGAAGATAATTTACTTATGAGTAGTGATGTTTTAAAAGCTGGAGGAGCAAAAATTAGTCAAGATTCCAGTGGTAATCCTGCAGTACTTTTATCAGTAAAAGATAAAAATAAATTTTATGATGTAACTAAAGAAGTTAGTTCTAGGAGTAATAATCAAAATATGATAGTTATCTGGTTAGACTATAATGAACTTACCGATAGTTATGAAAAAGAAGGAAGTAAGTGTGGTACAAGTGAATCAAATTGTTTAAGTGCTGCTACTGTTTCACAAGGATTTGCTAGTGATGTAATTATTCAAGGAAGTTTTACAGAAGATGAAGTATCTAACTTAGTTGATTTAATCAATAGCGGTTCTCTTCCTGCAAAACTTACAGAAGTTTCTTCTCAAACAGTTGGTGCTTCATTTGGTAGTAATACATTAAATACTACATTAGTTGCTGGAATAATTGCTATTATTGCTATTATTGCTATATTAATGTTAATTTACCATTTTGCTGGATTTGTATCTGGAGTTTCTATCATGATATATACTTTCTTAGTATTTGGTATATTCTGGCTAGTAGGTGGTGTCTTAACATTACCAGGTATAGCAGCATTACTTTTAGGTATAGGTATGGCTGTAGATTCTAATGTAATAACTTTTTCAAGAATAAAAGATGAGCTACTAAAAGGAAAAAGTCTAAAATCTGCCTTTACCGAAGGTTCTAAATCTAGTTTTAGTGCCATAATTGATTCGAACCTAACAACATTTATTGTAGCAATTATAATGTTTATTTATGGTGAATCAAGTATTAAAGGATTTTCTACTATGTTAATAATTACTGTAATTATCACTATGTTAACAATGGTATTCCTAACTAGATTTTTGTTAAAACTTTTTGTAAATACAGGTTATTTTGATGATAAAACAAAATTATTTATTAATATAAATAAAGATGATATCCCAGATGTATCTAAAAATGAAGAAATTAAGCCAGGTAAATTTAGTAAAGTTAATTTCTTAAAACACAAAAAATTAGCCTTATCTATTTCAATTATTGTTATTTTAATTGGTGGAGTAGTTATATTATTTAAAGGAATGAATCTTGGAATTGACTACCGAGCAGGTACGGATATAACTATTGTTACAGATGATAAACTTACAAAGAAAAACTTAAATAGTGATTTAAAAAAATTAAATTTAAAAAGTAGTTCTATTACTATAACAGATGAAGAAACTGATATTAGAATAGATGATGCATTAAATGGAGATACTGTAAAAGAAGTTAATAATTATTTTGAAGATAAATATAATGCTAAAGTAAATATTGGGGTAGTTTCTAACTTAGTTCAAAAAGAATTAGTAAAAAATGCTATTTTATCAGTACTTATAGCATTAATTGGAATAGTAATTTATGTTTCAATTAGATTTAAAGTTAGTTATGCCGTAGGTGGAGTAGTTGCTTTAATTCATGATGTTTTAATGATCTTTGCATTATTTGGGATGTTAAGATTAGAAGTAAATTCTATGTTTATTGCTGCTGTTCTAGCAATCATTGGTTATTCAATAAATGATACTATTGTTTTATTTGATAGAATAAGAGAAAATTTAAATGACTATAATAAAAAACTCACTTCAGAGAAATTAGAAGAAATTGCTAATACTAGTATTCAAGAAACATTTACCAGAACAATTTATACATTCCTTACAACATTAGTTCCAGTAATTATATTATTAATTTTAGGTTCTAGAGGAATATTTACTTTTAATATGGCTATGTTATTTGGTTTAATTAGTGGAACATACTCATCAATATTTATCGCAACAATTGTCTTTTTAGCAATTGAAAAGAAAAATATTGGTAAAAAGCAAAAGCCTAAAAAAGTATATAAAGATGATTATGAAGAATTATCTGTAAAAGGAGTAAATTGTTAAAGTTATTGGGGAGGTGAGTTCTTTGTCAAATTCAAGAAATTTAAATGATGTTACAATTGAAGAGATACTTGATAATGCACATGAATATATTGAAGATGAAGAACAACTTAGTGTAATAAAGCGAGCTTATTTGTTTGCTAAAGAAAAACATCAAGGTCAATACAGAAAAAGTGGAGAGGCTTACATTTATCATCCAATGAATGTTGCCTTAATTCTTACAACCATATATGCTGATTTTGAAACAATCGCTGCTGGACTTATGCATGATGTCCTAGAAGATTGTGATTGTTCACCTGAAGAAATGGAAGAAAAATTTGGTAAAACTATAACCAAGCTAGTTCAAGGTGTTACCAAGCTTTCTAAAATTCATTTTTCAACAGAAAATGAATATTTAATAGATTATTATAAAAAAATAATTGTCGGTATGAGTGAAGATGTTCGCGTAATAATCATAAAATTAGCAGATAGATTACATAATATGCGTACACTTTGGGCAATACCTGAAGATCGTCAAAAAGTTAAAGCTAAAGAGTCATTAGAAATACTCGCACCAATTGCTGATCATTTAGGTATTCATAAGATAAAAAGTGAATTAGAAGATTTAGCTCTTAGATATCTAAAGCCCGATGTATTTTATGATATTGCTGAGAGATTGAATAAAACGAAAATTGAGCGTGATAAGTATGTGCTTGATATGGAACATGAAGTATCTGACTTACTAAATGAACATCACATACCACATGAAATTAAAGGAAGAGCTAAATGTATTTATAGTATTTATAATAAGTTAAATAAAGGTAAAAAGTTTAGTGATATTTATGATTTACTTGCTCTTAGAGTTATTGTTAATACAGAACAAGAATGTTATTTAGCTCTAGGACTAATTCATTCTAAATTTAGACCTTTACCTAAAAGATTTAAAGATTATATTGCAATGCCAAAACCAAATATGTATCAATCTCTTCATACAACTGTATTTGGTATAGGTGGCGATTTATTTGAAATTCAAATAAGAACTTATGATATGGATGAAGTTGCTGAAAATGGAATCGCTGCTCACTGGTCATATAAAGAAAATAAAGGAAGTAATGTTGCAGCCGATCTTCAAAACACTACCGAACAGAAACTTCAATTCTTTAAATCAATAATTGACTTAAGTCATGAAAATATTAATAGTGAAGAGTTTGTTAATAGTGTAAAAGATGAAGTATTAAATAATAATATTTATTGTTATACTCCTAAGGGTGATGTCATAGAATTACCTAAAGGAGCCACTCCAATAGATTTTGCCTATCATATTCATACTAAAGTAGGAGAAACAACAGTTGGAGCTATTGTTAATAATAATATCGTTCCACTTGACTATGAGTTACATGATAATGATATTGTTAAAATAAACACAAATAAAAGTTCCACACCATCAAAAGAATGGATTAATTTCGTCAAATCAACTCAAGTTAGAAATAAGATAAAATCATATTTTACAAAGAGTGATAGGGAAAATTATATTGAAAGAGGAAAATATACTCTTGAAAAAGAATTACGAAAAAGAAAATTATCAATCTCAGAATTTATCAGTGATGAAAATATTAAAAAAATTTGTGATTCCGAAAAACTTGAAAACTTAGATGATATATATTTATCAATTGGAAATGGAAAATTAACAGCTAATGGAATTATTAATATAATTGATAAACCAATAGAAAATATACCTACACCAAAAACAATTAAAGTAACTAGCAAAAGTAAAGATGCAGATATAATAGTTAGTGGTATTGATAAAGTAAAAGTAAATCTTGCTAATTGTTGTAATCCAGTATATGGAGATCAAATAGTTGGTTATATTACCAAAGGTAATGGTATTACTGTACATTTATTACATTGTCACAATTTATCAATGCTTGAAAATAGAACAGTCGAAGTAAAATGGAATACTAATGTTAATAAAAGATATCTTACAATTTTATTAGTTTATGCTAATGATAGTGATAACCACTTATTAGATTTAATGCAACAAATATCTATGATGAATGTTAGTGTTGACGGTATTAAAACTGTTAGTAGAGAAAGTAATAATTCTGTTTATGAGATTAATTGCTATGTAACTGGAATAGAACAATTAAATAAATTGATGATTAATATAAACAAATTAAATTATGTTGATAAAATAGAAAGGGAAATGCGATGAGAGTATTAGTTCAAAGAAGTGGTTATTCTACTGTTTCAGTTTCTGAAAAAATTGTTGGTAAGATAGATAGTGGTTTAGTCTTATTTGTAGGATTTACTGATGGCGATGATATTGAAAAGATAAAATATTTAGTAAAAAAGATTCTTAATCTCAGAATTTTTTCGGATGAGAATGGAGTAATGAATAAAAGTATTTTAGAATATGGTGGAGATATTTTATCCATTTCTCAATTTACTTTATATGCTGATACGAATAAAGGAAATAGACCAAGTTATTTTAAAGCACTTAAAGGAGAATATTCATCTAAACTTTATGATAGTTTTAATGAAGAATTAAAAAAATATATAAAAGTAGAAACCGGTATTTTTGGAGCAGATATGAATGTTAATATTAATAATATTGGTCCAACAACTATTATGTTAGAGAGATGATCATATGAAAAATAATAAATTAAATTATAAAATTATTAATATAACAGCTTTAATGTTACTTTTATATATAACATTTTCTAATATTGGATTATGGTGGGGAGTACTTTCAAAATGTATTAGTTTATTGTCACCATTTATTATAGGATTTATTTTTGCCTATGCCTTTACTCCATTAGTTAGATGGTTAACAAAAAGAGGACTTAATAAGAATTTTTCTGTATTAATAGTAGTACTACTTCTTGTCTTATTGGTAGTAGGAATACTTGTAGTTACCTTGCCACTAGTATATAATCAATTATCATTATTAATAAAAATGATTATGAAAATATCTAATAATGTTGATAATAAATTTAATATTAATTTAGGAAAATATGAAATTAGATTAACAGACTATTTAAATGGCATGTTAGATAATTTAAGTTCTAGTGCTTCAACTACTACATTTAATTTTTTAAATGTTTCATTTAATTTTATTGGTAAATTTATTGTAGGTTTTGTGGGCTTTATTTATTTCCTAGCCGATATGGGTAAAATAAGAAGTACTATTAAAGATTTCTTGATAAGTCATAATAAAAGGACATATAATTATTTAAAACTAATGGATATAGAAATTACTAATTATTTAAAAGGACTAGAAATATTTATGGCTATTCAATTTTTTGAATATAGTATTCTTTTCTTTATAGTAGGTCATCCAAACTGGCTAATACTTGGAATACTTGCTTGCATTACAACTGTTATTCCATATTTTGGTGGATTAATAACAAATATAATTGCCATTATTTTAGCAAGTGTTGTGTCAATTCCCTTAATGATCGCAACAACTATTATTTGTTTAATATTTCCACAAATTGATGGTTATGTTATCTCACCTAGAGTTTATGGAAAAACAAATAATGTTAATCCATTAATTACTATTATGGCAGTATCAGTTGGTGGAACATTAGCCGGAGTAGCCGGAATAGTCGCAGCCCTTCCAACATATTTACTACTTAGAACAACTTATAAATTTTTTAAAGGCGATTTAAAAAAAGGCGTTGTAATGGTAAAAGAAAATATTTAATAAAATAAAATATAGTAGATTAATTTCTACTTGAAAGTATTAATAAAAAAACATATAATATATATAACTTCTTGAGAAAAAGTATCTTTGATTTCTTTAAAGAGAGAGTATGTTTGGTGTAAATACTTAAGAATAAAATGAGAAAGACATCTCAAAAAATAGAAGTACGTATTACTACGTTATAAGTATTAAAGATGTAAATAAGGTGGCACAACGGATATATTCGTCCTTAAGAAGTGCCATCTTTTTATTTTAGGAGGAAAGATTATGATAAAAAGACAAAAAGGTTGTAATGATATCACAGGTAGACAAGCTAAAATTTGGAAGTATGTAGAAAGTGTAATAGATGCTTTAATGGAAAAATATAATTATAATTATATTCGTACTCCCATAATTGAGGCAACAGAATTGTTTCATAGAGGAATAGGTGACACTACAGATATAGTAACTAAGGAAAGTTATGATTTTGAAGATAAAGGTGGTAGAAAAATAACTTTAAGACCTGAAGGTACTGCTGGAGTTGTTAGAAGTTATATTGAAAATAAAATGTATGGTGATCCCAATCAACCAGTAAAAGTATATTATAATGGAACAATGTATCGTTATGAAAGACCACAATCTGGAAGAGATAGAGAACTTACTCAGTTTGGTATGGAAATACTTGGTAGTGATGATCCATTATGTGATGCTGAAATAATAAGTGCTGCAGTTAATTTATACAAAATGCTTGGCTTAAAAGAAATAAAAGTTAATTTAAATAGTTTAGGAGATAATGAAAGTAGAAAAAAATATCGTGAAGCATTAATTGAATATTTTAGACCACATATCGGTGATTTTTGCAGTGACTGTCAAGAACGTTACGAAAAAAATCCTCTTCGCATTTTAGATTGTAAAGTAGATGCTGATAACGAATATTTAAAAAAAGCTCCAACAACACTAGATTATTTAAATGAAGAAAGTAGAACTAGATTTGAAAAAGTTCAAGAATACTTAGATATTATGCAAATAGAATATACTATTAATCCAAAAATAGTTAGAGGACTTGATTATTATAATCATACAGTATTTGAAATAGAAGCAAAAGTAGACGGTTTTGGTTCTAACAACGTAATTGGTGCAGGTGGTAGATACAACGGCCTTGTTAGTCAATTAGGAGGACCTGAAACACCATGTGTTGGATTTGCTAGTGGAATTGGTAGACTAGTCATGGCCCTAGAACTAGAAGATGTTAAATTACCAATAAATGATAGTGTTGATTTATTCTTAATGTATGTCTCAGAAGAGGAAAAAAAATATGCAACCTATCTTGCTCAAGAACTTAGAATGGCCGGATTTGTAGTTGATACAGAATATACAGGTAGAAACTTAAAAGGACAATTTAGACAAGCTGATAGACTAAATGCTAAATACTTATGTATTTTAAATAGTGAAGATTTAAATAATAATGAAGTTAAAATAAAAAATAATAAAACTAAAGAAGAAGAAATAATTAGTTTAGATGCTATTATCTATTACTTAGATGAAAAATTAAATACAATGGAAGAAGTAGATGAAATAGATTATTCAGAGTTTGATTTAGAGCATAATCATGAGGAGGAAGAATAATGAAAAATATAACTTTAAGTGAATTAAAAAATAATTTTGACGAAACAGTTACAATAAGCGGTTTTGTTGATGAAATTAGGAATTTAAAATGGGTACAATTTATTGTACTTAGAGATTCTACTGGTAAAGTACAAATTACTATTGAAAAAAGTGAAGAAAAGAATAAAGATTTAGTTGAATTGGTAAATAATTTAACAGTTGAGTCTACTATTAAAGTAACAGGTAAGATTATGGAGTCTCCTAAAGTTAAATTAAATGGTATGGAATTAATTCCAGATAATATAGAAGTTACAAGTACTAATTTAGATGAATTACCATTTAATTATAAAGATTTAAGTACGGTAAACTTAGATACAAGACTTGATTATAGGTATATTGATCTTAGAAGTGATAAAAATATTTTAATGTTTCAAGTACAGAGTACTTTAGTAAGATATATGAGAGAATATTTATATAATAATAAATTTACAGAGATTCATACACCTAAAATAATAGGAGCAGCATCAGAGTCCGGCTCTGAAGTATTTGAAATAAAATATTTTGATAGAAGTGCTTATCTTGCTCAAAGCCCCCAATTTTATAAACAAATGGCTTTAGCATCAGGATTTGATCGAGTATTTGAAGTAGCACCTTGCTTTAGAGCAGAAAACTCTAATACCTCAAGACATGCTACTGAATTTACATCATTCGATGTAGAATTTGCCTATATTAATGATTTTAATGATGTAATGGACTTAGAAGCAGAAATGCTAAAATATGGACTTGAAAAAACTAAAGAAGCTTTAGGCAATAAAGTAAAAGAAGTCTTTGGCAGTGAAATAATTGTTCCTAAAACTCCATTTCCTAAAATGCGTTTAGCTGATATTTATAAAGAATTGGAAGAAAAATATAATTATAAAGTAGATGATAGTGAAAAGACTGATTTAACAACAGAAGCAGAGAGATTAACTTATAAACTTGCTATGGAAAAATACAATTCTGAATTTTTATTTGTTACAGATTTTCCAGCAGAAAAAAGAGCATTTTACCATATGCGAGATAAAAATGGAATACTTCAAGGTTATGACTTAATATGGCGTGGAGTAGAAATTACAACAGGAGCTCAAAGAGAACATAGATACGAAGAAATTGTTAAAAATGCTCGAGAAAAAGGTTTGGGAGAAGATGTTAAATTCTATTTAGATTTCTTTAAACATGGTTGTCCTCCACATGGTGGTTTTGCAATAGGAGTAGATAGACTTACAATGTTATTACTCGGTATTCCAAGCGTAAAAGAAACAGAATTCATTTTCCGTGGACCAAATAGATTAAACCCATAATAAAACTTTTTTATTCTTCTTCTTTTAAATAATTGGATTATTTGTTATACTGCTAATGTAAGGTAGTTGATTTTATATGATAAAAAAAAGTAAATCAAAAAAACTAAAAATAAAAAATATAAATAAAAATAATAATAAAAACGTAGAAAATACTATTAATAAAATAAGAGAAAATGAAAGAAAACATATGACTATTTTAGTAATTTCTTTTATGCTTTTATTTTGTTTAATAGGTTACTTAACATTTAGAGTTGATAGTAATGAAGATAAATTTCCTATTAATACAAGTGATTTGAATTTATCAGGGGATGTCTTTGCTTTAACAGAAAATGATATTAAAAGTGATCAAGATGGAATAAACGAAGAAGGAAAAGAACTATTTATTTCTAATAATTCAGAGGAAACATTAAATTATAAAATTAAGCTTGTACAGGATAAATATAGTATAACAAAAGATAATTGTAAATCCAGACAAATGCCATTTGAATATATAAAATATAGTATAAATAATGAAAATATATCAACAATAAGTCCAAATAATAATGGAGAAATAATTGTAACTACAGGTACATTAAAAAGTAATGAAACAAAATCAATAAATATTAAAATATGGTTTTCTCTTAATTCACCAAGAGATCAAGATTATCATCTCCATGGTTATTTTACTATAGATAGATTAGATATTTAATCTATTAACATATAATATAATATTTTATTAGTAAGAGGTATTTCTTCTAAATAGGAAAAATGTCCTCTTTTTTTATAAATGATAAGAGCAGAACTTCTAATTAATTTATTTATTATAACAGCATCTTTTAAGGGAGTATCTTGATCTTTTTCACCCCAAATAATTAAAGTATTAGTTTTAATCAATTTATAATATTTAGTTAAATCTTCATTTATAATATTAATAAAAGTATTTCTCATAACTTTAGGTAAATATTTATAATCACTAGATCCAAATATTTTATTTAATTTTTCTTTATATCTATTTCTAGTTATTTTATTTATAAATTTATATATTTTTTCTTTTAAATATAATTTAAAACTCTTTTTATGCTTAATTCCAGCAACATCTATTAAGATTAATTTATCTACTTCTAATTTTTCTTTACCTATCAAAATAGAGGCAATTCTTCCACCAAATGAATGAGCTATTATACTAGGATTATCTATATTGTTATCTTTAATAAAATTTTTTATTAAATCAGCATAATCATAAATTGTTAAATTATTATTAATAATCGGACTATTACCAAAACCGGGATAATCAATAATATATATTGTATAAATATTCTTTAAAAAGTTTATTATGTTATAGAAAGTAGGTCTTGTATTACCCCAACCAGGTAGTATTAATAGATATTTCTTTTTATTCCCGTACTTTTCATAATATAATTTAATATTATTGTATTTATAATACATGTTATTCACCTAGTATAATTTATGCTATGATATATTTTGTGTTATTTAAAGAAAAATGAAATTAATTAATATTAATAAATTACTAAAAAAAGACTATATTAAAATATTTTAATAAGTTTTTATTATTAATTGAATAATTTTATGTTTTAATGTAAAAAATATTATTAGAAAGTAACTGTAAAGAAATAAGTATTATAGTCTATTTTCTTGACTTATATTTGTATTAACATATAAAATAAGGTTATAAGATAGATGAGTTATATTTATAAGAGGTAGTATATGAATAAGTTTATAAAAAGTTTATTTTTTATTATAATTAGTCTTTTTCCAATTATGGTGCTTGCTAAAGAAAATATTAGTATAGAAAGTATTAAAGTTATTGATAAAACAGGGTACACTGAAGAATTAAGTTCCCCTAAAGTTAAAGATTTAAATATAAATACAAATATAAAATTTTATAATTTAAATGATTCAATAACTTATAGAGTAAATATTAATAATAAAGATAATAAAAAATATTCAGTAAAATTAGATACTAGTACTAATAAATATATTACGTATAGTGTAAAAAAGAGTGATTCAAATAAATATTTAGATATAACAATTAAATATATTAATGAAATAACTGATAATAAGTATAATGGAAATGATAATATTAAATTAAAACTTGTAAATTCAGGGAATATTCTAGTCAATCCCCTAACAAATTCAGAAAAAAGTCACTTATTAGTTTTAGTTATAATAGGAGTTGGAATAATTTTATTATTAAAGAAAAAACAATATAAGAATATTAGCTTATTATTAGCACTTATT
>Ga0256404_1006238_pt1 | contig 20001 bp, 17 predicted proteins | sample RumenRJG_01DNA_FD_185990 | JGI IMG/M metagenome (GOLD analysis project Ga0256404, IMG submission 185990) | Bovine rumen microbial communities from Lethbridge, Alberta, Canada - RJG_01 | ecosystem: Host-associated > Mammals > Digestive system > Stomach > Rumen | place: Canada: Alberta | collected...
GTCACCTCTGCTAAGTTTATGGTTTTGCCATCAGGCATCAGCGGGAGGCTGATGGTAGTAACCGGCTGAGGATCGAACGTTGCCGAAATGGTTTCATAACCGCTTTTGGAAAAGGCAATGCTACAGGTCTTTGAAGCTGTGTATTTGAGACGGTAGTTTCCCGACTCGTCAGATGTGGCTTGAAACTGGGTAGAGTCGCATCTTACGGTTATTGTCACTCCACTCAAGGGCTTGGAAAGATTGTCGGTAATAGTACCATTCAACTCAAGAGAGTCCGTCTGCTGTCCATAAACGGAGACTGACAAAATGCAGAATATGCAAAAGGCAAACCACCTTCTGATGTTTTGCCATCGTATTTTAGGGTTTGGCATTTTTGTTGAAGAGTTGTTACCCCCCCCCTAAAAAATTTAACGAGCTCTTGAATTTCAAATTCTCTTTTCATAATGCTTTGCCTGTTGCGTTAATAATAATGTTAGCAGTCCAGGATTTTACGCGTCTTGGAAGTCGTGCCTTTGTGTGTAGTGTGGTCTACAATTTTATATAGTTATTACGTCTTCGGCAAAGATATGAAAAAATAATGATAAAAACAAGATTAAATGTTTTTTTGTTTTCTGGGCAAATGGGACAGCAAAAAAAGGGGCGCGATCGCTCACGTCCCTTCAATCTTTTTTATCCCAAGTTTTTATCCCATACCAAGTGCGACGCGTGACCTTGTTCACCGCCGCAAAGGCAAAACGCATTATCCCATCTTCATCTGCCTCAGCAAGTCTTTTTGATGCTCATTGAGGTCGGTGGGGAGCTTTACGTTGTAGGTGATGATCAAGTCGCCGTAAGTGCCGTCGCCGCGGTCGTAGCCTTTTCCACGCACGCGCACCTTCGTGCCGTTCTGCGTGCCGGGTTTCACCTTCAGTTTAATCTTCGTGCCGTTGCGCAGTCCGATGACGACATCGCCGCCCAAGAGCATGGTATACATGTCGAGGTTGACCGTTGCGTTCATCTCGCCCGTATGCTGGCGCGCCTGCTGAGAGCCGAAGCCGCTTGAGAAGTGGCTGCTAAAACCACCGCCGCCGAACAGATCCTTGAAGAAGCTCGAGAACCCGCCGTTGCCGAACGACTCAAAGTCGAACCCGTCGAAAGGACTGCCGCCACTGCCACCGCTGCTGTAGAAGTGCTGTCCGCCACCAGCGTTGTTGAAGGCCTCGGCCTCTTTCCATTTTTCACCATATTGATCGTACTTCCTGCGCTTCTCGGGGTCGTTGATCACTTCGTAAGCCTCGTTGAGCGCCTGGAATTTAGCTTTCGCTTTAGGATCGTCGGGGTGCAGGTCGGGGTGGAACTGCTTTGCCCGCTTCAGATATGCCTTACGGACATCCTTCTGAGGGATGTTCTTGTCAACACCAAGAATCTTGTAATAATCAATAAATGCCATAATTCACTTCCTCCATTTCTATGAATACAAGCAGCAAAAAATGTGCCATGCGGCATTTCTACCTCGACTTATTGCGCATATACCAAGGGTGGACATAGAGCAGATAGAAGGCGAGCACGGCAACAGAGATGACAATTCCACACTGGAACACCTTGCTGGGATGGGCATGGAAGAGTCCATAGCCGGCAGCCAGGCCAAGGGCAAGCCCACTCTCCCAAGCCAGAATGTAGGTGGATTGTGACGTGCCTCGCTGACAATGGTCGCTGAGCTTTACGAAAAAGAGCAGGAAGCGGGAGCCGATAATGCCCACACTGAAGCCCAACATCACGGGAGCAATGGCGTACACCACCGGCATGTTGCCACGGAGCAGCATCATGGCCAAGGCCACGATCATGCAGATGAGTCCCGAGACACACTGGCTGGCGAGCTCGGCATTGGCAAAGACATATTTCTCGGCCAGAATGGCCAGCAGAAAGCCGCCCATGATGAGCGCATAGAACTGTGGCTGACGGATAGCACTCACGAGCATACCGACGACCATGGCCACGGGGAGGAAACAGAAGAAAAGCGTAAGCCCCCGCGGAAGGAAGAAGCGGTCGAGACTCAGCAAGGGAACCTCGTCGGGTGCCTTGAAGGGAAACTTCACCAGGTTGACCAGAATGAAGGCCGCTATCACAAAGCCTACGCTGATGAGCGACGCCGTGCGGTTCCAGGCTGTGAGCAGCAAGGCCAGGCAAGGCCCGACCGACAAGGCGAAACGGCCAAACCAGGCCATGTGGTGATTGGCCTCTGTACGCAGAAACGACTCGCACTCGTCAATCACCAAGGTCGACAGCAGGAGCATCTGAGACAGGCCAAAGGTGGCACCGGTCAGGAAAGCCGACACAAACACCACGCTACACATGACCCGGTGGCTCATGGGCAGGGTGTGGACTGTGAACCACGAAAGGGCTGCCAACAGCAAGGCCAGCGAGCCCATCATCAGCAGGCACACCTTGTTGCGACGGTAGTTTTGCACAAGGTAGTTGCAGAAAGGACCGAGCGCATAAAGTCCGATGCCGTAGCAGACCGCCATCAGGGCGATCTCCTCCATGTCGAGTCCAAGAATCGTTGCCCGCTCCGGGGCGATCACGGCCAGCATACTGATGGATGCGACGAGGGCGAACTCGGCAAAGGCCAGTTTCCAAAAGTCTTTGTGCCAGAGTCTGATGTGTATGGGCGTGTTTTGCGTGTCCATATATATATATAAATAAATAAATAGGTTGATGACTTATTCGGAAAATACGACGGAGAGCTCTCCCCCTTCGGGATGCGGCAAGCTTGAGGGCGACAGTTGCCGCAGTGGGCTCATCCAAAGGAGTTCAATAGCTCTCCTCGCCGTTGGGGAACGAACCGTCCTTCACCGCACGCACATAGTCGCCCACCCCATCGGTGAGCGCCTGTCCCAAATGGGCAAAGTGGCGCAGGAATTTGGGCTTGAATCCTTCGGTCATCCCCATGGCATCGGCCCAAACGAGGATCTGCCCGTCGGTGGCGTTGCCTCCGCCAATGCCTATGGTAGCCATGCTGACCTCGCGGGTAACCTCTTCGGCAAGCTGGGCCGGAACCTTCTCAAGCACGAGGGCGAAGCAGCCGGCCTCGTCGAGCAGCCGGGCGTCGTCGAGCAACTTGTCGGCCTCGGCCTCGTCTTTGGCACGCAGGCCGAAGCCCCCGAACTTGTGGACGCTCTGCGGCGTCAGTCCAAGGTGAGCACAAACGGGAATGCCCGCATCGAGAATGCCCTTCACGGTATCGAGGATCTCCCGGCCGCCTTCAAGCTTGACAGCATCCACACCGGTGAACTTCATCATCCGGATGGCGTTGCGTATACCGTCCTCACGGCTGACCTGATAGCTGCCGAAAGGCATGTCGCACATCACCAGAGCCCGTTTTACGCCCCGGGCCACGTTGCGGCCATAATAGAGCATCTCCTCCATAGAGATGGGTACGGTGGTGGAATTGCCGGCCACTACGTTGGAAGCTGAGTCGCCGATTAGAATACCATCGATGCCTGCGCGGTCGATGATGCCTGCTGTGGTATAATCATAAGCCGTGAGCATGGAAATCTTCTCACCCCGGCGCTTCATCTCCTTGAAACGCGTGGCGGTGATCTTCTTGGTGTCTGAAACTAAATATCCTGACATGATCTTTTTCTTTTCACGTGCAAAGTTACAAAGATTATGCGACGCCACAAAATAAAATGAAAACTATAGAAAACATAGTAGCTATAGGAACTATAGCAACTATAGTAGCTATAGAAACTATAGTAACGATGGCAAATATAGGCAAAGAAACCGAATTAAGCAAGAATTCGGTTCAAAAACCTATATTATTTATTATTTGAGAAGATGAAAACAGACGACAAGGAAGAATTATGAATTAAAAAAGCCTCGGATCATCTCCGAGGCTTTTCTATGCGTTCTCTCTTTACATATTTTTCTTTATTTCACCTGAGCATCTTTCTGCTTCTTGTAGTTGATGAAGGCCTGGTCGAAGGCCTGCTGCTCGGCATCGCTCATCGGGCTGAGGGCCTTTTGCAGTCCCTTGTAGTAGCGGCCCACCTGCTTCTTCAGCGCAGCCTTGTTGGTAGACGTGCCTTCCACGTAGGGCTGATACATCTTGTCGAGGTCGGCATACATCTGCTGCTTCACCTGGTCGTTGAACTTCGAGTTGGCTGGCAACTGGTCAGCAGAACTGTCGACGGGTGCTGCAGGTTGTGTGGTATCGGTGGGCTCGGTCTGCTGCTGTGGAGCCTGCTCGGTCTGCTCCTGAGCCGTGGAGTCGGTCTGCTCCTGAGCTTGCGGTTGCTGCGACTGATCACTGCCCTTGTGCTGCAAGGCAAAGAGGGCGACGACAGCGATGAGCAGCACTACAGCAATGCCCACCAGCATCGTCATGCGCTTTTTAGAAGAACCCGACGATGCGCCGCCTTCAAGGTCGGCCACCACGGAGTCCATATCCATATAGCGGTCGCCGCGGTTGTAGCTGCAGCATTTGTCGATGACGGACTGATATTCCTCGGGAAGCGCCATCTGCTTCATCAGCACGCCCAGCGAGTAGACATCTGCGCGGGCATCGATGGCCACCGTTCCATCCTTCAGCTCAGGCGAGACGTGCACCATGGAACTATAGCCCACATGCAGGTCGTCGGAGAAAGGCATACGGAAGTCTATCACCTTCACCTGGTCGCCCTGCTTGGCGATGAGCACATTGCTTGCCTTGAGGTTGCGGTGCTGGATATTCTTCTGGTTGGCGTAGCCCACGGCCGAAGCTATCTGGCGTACGATGTTGAGTTTTTCGTCTACCGAATGGTTCTCTTTCAGATAGTCGCTCAGTGAACGGCCGTCGACATATTCCTCGACGATGGCCTTGCCATACTTCGGGTCGTCGATGAGTTCGAGTTCCTTCACGATATTGGCATGGTCGAGTTTCGACACCGTCTCAAACTCCTTGCGCAAGAGTGTCTGATACTGCGACTTATCCTTATATTCACTTTTCAAAGCCTTAAGCATCACCGTCGCGCCATCGCGCGTGGTTTTCACATAAAGATAGATACCTTTAGACTTGATGACTTCTCCTGTTTCCATTGTTATATCTTTTTATACGGCAAGGGCCGCATGCATTTCGGTGGCAAATTTACAAAAATCTGTTGATAATTGGCAATTAAATCCGCAAATAATTACTCTTATGCCCTAATATCTTGATATAAGGAAAGACGCAGGCGGCATTCCCCCCCAGCCCGTCGGGCGCCAAGCCCCTGCCTACGGACGGAAGCCTACGCAGCGTGCTATCGGAGGGTGCCCAAAGGAAATCTTTTAGTTTTTTACCTCCACAGCCTTAGAATTCGAGAATTTTATTTATATTTGCAAGTATAAAATTGTTCTATAAATAATTAGGAGTACGTAGCTATGCAGCATTCCGGTGAAGTATATATCAATCCCTGACGGATTTCGGATTCAAGCGGATCTTTGGAACGGCGATGAACAAAGATCTGCTCATCAGCTTCCTCAATGCCCTCTTCGACGGTGAGGAAGTCATTGAGGATGTGTCTTATCCGAACGCAGAGAGTCTTGGAATCAGCAGAATAATGCGCAGAGCCATTTTTGACGTCTTATGCCAAACTTCTGACGGATCACATATCATTGTGGAAATGCAAAACGTATTTGAAAATTTTTATAAGGACCGTACCACCTACTACTCGATATTCCCTATTGCAGAATTGGCAAAGAAGGGGGAACTGAATGACATATTTGACAAAGTCTATACCGTAGGCGTCCTCAATTTCTCCTTCGATGAGGACTATTGAGACAAGCAATACATGAACAGCAAGGCTAATCCATTGAATGTAAAGACTAAAGATATATTCAACGACAAGCTCACCGATTATTATATAGAAATTGTCAATTTCCAAAAGAGCCTTAACGAACTTGACTCCTTATTCGACAAGTGGGTCTTTTCACTACGCAACATGCGGGATCTGACCAACCGCCCCGCCGAACTGCAGGAGCGTATTTTTGGCCGTCTCTTTGATGCAGCCCAAATTGCGAGGCTGTCACCAGAGAAACTTAGGCAATACGAAGACAGCGTCAAAGCCTACCGGGATATCGATAATGCTGTCAAAGCAGCCAGAAAAATCGGCATACAGCAAGGATTGGAGGATGTAAGAGCCCAAAGAAGAGCGGAAGCTTTCGCCCAAGGAATAGCCGAGGGTAAAAAGGAAGCCTGTCTTGCTACAGCCAAGAATCTGAAAGCCATGGCTCCCCATCGATCAGATTGCCAAGGCCACCGGACTCTCTGTAGAGGAAATTGCAGACATTTAACTTGAACAACAAACAAATTCAGGCTGACTCATGTCTCGTGACAATTGTCACGAAACAACGTGACAGTTGCCACGAACGAACGTGACAGTTGTCACGAGCGAACGTGACAGTTGTCACCAACAAACGTGACAGTTGTCACGCAACGTGATGGTCGTCACGAAACAACGTGACGGTCGTCACTAAACAACGTGACGGTCGTCAAGAAGAAACGTGACGGTCGTCACGAGAGATCATTCCATCATATATGTACAATATGAAGCTGGGCGAAGGAGTGCCGACACCTATTTATCAATCGTCGGCAGACAATATAGCCAGCAAAGGGGAATGCCTCCGCTAATCTGAGCCTTCACCGCAGATTGAGCAACGACTGCACATAGTGACAGCCAGCGAGCAAAAATACCCCTGCAAAATGGGCTTAACTGAAAGAAAAACGTTAATTTAACAAAATACCTCCTCAAAAATTTGGTTAATCAAAAAAAAGTCGCTTTATTTGCACTTGGATTTAGAATGAACCAGTCAGTGTGGAGGGATTCACCTGTCTGATGTACACAACATAAAAGAATATCACCGTCAACTACTCGCGGGAGCGTAAGCGTCGATGTCAGAAAGTGCGCCAGTGCGCCAACTGTATCAATGCCGTTGCTTTCGCTTTTTTTATATAAATAATCGTCTAACTAAAAATTTAAACTATGGAACTGAAGGATTCTTTTGCCGGCACTCTCGAGTCGGGCGACATTCTCATCCAGATTGCGCCTTCAGAGAATGACTCTCTCGAAATAGAACTCGACAGCACCGTCGCCTACCAGTTTGGCAATCAGATCAAGAAAGTCATCGCCGAGACGCTCCATGAGCGCGGCATCGACAAAGCCCATGTGAAAGCTACAGACAAGGGTGCACTCGACTGCACCATCAGAGCCCGCGTCACGGCTGCCGCCGTCAGGGCTACGGGAAAAGACGTCTGGAAAGACTGATCCTAACAACTGAGGACGAAAGCATCCCCAACCAAAAACTAAACTAAACACAAACCAATCATTTTTAATCTTCAATTGACTTATGCAGAGATTAAGAAGAACCATGATGTTCGTGCCAGGCAATAATCCCGGTATGATGCAGGATGCCTATATCTACGGTCCCGACTCCATCATGCTCGACCTGGAGGACTCTGTGACGATGGCTGAGAAAGACACCGCACGACTGCTTGTTTACAATGCATTGAAAACCATCGACTACGGCGATACCGAGATGGTGGTGAGAATCAATCCTCTAAATACGCCCTACGGTAAGAAAGACATCGAGGCCGTGGTGAAAGCCGGCGTCGACGTGATCCGTATGCCCAAGACCGAGACCGCTGAGGAAGTGAAAGAGGTGGAAGCCGAAATCGAGAAGGTGGAGACCGAACTGGGATGCGTGGGCCGCACAAAGATCATGGCCGCCATCGAGAGCGCGCTGGGTGTTGTCAACGCCTACGCCATCGCCACAGCATCAAAGCGCATGATGGGCATAGCCCTCGGCGCTGAGGACTACTGCGCCAACCTGAAGACACAGCGCTCGCCCGAAGGCATCGAACTGCTGCTGGCCCGCCAGACCATCGTCGTGGCCGCAAGAGCCGCCGGCATCGACGCCCTCGACACCGTATACTCCAACCTTAACGACATGGAGACCTTCCGCAAGGAAGTGGAGCTCATCAAGCAGCTCGGCTTCGACGGAAAGTCCATCATCAATCCCCGTCAGATTCCCGTGGTCAACGAGGTCTTCATCCCCAAGCAGAAAGACATCGAGAAGGCCATGCGCGTCGTTGCAGCCATCAAGGACGCAGAGAAGAAAGGCAGCGGCGTGATTGCCGTCAACGGTAAGATGGTCGACCGTCCCGTAGTGCTCAGAGCACAGCGCGTCATCGACCTCGCATTAGCATCCCACGTTATAAAGAAGGAGGATTTAGCATGAAGACAACAGAAGATCGCCGCGCCCTCATACAGGAAGTGGCCGAACATTTGAATATGAACGTGAGCGACCGCAACGACAAGAAGGTTGCCACGCCCCGCAGCGAATATCAGAAAGAAAGTTCCAAGGTCGTCACCCTCGAGGAGGCCATCCGCAAGGTGGGTCTCAAGGACGGCATGACCATATCCTTCCACCATCATTTCCGCAAGGGCGACAAGGTGCTGTGCCTCGTGATGGACAAGATTGCCGAGATGGGATTCAAGGACATCAAGATTGCTGCCTCAAGCCTCACCGATGCCGACACGCCGCTGATTGAGCACATCAAGAACGGCGTCGTGACAGGCATCTCCACGAGCGGTATGCGTGGCGAGCTGGCCAAGGCCATCTCTCACGGAATCCTGAAGGAGCCCGTTGTGTTCCGCTCCCACGGCACTCGCGGACAGGACATCGTCAACGGCAAGCTGCACATCGACGTGGCTTTCCTCGGCGCATCGTCGTGCGACCCGCTCGGCAACGCCTGCGGCTACTCCAGCTCGCCCAATGCCAAGAGCATCTGCGGCTCACTGGGCTATGCCCTGCCCGACTCGCGCTATGCCGACCATGTCGTGATTCTCACCGACGACCTCGTGGCCTACCCCAACCTGCACAACTCCATCTCGGAGCGCGACGTTGACTACGTCGTTGCCGTAGACTCCGTGGGCGACTCGTCGATGATTGCCTCCGGCGCCATCCGCGACACCAAGAACCCGCGCGACATCCTGCTGGCACAGACCGCAGCCAAGGTGATGATCAGCAGTGGATACATGAAGAACGGATTCTCCATCCAGACCGGTTCGGGCGGTGCGTCGCTCGCCGTGGTGAAGTATATCCGCCAGTATATGATCGACAACAACATCAAGGCCTCGTTCGCCCTCGGTGGCATCACCGCCCACATGGTGAAGATGCACGAGGAAGGCCTCATCGACCGGCTGGTCGACGTGCAGTCGTTCGACAAGGTGGCCGCTGAGTCGCTGCGCACCGACCCGATGCACAAGGAGGTTGCCGCCAACGAATACGCCAGTGCCGAAGAGCAGGGCTCAGCCACCCACTTCCTCGACATCGTCGTGCTGTCGGCCCTTGAGGTGGACGTCAACTTCAACGTCAACGTGCTCGTTGGCAGCGACGGCATCATCCGCGGTGCCATCGGCGGCCATCCCGACACGGCTGCCGACTCGGCCCTGAGCGTCATCGTCTGCCCGCTGCTGCGCGGACGCATCCCCTGCATCGTCGACCACGTGACAACACTCATCACTCCGGGTGAGAACGTTGATGTAGTGGTGACTGAATACGGCGTGGCTGTCAACCCGCAGCGTCCCGAACTCGCAGCCAAACTCGAGGCCAGCGGCATCAAGCTCGTCACCCTTGAAGAACTGCGCGACCGTGCCCTCCGCACGATTGGTACGCCCGATCCCCTGCCGTTCGGCGACAAGGTGGTAGGTGTGGTGCTCAACCGCCACGGACAGGTGCAGGACGTTATCAGAAACATTGTGGACTAATCATATCACGGGGGAGTTGAAGGAGACCGCTCCCTTGACTCCCCCATACCTTACAACTCCAACAGAAATGATGAAAGAACAGGAGATTACGCTGACAGAATTGCTCGACAGCCGCGACCGGCGGTGGAGCCACGAGAAGTTTCTCATGGCCCATTATCCGAAACAGACCCTCATCTGCCTCACTGTTGTGATGCCCGGAAAGGTGAAGCGCAATGCCAGTTCTCTCATTGTAGCCAAAGCCGCAACCAAGGCTCTGCACGGAGCCTTCGACGAGGAGATGAGCCTATGGGAGCAGAAAGACCTCCCCACAGGCTATGAGGCCTATTGCATGGTGAGCGTGAAGCCCGAGGCTGCCAAGCGCCGCTGCTGCATCATTGAAGAGCGGCATCCGCTCGGACGTCTCTTCGACATCGATGTCATTGGTCCGGGTGGCGTTCCCATCTCGCGGCAGCAGTTGGGACTGGCGCCGCGCACCTGCCTCATCTGCGGCAAGGAGGCCCGGCTGTGCATGAGGATGCACACCCACACGCAGGAGGAACTGCAGGCCAAAATTAAGGAGATGATCGACGACTATGTACAGCGACTTTGACATACACGAAGTACCCCTGCGATATGCTCCCGCCCGCAAGAAGGTGGCCGACTTTCTCGGCAACAGCGACCTGCGGGTTGACGACATGGACTACTACACCGTCGTGACGCCCATGGGCGGCGACGACATCCTGGCCGCCGGCGGGCTCCTGGGCGACACGATACGCTGTGTGGCCGTTCGTCCCGACTGTCGCGACGAGCATCTCGCCAACCGGCTGGTGTCGCATCTCGTGATGATGGTGGGCCGCCGCGGCTATCCTTCGGTGAAGGTCATCACGAAGCCGTGCAACGCCGGCATCTTCGGCAGCATGGGCTTCGAGACGATAGGCCGCAGCGACAAGGCCATCTTCATGGAAAACAGCATGGAGCCCCTCTCGCGCTACTGCAGCTATCTGCGCTCGCTGCGTGTTGAGGGCCGTTGCGGAGTCATCGTCATCAACGCCAATCCCTTCACCCGCGGTCACCGCTATCTCATCGAGATAGCCGCCAGAGAGGTGGACCATCTCTTCATCATTCCCGTGAAAGAGGAGCGGTCGGTGTTTCCCTATACCGAGCGTAAGAAGATGATCGAAGAAGGCACGCGCAACCTGAAGAACGTCACCGTCTGCCGAGGCAGCGCCTACACGGTGTCGTCGTCGACTTTCCCCTCCTATTTCATCAAGCGGCTCAGCGATCTCACCGACAGTCAGATACAGGTCGACCTCGACATCTTCTCGCGCTACATAGCGCCGTCGCTCAACGCCAGCGTGCGCTTCGTGGGCTCCGAACCCACCGACCCGCTCACCAACCGCTACAACGAGCTGATGATTGAGCTGCTTCCACCGAAGGGTATTCAGGTGCGCTGTGTAGAGCGCAAGTCGGAAGATGGAATCGCAGTCAGCGCGTCGCGCGTCAGGGAAGCCCTGCGCCGCCGCTCGCTCGCCGATGCGGCCAAACTTGTGGCCGACACCACGGTGCCCTATCTCATCTCCTTCCTCGCCACAAGCGCGTTGCAGGAAGAACTCGACACCACTCCGAAGCCGGGACTCGTCGACAAGGACAACAACGGCGCCCACAACGACATGGACCATACCATCATGACCCGCAGCATAGAGACGCTACACCCGTTTTTCACCCGCTTGGCCGAGATGAGCTTCATCAGCGCCGAGCCCAACATGGACCTGCTGCGGCAAGTGGGATGCGAGGCGGAGCGCGCTATGCTGCAAGCCACGAGAGGAGTCAATACGCATCGCGGAGCACTCTTCAGCATGGGACTCGCCATTGCCGCCACTTCGTATCTAGCCCGGACAAAGGGCGTTGAGCATATCGATGTCGATTCGCTGCGACAGGTCATCAGTTCGCTGGCCAGCCATGTACCGCCAGCCTCCCGCACCCACGGCAACTACGTCTGCCGCAACACCAGTGCACGCGGTGCACGCTCGGTGGCGATGGGCGGATATGCCGACCTGTTCTCCGCGTGGCTGCCCTTCTTACGCAAAAATCACGCCGACCCGTGGCGCAACCACAAGACGCTGCTGCTCATCATGTCGATGCTCGACGACACCAACATCATCTATCGCACCGACCTGGCCACAGCGCGTGAGGTGAAACGTCAGTCGGCACAACTGCTGGACAACTTCACGCCCCGTGGCCTCCGCGCCATGGACGAGCAGTTCATCCACAAGTGGATCTCGCCAGGTGGCAGTGCCGACATGCTCTCGATGACACTGTTCTTCGACGCCGTTCTGCCCCGCCTCGACAACAACTGATTATAAACAATCTGCACTCCGGCCCATGAGGCCAGACGGCAGGAAAAAAATAAATTTATTATCATTTCCTAAAATTTAAATCTATTATGGTGGAACTTATTAATCATGGAGTTTATTTGCTGGATGGCCAGCAGATAGTTCCTCAGCAGGAAGGACTCCCCGCACCCGACGAAGCACGCGAGCAAACCATCACTTATCAGATATTGCGCGCTCACGAGGCCGGAAACTCCGCAGACAACAAAATGCACATCCGTTTTGATGCCATGATGTCGCACGACATCACCTACGTGGGCATCATCCAGACAGCCCGCGCCAGCGGCCTGAAGGAATTCCCGCTGCCCTATGCCATGACAAACTGCCACAACTCGCTCTGCGCCGTTGGCGGCACCATCAATGAGGACGACCACATCTTCGGTCTCTCAGCAGCCAAGAAGTACGGCGGCATCTATGTGCCCGCCAACCTGGCCGTTATCCATCAGTATGCACGTGAGGCTATGGCCAAGTGCGGCAACATGATTCTGGGTTCTGACAGCCACACCCGCTACGGCTCCATCGGCAACATGGGCGTCGGCGAAGGCGGTGGCGAACTCGTCAAGCAACTGCTCCGCAACACGTGGGACATCAATCCGCCGCAGGTGGTTCTGGTATGGCTCGAGGGTAAGCCCAAGAAGGGCATCGGCCCGCACGACGTGGCCATCTCGCTGGTGAAGGCCACGTTTGAGAGCGGCTTCGTAAAGAACAAGGTGCTGGAGTTTGCCGGCCCTGGCGTGAAGAACCTGCCCATCGACTTCCGCAATGGCATCGACATCATGACCACAGAGACCACCTGCCTGAGCTCCATCTGGATTACCGATGAGGAAGTGAAACATCACTACGAGCTCCACAACCGTCCGCAGGACTATAAGGAATTGCGTCCCGGCAAGACGGCATACTACGATGCCATGATCCGCATCGACCTCGACACGCAGGAGTCTATGATTGCCCTGCCCTTCCATCCCTCCAATGCCTGCACCATCCATGAGCTTCAGGAGCATCCCGAGGAAATCTTGAAGAGAATTCAGGAAGACGGCATCAAGCGCTATGGCGACAAGGTGAAGGACATCAACCTGATGAACAAGATACGCGACGGTAAGGTATGGGCCGACCAGGGCATCATCGCCGGCTGCTCCGGTGGTACTTACGACAACCTGTGCGAGGCTGCCGCCATTCTCGACGGACAGTCTATCGGCAACGACTATTTCACGATGTCGGCTTATCCACAGTCAGCTCCCGTGTCGCTTGCCACACAGCGCAGCGGCGTAGCCCAGACGCTGACCGAGGCTGGCGTAGTGCTGAAGCCCGCTTTCTGCGGTCCGTGCTTCGGCGCAGGAGACGTGCCGGGCAACGACTGCCTGAGCATCCGCCATACCACCCGCAACTTCCCCAACCGCGAAGGCTCTAAGCCCGGACAGGGACAGATCTCCTGGGTGGCCCTGATGGACGCACGCTCTATCGCTGCCACTGCAGCCAACGGCGGCCGCATCACTGCTGCTACCGACGTGGAATACGAGGACAACTACGCTCCCTACAAATACGACGGCCGCATCTACGAGCACCGCGTATACAACGGATTCGGAAAGGCTCAGCCCGACTATGAGCTGCGCTACGGTCCCAACATCAAGGACTGGCCCCACATGTTCCCCATGATGGACAACATGCTGCTGGAACTCGCCGCTGTCATCCACGATCCCGTGACCACTACCGACGAGCTGATTCCTTCGGGCGAGACGTCAAGCTACCGCTCCAACCCGCTCAAACTCTCTGAGTTCGCCCTCTCGCGCCGCGTTCCCGAATACGTGGGAATCGCCAAGCGCATTCAGCAGGAAGACCACGAGCGCCGCGACGGCAAGACTCCGCAGCACGTGCTCGACGCCTTGAAGAAGGTGGGCGCCAGCGACAAGGACACATCCTTCGGTTCTTGCGTCTTCGCCAACAAGCCCGGCGACGGCTCTGCACGTGAGCAGGCTGCTTCCTGCCAGAAGGTGCTCGGTGGCGACGCCAACGTCTGCTACGAGTATGCAACGAAGCGCTATCGCAGCAACTGCATCAACTGGGGTATCGTGCCGTTCACCATTGCCCGCGAGACACCGTTCGACTATGTACCGGGCGACATGATCTTCGTGCCCGGCATCCGCAAGGCCATGGAGGAAGGCAAGGAGGAAATCGACGCTCAGGTCATCACCAAGGACGGTCTGAAGCCCATCCACCTCTTCTTCACCAATCTCGGCAAGACCGAGCGCGAGGTGCTGCTGGCCGGATGCCTCATGAACTATTATGCAAAGCTACACAACAAATAAATCCTAAACAACATAAGACACAACTATGGAAAAAATCAAAATGACAACTCCCATCGTCGAAATGGACGGTGACGAGATGACCAGAATCCTTTGGAAGATGATAAAGGACGAACTGATTCTTCCGTTCGTCGATCTCAAGTCGGAATACTACGACCTCGGCCTGATGCACCGCGACGAGACCCGCGACCAGGTGACCGTGCAGGCTGCTGAGGCAACGAAGAAATACGGTGTGGGCGTGAAGTGCGCCACCATCACGCCCAACCTCAAGCGCATGGACGAATACAAGCTCCACGAGATGTGGAAGAGCCCCAATGGCACCATCCGTTCCATTCTCGACGGCACCGTATTCCGTACGCCCATCACGATTCCGTCAATCCATCCGGCAGTGAAGAACTGGGAGAAGCCCATCACCATCGCCCGTCATGCCTACGGCGACGTCTACAAGGGCGTGGAAATGAGAGTTGACGAGCCGGGTACAGCCAAGCTGGTATTCGACGGTCAGAGCGGCAAGCACGAGGAAGTTGTCATCCACGAGTTCAAGGGCCCAGGCGTGATCCAGGGCATGCACAACCTCGACAAGTCGATCCGCTCCTTCGCTCACAGCTGCTTCAAGTTCGCTATCGACACCAACCAGAGTCTGTGGTTCTCTACGAAGGATACCATCTCGAAGAAGTACGACGCTCAGTTCCGCATCATCTTCGAAGAGGTGTTCCAGGAGTACAAGGACGAGTTCGAGAAGCGCGGTTTGGAGTATTTTTACACACTCATCGACGATGCCGTAGCCCGCGTCATCCGCAGCAAGGGCGGCTTCATCTGGGCTTGCAAGAACTACGACGGCGACGTGATGAGCGACATGATCTCCACGGCCTTCGGTTCTTTGGCTATGATGACGAGCGTGCTGGTTAGCCCGGAGGGCAACTACGAGTATGAGGCAGCCCACGGCACCGTGACCCGCCATTATTATAAGTATCTGAAGGGTGAGGAGACATCCACCAATCCTATCGCCACGATCTTTGCATGGTCGGGCGCTCTCCGCAAGCGCGGTGAGAAGGACGGCATCAAGGAGCTGATGAACTTTGGCGACCAGCTTGAGGGCGCTTGCTTCGATACGCTGAACGATGGCATCGCAACGAAGGACCTCGTCAACCTGATGGAGGGCGTCGAAGCCCGTCAGGTGAACAGCAAGGACTTCATCGCCGCCATCCGCGAGCGTCTTGAGAAGAGACTCGCATGATAAGCATCTAGAATCAGAAATCATCTGAAAATCATAATATCTCCCGCTTTCTCCTAATTAGGGGAAGGAGGGAGATTTTTTTAATTCATAATTCATAATTCATAATTCATAATTGGCTGGCGCGGCGGTCGCAAGCTTGGATTCTCGCTAAGTTTTCTAGAGCGTCTGGATTTTCTAGATTATTTAAAGCCTCTAGAATAACCTGTAATAAGGATTTAATAACCATTTCGGCGGAAAATGAAATAAAAACATCTATTTTTGAAAGTCAGTCTGAGAATAAATCGTTATTTTTGCAAATAGAGACATCACTATAAATTCACACAACTCAATAAATATGATTGGTACACAAGAAATTCTTATCATCGCGCTCATCATCCTGCTGCTCTTCGGCGGGAAGAAGATTCCCGAACTCATGAAGGGCCTGGGCAAGGGCGTGAAGAACTTTAAGGACGAAATGAACAATGTGACTGGCGATACCGACAAGTCTACAGAGGATAATAAGAAGGAAGAGAAATAGACGATGGCTGGCGAACAGGAAATGACTTTCTGGGATCACCTCGACGTGCTGCGCTCCGACATCATCCGCATGCTGTTGGTTTGGATCGTCTGCTCCGTTGTGGCCTTCTGCCTGAAAGACCAGATGTTCGACATTGTTCTGGCGCCGAAAGACTCCAGCTTCATCAGCTACCGGCTGATAGGCGTGCAGCCGTACAACATCAAACTCGTCAACATCGGCATCACGGAGCAGTTTCTCATCCACATGAAGACGGCCATGCTCTTTGGCGTCGTGGCAGCCCTGCCTTACCTGCTCTATGTGCTCTACCGTTTTGTCGCGCCAGGTCTCTACGTCCGTGAGCGGCGTTACGCCTCGAGACTGATCATCGCCGGATATGCGATGTTCATGGTAGGGCTGCTGGTAAACTATTTCATCGTCTTCCCCCTGACGTTGCGCTTCCTTGCCACCTACTCCGTGAGTGCCGAGGTAGGCAACATGCTCTCGCTGCAGAGCTATATGGACACGCTGCTGATGATGAGCCTCACGTTTGGCATCGTCTTCGAGATACCCGTCCTGAGTTGGCTGCTCGCCGTCTTCGGCTTGCTCAAGGCCGAATGGATGCGCCGCTATCGCAAGCACGCCTTCGTGGCAGTCGTCATCATTGCTGCCGTCATCACGCCCACATCCGACGCCTTCACGCTCGCTATCGTCTCGCTCCCCATCTGGCTGCTCTATGAGGCCAGCGTTCTCATCGTAGCCCGCACCGAGTCCGCCGCCGACAAAAGCGAGGCAGAGATCTAAGCCGAGAACTTTCCTCGCGCATCCCGTGTAAGGTACAGCGCTGGATCACAACGTCCCCGATATAGAAAAGAAATCAAAAACAGATATATGAAAAAGCAATTCAAACCTTATCTACTACCGTTAGCCCTTGTTGTGGGCTTGGTACTTCTGTTCACCGTGCCCGTACTGCACAACTCCATTGTGGTGGCGAGCATCCTTGGTGGACTCCTGAGTGGCGGTTTGGCTGTAGGTCTCGCGCTGCGGCTCAGACAGACGCGCATCTTAGTAGCACTGATGTTTTTTATCAGCATCACGTTGCTTTTCGTCGACTTCACGGGCACGGCCCGCCACTGGTTTGGCGGCTTTGCCAAAGTGCAGTTCCTACCGGCAGTCCTGGCGCTGAACGTTGTCGTCGTGGTCGTTCTGTTGGCCTTCACACTGTTTTTCGGCCGCGTCTATTGCTCAATCATCTGTCCTTTAGGCGTGCTTCAGGATGTCATCGCCCGTCTGGGCCGCATCGGTCGTCGCAATCCCTACAGCTACAGCAAGGAGAAGCGTTGGTTGCGCTACGGTTTCCTTGCCTTGTTCCTCGTCCTGCTCATTGCCGGAGTCGGTTCTGCGGCTGCCCTGCTTGCGCCCTATTCCGCCTTCGGCCGCATCGCCCAAAACCTCTTCCAGCCCGTGTGGATCTTTGGTAACAACATCCTCGCCTCCATTTCAGAGAGCATGGACAGCTATGCCTTCTACCACGAGGACCTCTGGATGCGCTCGCTGCCCACGTTCATCGTAGCCCTCATCACCTTTGTACTGGCAGGCGTTCTGGCCTGGCGCAATGGACGCACGTGGTGCAACACCGTCTGTCCCGTGGGCACCTTCCTCAGTTTCTTCTCCCGCTTCTCATGGATGAAAATTCATTTCGACGAGGATGCCTGCAAGAAGTGTGGCAAGTGCTCGCGCAACTGCAAGGCTGCTTGCATAGACTTCAAGACCCACACCGTGGACTATTCCCGCTGCGTGGTGTGCGGTGACTGCTTGGAGCAGTGCAATTTCGGCGCCCTAGGCTATTATCATAAGACCCGCCTCGCCCACCAACCCCATTCCCCCCCACAACCCCAACAACCCCATCAACCCCAATCCCCCCATTCTTCTCAAGATTCCGCCGACCCCGGCCGCCGCACCTTCCTCGTAGCTGCCGCAATGGCAACAACAGCCGCCGCAATGGCCCAGAAGGACAAGAAGGTTGACGGCGGCTTGGCCGTCATCGAGAAGAAGACCGCTCCCCGCCGTCACACTCCCATCACGCCTCCCGGCTCATGGAGTGCCGAGCACTTCGCCCAGCACTGCACAGCCTGCCAGCTCTGTGTTGCCGAGTGTCCTAACGGTGTATTGCGCCCGTCGGCCAATCTGGAACATCTCATGCAGCCCACAATGAGCTTTGAGCGCGGTGCCTGCCGTCCCGAGTGCAATCGCTGTTCGCAGGTCTGCCCCACGGGAGCCATCAAACCCATCTCAAAAGCCGAAAAGTCGAGCACTCAGATTGGACATGCCGTGTGGCTGATGCACAACTGCGTGGCCGTAGCCGACAAGGTGAGCTGTGGCAACTGCGCCCGCCACTGTCCTTCGGGAGCCATCGAGATGGTGCCGCTCAACAAGGACGATGCCAACTCTCCCATGGTGCCGGCCGTCAACGAGGCGCGCTGCATAGGCTGCGGCGAGTGCGAATATGTATGCCCTGCCCGTCCCTTCTCCGCCATCTATGTGGAAGGCCACGAGGTGCACAAGAGCATTTAGGCCCGACCACTCTTAATCTTAACTAGCTTCGTAGGTTGCTGTTTCACGTCAACCATAATAAAACAAAGAAATCATGAGCAAGAATATAAACAGAAGATCTTTCCTCAAGACGCTCACTGCAGGCACTGTGGTGACGGCGGCGGCACTCTCCGGTTGCAAGACCAAGAACGACAATGCCGTTGGGGACGAATATGAACAACAGGTTGAACCGCCGAAGGGCAAGATGACCTACCGCATCAATCCCACCACCAAGGACCGCGTGTCGCTCTTGGGCTACGGCATGATGCGGCTCCCGACCATCGACGGAAAATCCGGCCGCAAGAACGACAGTCCGCTCGACCAGAACATGATCAACAAGCTCGTTGACTATGCCCTCGAACACGGCGTGAACTATTTCGACACGTCACCCGCCTACTGTCAGGGACAGTCGGAGAAGGCCACGGGCATCGCGCTGAAGCGCCATCCTCGAAAAGACTACTTCATCGCTACTAAGCTGAGCAACTTCTCTGAGGAGACGTGGAGCAGGCAGGCATCGATCGAGATGTATCATGAGTCGCTGCGGCAACTGCAAACCAGTTATATCGACTATTATCTGCTCCATGGAGTAGGCATGGGCGGCTTCGAACAGTTCAAGAGCCGCTATCTCGACAATGGCATCATCGACTATCTCGTGGAGGAGCGCAAGGCGGGCCGCATCCGCAACCTCGGCTTCTCTTTCCATGGTGACTACAAGGCCTTCCAATGGCTCATGGACCATCACGACCAGTATCATTGGGATTTCTGCCAGATAGAGCTCAACTACCTTGACTGGGACTATGCCAACGAAATCAACGACTTCAACACCGACGCCCGCGTGCTCTACGGCGAACTGCAGAAGCGCGGCATACCGACCGTCATCATGGAGCCGCTCTTGGGCGGACGCCTGGCCAATATCCCGCAGTATCTCGTCGGCCGGCTTAAGCAGAAAGAGCCCCAGCGCAGCGTGGCCTCATGGGCCTTCCGCTATGCCGGTACGCCGAAGGGAGTGCTGACCGTGCTCAGTGGCATGACCTACATGGAGCATCTGAAGGACAACCTCATCAACTATTGCCCCTTAAAGCCGCTCACTGCCGACGAGGAAAAACTGCTCTACTCCATTGCCAAGGAGATCTTCAACCTGAAGACCATCCCCTGCAACGACTGCAAATACTGCATGCCCTGTCCGTGGGGCGTGGACATCCCCACTATCTTCACCCACTACAATAAATGCATCAACGAGGGAGCG
>Ga0256404_1006239_pt1 | contig 19999 bp, 18 predicted proteins | sample RumenRJG_01DNA_FD_185990 | JGI IMG/M metagenome (GOLD analysis project Ga0256404, IMG submission 185990) | Bovine rumen microbial communities from Lethbridge, Alberta, Canada - RJG_01 | ecosystem: Host-associated > Mammals > Digestive system > Stomach > Rumen | place: Canada: Alberta | collected...
CTTGGTAATCTCCATAATTATTATTGCTTAAATCTTTGTAACTATTTGGCTTACAACTACAAAGATAATAAAATTATGCGAGATTACCAAACTTTTAAGACTCTATTCTTATCCCGAACTCAGGTTAGTTTTTGTTAGCACAGACAAAGATAACAAAAAAGGCTGGATTCCAAGCGAGGAATTCAGCCTAATTTATTTTTGCATAGCAGCAGAGAAGCAAAAAGTTTTAGCGGACACCAATAAATGTTATTATTATCTGCTGCCGTGGCGGCGCTGCCTTTGACGGCCAAGCCGCTCACGGATACGGCCCAGGTGTTTCACTTGGGCGAGGTTACAGTGTTCGAGCACCAACGCACGTTCAAGGCTGATCAGGTCAGCGCAGAGTTCATCAAGTCGGCTGACATGCAGCGCGTCTCGGAGGCGCTCAACTGGATTCCGGGTCTCATCGTACAGGATGCCGGAACACGTAGCGAGGCGGGATTCATGCTTCGCGGCATCAGCAGCGCCGACGTACCTGTCTATATCGACGGCGTGCCGATGACGGCGCCCTACGATGGTACCGTGGATCTCTATCGCCTGTCAGCCGGTATGCTGAGCAAGATCGACGTGAGTAAGTCGGCCAGCTCGCTGCTCATGGGCGGCAATACCTTAGGCCCGTCCATCAACCTGGTGTCGCGGCAGCCGCAGAAACCGCTGGAGTTGCACTACGACGTGAACACGCTCTGGCACAGCAACCTCAATGTCGGAGGACGATGGGGACAGTGGCTTGCGCAGGTAGACCTGGGCTATGCCAACGTCCGTAACTTCCGGTTGCCCCACAGCTATCCCACCGACTCGCCTTACCTCGACGGTCATAAGCGGCTCAACTCACGGTCGCGTGACGTCAATCTCAATGCCAAGGTGGGCTTCGTGCCCAATGCCACGGATGAGTATGTCGTGGGCTACACCCTTGTGCGCGCCGAGAAGCATGTGCCGCCCTACTTAGGAAAGAACGGCAAAGCGCAGTTTCGTATCTATCCCGAATGGAACAAGGACGAGGTCTACTTCCATTCCAAGACTCGTCTGGCTCCCACGCTCACGCTGAAGAGCCGGTTGTGGTACGACACCTTCAAGAATACGCTCGACTCCTACGACGACTTCACCTATTCCACACAGAAAGGCAAGCAGGGCTGGACGAGCATCTACGACGACTATGCCTTGGGCGCTAATGCCAACCTCATCTGGGCAACGTCGGACAGAAACGACGTGAAGTTTGGTGGAAACTACAAGTACGACGTCCACCGTTCGCACAACGTGGGTGAGCCGGTAGCGCATATCACCGAGGGCATCTACTCCTTTGTCGTGGAGGACGAGGCGCGAATCAATCCTCAGATGTCCGTTACGGCATCCATTGGATGGTTTGCCAGGCAGGGATATAAGATTGAGGAGTACAATAAAAAAAGCGGTATCACCGAAATGCCCAACTCCCACGACGGCAACATCAACGCCCTCGCCGCCTTCGACTATCACCCTACTGCCACCCAGCACTTTCGTTTCACCATGAGCCGCTCCTCGCTCTTCGCCCGCATGAAAGACCGCTATTCCTACAAGCTTGGCAAGGCGATTCCCAATCCCGACCTCGGCACACAGAAGGCTTTCAACCTCGACGCTTCCTACGAAGGCCGTTGGCAGCAGCTTCATTGGCAGGCAGGGGTGTTCTACAACTTCATCGAAGACATCATCCAGGAGGTGACCGGAGTCGACGAAAGCGACCCGAAGATCTATCAGTTGCAGAACCGTGGCAAGGCACAATACCGGGGCTTGGAGCTCGGTGCCGGTTATGAGCTGCCCTGGCTGACGGCTCAGGCCAACTACAGCCTGACGGACCAGCTCAATATGGACAACAAGGACCTGAAGTTCCTCTACAGTCCGAAGAGCAAGTTCACGGCCTTCTTAGAGCTGCGCCCCGTCTGGCAGTTGCGTCTGCAAGGCCGGATGATCGCACAGAGCAAGGCCTACTCGTCCTCCGACGGCAGCACTTCTACGGCGGGCTTCGCCACCATTGATGCCAGTCTCGCCCGCAAGGTGTGGAAGGCCGACCTCAAGGTGGGCGTGCTCAACGTCACCGACCGTGTCTATGAGTATACCGAGGGCTTCCCCATGCGGGGCCGTACGTGGTATGCCAGTGTATCCTTTGATTTATAAGATATGAAGATTACCATTTTCACCGGACCGCGTGGAGCCGGTAAGTCCACCCGATTCATCCACGAATACCGCAGTCATGGCGACGGCCTCTGCTTCTTCTCTTTGAAGAAGCGGGGCGCCGACGGCAAGGTCTGCGCCTACGATCTCGTGCTCTACCCCAAGGGCGAGACACTGCCCTTCTTTGTGAAAGATCCAGAAGTAGACATGGAGACGGCATCCAAGGAAACGCTTGCGGTCAGAGACCTCACCGACGGACTGATGCACAGTTGCAGCTATTTCGTTCATATCTCTGCCTTCGACCGTGCTCTGCAATATTATCGGGAGCATCCCGAAGCCAAAGAGATCTGGATCGACGAGATCGGGCGCATCGAAGTGGCGGGGAAGGGCTTCCGTGAACTGCTGATGACAGCCATTGCCGACGGCAAGGACCTTTTCTTTGTGGCCCGCAACAACTTTGTGCCCAAGCTCCGTCCCCTTCTGCCTGCTGACGCCGACATAGAAATCATAGAGGTCGGCGGCATCCCAACTTAATGACGATACCAAGCTTTCGGGTTTGCAAGGACTTTTTCTATATTTTTCGTCCTTTGTGATTTGTGGCTTAGTGTTGTTTATCAGTATGTTAAGGTTTTCGTCTGTTGCTACAAGGGACGTGATACTCCTGCAAAGTTGCAAGATGCCTTATAACGAAAAGATCCCCGCCGCAAGCGAATGCGGCAGGGATCGATATAATATGCTTTACAGTGCAAAAATTACTTCAAGCCAAGTGTAGCTGTTGATTACTCAGCAGCGGGAGCCTGCTCCTCAGCAGCCTCAGCAGCGGGAGCTTCCTCAGCCTTAGGAGCCTCCTCCTTCGGTGCCTCCTCTACGGGAGCAACGGGCTGGTTCTCAGCGACGACCTTCACAGGCACCTTTACCTCAACCTCCTTGTGGAAGTGAACGGTAGCCTCGAAGTCACCGACCTTGCGAGCCTCACGCATGGTGATGATCTTGCGATCGATCTCAATGCCGAGCTTAGCGAGCTCTTCAGCAACCTTAGCAGCGCCGACAGAGCCATAGAGGTGACCGGTAGCGGCAACCTTGGCAGCGATGACGAGCTGGACATCCTTCAGAGCCTCAGCACGCTTCTCAGCCTCAGCCTTCAGAGCGGCGAGCTTGGTAGCCTGCTGCTTGAGGTTCTCGGCGAGCTGCTTGCGGGCGCTTGCAGATGCGATGACGCCTTTGCCTGTCGGGATCAGATAGTTACGGCCATAGCCGTCCTTAACCTTTACGATATCGTTCTTGTATCCAAGTCCGATAATATCTTCTTTCAGTATGATTTCCATATCTTCTGCTCCTCCTTAATTACTTCATCAAATCGGTTACATAAGGCAGCAGCGCGATCTGGCGTGCACGCTTCACGGCCTGAGCCACACGACGCTGATACTTCAGAGAGGTACCGGTGATGCGGCGAGGAAGGATCTTGCCCTGCTCGTTGAGGAACTTCTTCAAGAACTCGGGGTCCTTGTAGTCGATATACTTAATGCCACTCTTCTTGAAACGGCAGTACTTCTTCTTCTTTGTGTCGATAGAAGGGGCGTTCAAATAACGGATTTCTGATTTCTTCTGATCTGCCATAGTTTATGCCTCCACTTTGTTGTTCCACTTTGCCTTGCGCTTCTCGGCATAAGCCACAGCGTACTTGTCAAGCTTCACAGTGATAAAACGAATCACCTTCTCATCGCGGCGATAGCCGGTCTCGAGGGTGTTAACAACAGAGGGCTCAGCTTTAAACTGCAACAGGCAATAGAAACCTGTCGACTTCTTGTCGATTGCATAAGCCATCTTCTTCAGTCCCCAGGCCTCTTCGTTCACAATCTCAGCACCCTTATCGGTGAGCAGCTTCTTGAACTTAGCGACCGTTTCCTTCATCTGTTCATCAGACAAAACGGGAGTCAAAATGAAAACGGTTTCGTATTGATTCATACTACTTTGTTGATAATTAAAATGTTATTTTGCAAAATGCGACTGCAAAGGTACTACTTTTATTTGTGATTAAGTTGCTCACTCAAAGTCTTTTTCTTCTTTTTAACATTAATTGCCTTGCTCATACGATAAAGCTGCGACAATAATTTGTAATTTTGCAGGCAACAAGTAGAAAACATAGCAATACAAAGATCATGTCTCAATCGCAGCAAGAGAATATATCAGTAACACGTCGATTCGTCTCAAAGACGAAGGGCTTTGTCGGCCGCTTATGGCCTCATGTACGTCCTGTGGTGGGCATTCCTCTTATATATATTGGTGTGGTGTTGATGGTAGTCTTTTATTTCACCGACCTCACCAACTACAATCTCCTTCTCTTTCTGCCTCTGTTGCTGATCACCGTTGGCATCATTGGCAGTGTTGCTTTGAAATAACAATACCCCCACAATACCATTTTTATTCATTCTTCGGTATTGTGGGGGTATTATTAGTTATTGCAGGGGTTATTCATGTACAACTTTCGGTACGCGCTTGGTATTGCTGTGGTATCGCATTTCCCCTCTCTCCCTGCAGGGAGAGAGGGGGGTAGGGGTAAGAGAGTCGGTTAATCATCCTCCGGCACGATGAGCTTATAGCCCTGGCCGTGGATGTTGATGATCTCGATCTGATCGTCGGCCTTCAGATGCTTACGCAGCTTGGTGATGTACACGTCCATGGAGCGGGCGTTGAAGTAGTTGTCGTCGATCCAGATTGTGCGCAATGCGTCGTTGCGCTTGAGGATCTCGTTGGCATGAGAGCAGAGCAGCGCCAGGAGCTCGTTCTCCTTGGTGGTGAGTTTTGTCGACTTGCCGTCGATGGTGAGCAGCTGCTTCTGGGTGTCGAAGGTGAATCGGCCGATCTTGTACATCGTGCTCTCGCGGTTCTTCTTGCCACGAACACGGCGCAGGATAGCCTCCACACGCTTCACGAGCTCCTCCATAGAGAACGGCTTGGTGATGTAGTCGTCGGCACCCTTGTCGAAACCTTCGAGCACGTCTTCCTTCTGCACACGGGCGGTGAGGAAGATGATAGGCACCTGGGAGTTCATCTGACGGATGTCCTGGGCTAGCGTGAAGCCGTCCTTTTTTGGCATCATCACGTCGAGGATGCAGATGTCGAACTTCTCCTTTTGAAACTCCTTGAAGCCAGCCTCGCCGTCGGGGCAAAGTGTAGCGTCGTAGCCTTTGGCAATGAGGTACTCACAGAGCAGTGTGCCGAGGTTCTCATCATCCTCGCAAAGCAGAATCTTAACTTTTTCTTCCATAGTCGTTGTATTTTTAATTGTTTTATTATTGTTCTTATATCTGGGCTGAAGCGATAGGCTATACCTTATTATATATAGCTACACCTTATTATATATGTATCTACACCTTATTATATATATATAGATGTCCGTGCCGCTCCAAGGCTTAATCTTTGATCACCGGCAGCTTGATGGTGAAGCAGGTGCCCTTGCCGTACTCGCTGTCCACCTTGATCTCGCCGTCATGCAGGTCAACGACACGTTTGACATAAGCCAGGCCGAGGCCGAAGCCCTTCACGTCGTGGACGTTGCCGGTGTGTACGCGGTAGAACTTCTCGAAGATCTTCTTCAGGTTCTCCTTCTTCATACCGATGCCCGTGTCGCGCACGGAGAGGTAGAGGTGGTTGTCATCGTTCCAAGTCTTCAGATAGATGTCGATGGGCTGGTCGGGCTTACGGTATTTCACCGCGTTGTCCATCAGGTTGAAGATCACGTTTTGGAAGTGTACCTCGTCGACATAGATACCCGAGTCTACAGCTTCCACGTCGACATAGATCTTGCCGCCGGTGTGTTCCACGCGCAGGGTAAACGAGTTGGCGATGGTCTCCACCATCTCGTTGAGGTCGAGATGCTTTTTCTTAAACGACGAGCGCTTGCGGTCGAACATCGACATCTGCAGCACTTTCTCCACGAGGAACCGCAGTCGCTTGGTCTCGTCGGTGACCACGCCGATGAGATGTTTCATCATCTTGTCGCTCTTGGGCACGCTGTCGTCGTTGAGCATCTGGGCGGCGAGCGAGATGCTGGCGATCGGCGTCTTCAACTCGTGCGTCATGTTGTTGATGAAGTCGTTCTTGATCTCGCTGTAGCGCTTCTGCCGGAAGATGACCACGATGGTGAAGATGAACGTGATGAGCAAGATGATGGTGAACACCACGCTGGGAATCATGAACCGGATACTGGAGAAGATATAGCTGTTGATGTCGGGAAAGTGAACGCGCACCACGCCCATGTTCGATGCCGGGTCATTGCGGAAGAGCACCTGGCTATAGGTGTACTCACTGCCCTCATCACTATAGTCGGGACACCGGTAGACCTCACGTCCGTCCTGTGTCGAGACGGTGAAGTGGTAAGGGATGTTGATGCCGTTGTTCATCAGCTCAGCTTTGATGTCCTGGTCGAGGATCTTGAAGTTGACACGCTCTTTCAGCGGTTTGTCCGAAGCAGAGTAGAGCATGTTCATGATCACTTCGTCGAGGAGTGCCTTCTGATAGACATACCGGTTTTTGACGATCTCTTGCAGCGACTTGCTGGCCTCTGTGTTGGAGTTGCGGTCGGTGCGCAGGATCATTGCTTTGGGCATTTGTGTGGGTTTCACGGCCATGGTCTTCAACTCAAACGAGGAGTAGACGGTGCCGTCCTTTCCCGCCACGGAATATTGGTGAGAATACTGCACGCTGCCATCGTTGGGCTTTCCGCTTCTGGTGCCTACGCTGTCCTTGCGGTAAGCGTGGCGCTCGGTCTCGTTGACGTCTTTCTCAAGATAACGCAACGTCTCGTTGAGCTCCAGATTGCGCGAAGCCTGATAGAGGGCGCGGTTGACGCTTTCGTCGAACTGTTCCTTCTTCATGTTGGCCATCTCACGGATGTAGGTGAGCTGCAGGCCAAGCAAGATGACAAAGGACACGCCCATGATGATGGCGATGGTCCAAATGGATTTCTTCTTCATGTCGGCAAAGTTAGGTAAAATCTTAATTGGTTAACAGTTTAATGTTAATGATAATTTGGTGGTTTAACTATATTAACCATATGTGTATCATTATAGATACATTATGATTCTTATTTCGTAACTTCATTATTTGCACATCGCCGTATAGACAGTATTCTACAAGGCTGATGCACGAATATCATTCCCAAGGGGTGCTATATATAATAAGGTGTGCATACGTTTGGAAGGCCAATAAGCAAATAGGAATATCGTTAATAGTTATTAAACATCGGAAGAATATTCGTGAGATAGAAGAAAAAAGTGTACCTTTGCACTCGCTTTCAAAAACCAAGTACAGACGGTTTCTGCCGTTAGTAAAGAAAGAAGGTGCCTTAGCTCAGGTGGTAGAGCAATGGACTGAAAATCCATGTGTCCTTGGTTCAACTCCAAGAGGCACCACTCCTCCTTTCATTCTGCCCGGATTTCCAGCGATGGAGTTCGGGCTTTTTTTGTGCCTTGTTATGAACTTTCATCTTTTGTTTCATCGCATCTCTTTCTTTATAGTGCATCTCTCTCTTTATATTGCATCTCTCTCTATCTTTTCCATCATAGCATAGCCGTTTTCATTCCCCTCATAGTGTAGTTGCCTTCATTCTCATCATTGCATAGCCGTCGTCAACATGGCGATTCTATCTCTTTGTCAGGCGTGTCATTTCGTCCCTTGCAACATATTCCTCCCCTCTCCTTTGGAGAGGGGTGAGGGGGTGAGGCTCCTTTTTTTGGAGAGGGTTGAGGGGGTGAGGCTGTTGATAACCTTCTCCATCGCTTTTATGTCCAGACATCCGCGTGTCCACGTTACGAGTCCCTGTTCCTCCCATTGCCGGAGTACCATGGAGATGCGGCGGCGTTCGATGTTCAGTTCCTTTTCTAATCTAACGAGCTTGATGTGGAAGACCTTCCTGCCCGCCGGGCGTATCGAATGCACCAGGAAGAAGCGACGGAGAGCCTCCTCCTCAGAGTTTGGCGCGGCACGCCAGAAGAGCGCTTGCCGCTTCTGCACCTGCGTGGAGAGCAGGTTGAGGAGGTTGAGACGGAAGATGAGCGAGTTATCGCTGAGCTTAAGGATCTCCTGTTTGTCGAGCGTGATGAGATGGCAGACGGTCTTTGCTTTCCATAACTGAGAAAAGCGCTGCGCCAGGCCGAAGACATATTCCGGTTGCACGAGCGTGGGACCATTGATCTCTTCCTCCACCCAATAGGCTTTGTCGTCGGAGTAGGTTGTAGCCACGGCCGTGCCGTCTGTGAGCATAACCAGCATACCGCTGCGTGTCGTCGTGTCGACGATAACCTCTCCCTCGCGCATTGTGTGGAAAGAGAGTTTCGTCTTCGCCACGATGTTCTCCAGCTCTTCCCGCCCCATGCCGATGAAGAGCGGAAAGCTGACGAGCGTCTTGAAGATTTCAGCAGCCATGCGTCACAACTGTATTATTCCGCGATAGCTTTTTTCATCGAGGGCGAGTACCACACCTGGTTGTGGCCCTTGCCATCGTCGTAGATGAAGTAGACCATCAGCTCGGGATGCTTGCGGAGGATGGCCTGCGCGCCTTTCAGTCCTGTGACCATAAACGCGGTGGCATAGGCGTCGGCAGTGGCGCAGTCACCGGAGAGCACCGTCGACGACAGAATATTGTGCTGCACGGGATAGCCCGTCTTCGGGTCGATGGTATGAGCGTATTTCTTGCCACCTTTATAGTAGAAGTTGCGGTAGTTGCCGCTCGTCGCCATAGCTTTGTCCGTGACGTTGAGCACCGTCTGCAACTCCTGGTTGGTCTGAGTAGCGTCGTCGGTAGGCTTGGTGACACCTATCTTCCACGGCAGTCGTTTCTCGCTGATGCCACTCGTGACGATCTCGCCGCCGATCTCCACCATGAAGTTCTCGATGCCCTTGTCGCGCAGGAGCTTCGCCACCACGTCGACACCATAGCCCTTGGCAATGCCTGAGCAGTCGAGCATCAGCCGCGGGTCCTTCTTGACGATGCGTCCGTCGACGAGTGCCACCTTCTTATATCCAACAAACTGCCGAAGCGAGTCGACGACATGGCGCGAGGGATGCACGCCCGACTTAAAGCCGAAGCCCCATGCGTTGACGAGTGGTGCCACGGTGATGTCGAAGGCGCCGTCGGTCTCGCGCGAGATGGACTCTGCCTTGCTGAACACCTCGGTGAACATCTCGCTGAGCTTCACCGGCCGGTTGTTGTTGACCTGCGTGATGACCGACTTCTTGTTGAAAGGCGAGAGTGCTGTGTCGACCTGCGCCAAGGCTTTGTCGATCTCCGGCTGCAAGTCGTCTGAGGACTGGTAGGTGATATGGTATTCCGTGCCGAAGACAAACCCCGTATCGTGCTGATAGGGCGTGTTGCGCTGCTGCATGATGATCAGCACCGTGCCCACGATGAGGACGGCAAGGAAGATGATTTTCAGGACATTCTTTTTCTTCATAGGTCACAGGATCAAAGTTCCACAATGATGTCGAAGGTGCCTCCGATGCGTGTAGAGGCCTGCTTTCCGAAGCCCGGCACATACCAGACGTTGCCCAGCGGTCCGTCGTCGTGGGAGAGGCGGCGGTAGTAACGTACGCTCCATCCCAAGTGTATCGGCCCGTAGATCTTCGCGTCGATGCCCGCCAGTGCTTCCATCCATGCGTATTTTGCTTTCACGCCCTGCTCATGTACTGGATAGTTGCCACCATAGACTGGGTCGATGATGGCGGGATTGTCGACGTCATATTTAAAGGAAGTACCGGCCACGCGTGCACCAATGTACGTACGATAGATGTCGTGCTTGTTCTTCATGATGTTGAAGTCCATACCTATCTTGGCGTAGGGTGCGGAGGTGTGATAGCTGATTGCCGTCGTCACCTCGCGATGGTCAGCCTTACCAAGACCGAACTCCACGACGGGGAAATACTTATCCTTGAAGTTCACGCGCACGCCGGCCTCATACTGTCCGTAGTCCGAGACTGCCTTCTGCACGAGTCCGATGGCATCGACTTTGACCTGTACGCCCCGGAAGAAAGGTATGGAGTCGTCTATCTCCTTGCGCCGCAGGGCTTCCTGCTCCTCTTTGGAGAGGTGGCGGGGCTGTTGCGGTTGCTTCTCCGCCATCTTTTTCTGAGCGTAGGCGGCGGGGGCGAGGAGCATCAGAAGACTAATAACGATACTCCTTAAAATATATATAGAAATGCTTCTTGGATGCATCATAGGTGATATCTCGGTTTTGGATGGTGATGGAGTCGATGGCATTGCGTGTGTAGTGGATGCCTTTGATCTCATGGAAATAGTTCATGCCACAGTCCACGGACTCGAAGTGAGGGATGTTGGTCTTGTCGATGGTCACCGTGTCAATGGTGTTGTTGGTTCGGAAATAGAGAACATCCTGGTCACGGGCGTAGCTCACGGGCAGCGTGAAGCTGTCGGTGTTGACCTGCTGGTTGAGGAGTATGGTGTCGTTGCCATCGTTGCGGTTGGTCCAGATGGTGAGCGGATCGGTCAGCGTCGTTACCCGTCCCATGAGCTTATAGTTGGCATACACCGTGTTGTTGAGGGGGCAGTCAACGGAGGAGCAGGAGGCAATCAGGAAGATGAGAAAGACTGGTAGCAGTCCTTCTCTTCTTTTTCCCAAGAGTGAGAGTAATGCCCGTCGAAAAGAGCCGTCGGAAGAATGGTGGTTATTTCGCATATATGTCGATGCCTGTGTTTTATATTTCCTTCTCAATCTGATAGTCATTCCTATTTGGGTTCTGTCTGCTGATCAGATCACCGATGAATCCGGCGAGGAAGAACTGCGAGCCGAGGATGAGAGCTGTGAGTGCCACGAAGAACGAGGCGTGCTGGCTGAGCAGATCGCCGTAGACACCATTGCAGAGGTTATAGATCTTCTCACCGAAGAGCCAGCAGAGCGAGAGAAAGCCGATGAAGAAGATGAGGCTGCCGATGAAACCAAAGACATGCATCGGTTTCTTGCCAAAGTTGGTCAGGAACCACAGCGTCAGCAGGTCGAGATAGCCGTTGAAGAAGCGGTTGATGCCGAACTTCGAGTGACCGTATTTGCGGGCCTGATGGTGCACGATTTTCTCACCGATCTTAGTGAAACCGGCGTTCTTGGCCAGATAGGGGATATAGCGGTGCATCTCGCCGTAGACTTCGATATTCTTCACCACGTCGCGGCGGTAGGCCTTCAGTCCGCAGTTGAAGTCATGGAGATTGTGGATACCCGAGATCTTACGTGCCGTAGCGTTGAAGAGCTTTGTGGGAATTGTCTTCGACAGCGGGTCGTAGCGTTTCTGCTTGTAGCCTGAGACGAGGTCATAGCCTTCGTCCTTGATCATGTGGTAGAGTGCCGGTATCTCGTCGGGTGAGTCCTGGAGGTCGGCGTCCATGGTGATGACCACGTCGCCCTGAGCCTTCTTAAAACCGCAGTAGAGAGCCGGGCTCTTGCCGTAGTTGCGGCGGAACTTGATAGCCTTGACGTTGCTGTCCTTCTTCGACAGATCCTCGATGACGTCCCAGGAGTGGTCGGTGGAACCGTCGTTGACAAAGATGATCTCGTAGGAGAAGTTGTTGGCCTGCATGACGCGCTGGATCCAGGCGTGCAGTTCCGGCAGCGATTCTGCCTCATTGAAAAGGGGTACTACAACAGATATGTCCATGATGATGTATTCTTTCTATTTAGGTTATTGGTATGTATTTGCTTGGTGCTATTCAGCGTGCTCGTGCTGCTCAGGTTGTTCTTGCTGTCCGTCAGTGGGGATGAATGCTTTCCGTCGGCACGCCAGTGCGATGGGCAGGCTGAGCAGCGCGCCAATGAAGAGGTTGTCCATCATGACGACGAAAGTCAGCTGCAAGGGCGAGAGCTGTCCCACCATGCTGATGGTCTGCTTCATCTGCCCTACGGCCTGCATGGCGGCGGCACCCTCGTGGCGATAGACGTCCTCCATCGTCTTGAAAGACTCGCCGAGCATGGCCATGAAAGCGCCATGGTCGAAGAAGCGGAGATAGACAAACTGTACGGCCGCAAAGAGCAGCGACGCGTAGAAAAACGTATAGCAACTAAACGCATAGCCGCGACGGAAGGAGATATGCCCGTCCAAAGCGCCATTGCGGAAGCGCACTAAAAACCAGCCCACGACGATCGGGGTGCTCAGCGCCAGCAGACTGCCCAACACGGAAGCAGGAGCAAAGACGATGCTCAGAAAGCTGGCAGCCCACACCATGGCCAACGCCACACCGTACTGGCGGGCGTAGGCTTTGAGCTGTACCAAGTCCATTACATTGATTACCATACTGCAAAATTACTCATTTTCAATAAGAAAGATTAAGGTTTTGCTGCTTTTTAATGATTTTTCTAATCATTGGGTGATCAAGTAACTGTTCAGCGAGGGATTCTCGATGTTTGGATATATTCTTGACGCCATCGTAGATGGCGCGTTAAAAGAGAAAACGATGGCAGGGTACTTACAGGGTACGCGCCAGCCCTTTACGTCGTTTGCGGGATAAAACCTGCGACGTTTTTTGGGTTAACGCTCCACTTCGTGGAATAAAGAAAATTAGAAGCCCTTCCCTAGCCCTCCCCAAGGGGAGGGAATTGCGAAACGCATTCCAATTCCATTCATGGGGGATTAGAGGTTAAGTTAACGCTCTGCTACGCAGAATAAAAAATATCATCGAATATTGCGAATATAAATATTCTCTAGTTCACATCATAGGGACACCCGCCTTACAAAGCCATGTAGGAGGCGACGCGTCTCGCGTCGCGATTGTCTCTTGTGATGTTATATGGTTTTGTGACGCGGGACGCGTCACCTCCTACACGTTCATCTCTTGGCGGTAATAATAATATTAGTCAATATTCTTGAGGCAATACTCATATAGAGACACAGAACCACAGAGTATCTTGGGATACCCATATTGAAGTAAACAAGTATTGATTATCAACGAGCTACAAACTTAGTCCCAGAAAGTGACGAACGCAAGAAAATTTAACCGAATATCGAGAATTGATATTCTCAATATTCGGTTATCTTCTTTATTCCGCGTAGCGGAGCGTTAACTTAACTTCCAATCCCCCATGAATGGGATTGGAATTGGTTTCGCTATTCCCTCCCCTCGGGGAGGGCTAGGGAAGGGCTTTGTTCCCTCCCCTCGGGGAGGGCTAGGGAAGGGCTTAGTTCCCTCCCCTCGGGGAGGGTTAGGGAAGGGCTTAATTCCCTCCCCTTGGGGAGGGTTAGGGAAGGGCTTAGTTCCCTCCCCTCGGGGAGGGTTAGGGAAGGGCTCGAGCTCTATTCGAATGGTCCCGTGTACCAGCCCCAACGTTTGGCACCTTCCAGGTCACTTCCCGGCTCAACCACTTCGTAACTGCCCGTTTGGGGTGCACCACCTGTCGTTTGACTGTCAGAGTGCTGTAGCTGGTTATCTCCAGATTTCAGCGTTGTTTTGTTTGACTGCATCACAAACAGGTTGGTTTCCATTGCGATTGCCTCTGTCTTTGGCTTGCAATATTTCTTTTTCATGTTCATCCTCTCTTTCTTTTATTTCACTACATACTTCTTGCCTCCCATGAGATAGATACCCGGACGTAGACCCTTCAGGCTGTTCTCGCTGCTGACACAATGGCCTTGCAGGTCATAGACACCACGGTACAGTGCCGTGCTCTGCTCGTTGAGGTCGTCGACAAGTTCGTCGATACCCGTGGCAGGACTGCCGCTGACCTCCGCGCCCGTGATCCAGAACGAAGCCAACTTAGCGTTGCTCGTACTGGTCTCCACCAGTTCCGTGCCCGCCGGATCGTAGGAGTAGGGGAAGAGATACACGTTGCAGCCGGGCAGGTACGCACCCTTCGCCGTGGTCGTGCCTTTCGGAGTGATGCGATAGAGCTTGTTCTGATCCTCATTCTCCGCATTCTTCATGTAGTAGCTCATCCACGGGATGATGCACTTGTTGTATGTTCCCGTCACCTGATAGGTGAAGATGTCGATAGGAGCATCGGTGTGAGCTGCATTGTATGCCCGTACCGAATCGTTGTACATGATCACCCGCATGGTGTCGACACCCTCGAAGGTCACGCCCTTGAATGTCACCGACGCGCCGATGGACTTTCCTGCGTCGATATCTTTAACGTTCGGTCGGATGAAGTACGGGCGTCCTGCCTCGCAGAGCTGGTTGACATGCTGTGTGAAGTGCAGTGCGCGCTCATGGCCCGGCGATGCCATCACGCTGTCGACGGTGATCAGCTGCATGTCGTCGCCGAAGATGCGCTTCATCTGTGTCTCGCTCACCGTGAAGGGCAGGCAGAGACCCGCCCAACGCTGGTTGAGGAACGACCGCTGCAGGGTCACGTCGACGAAGTCGCGCTTTGTCGCGGTGCCCGCCGTGGTGTTGTCGCTCGTCGTGGCATCCGTGCTGAGCACGAAGCCACCCTCCTTGAAGGCCCCGTAGCTGCCGTCCTCCTTGGCTTTCTTCTTCACGTCGAGAGTCACCTCACCTCCCATGAGTCGGTTCTGGCCCGTGCCGCCAGCCTTGTAGATGTCGTTGCTGGGCTTTGGCAGGTTGTCGTAGACACTGCTGTCGAACTCACCGTACTCGTTTGGCTTTCCGGCGTTGATCCATGTCGCCGGGTTGTTGCGGTAGCCGGCGGGCAGGAAGCCAAAGCCGCAGAAGCCGAGCTTCGAGCCGGTGGCAAACACGTAGTAGACCTTGCCGGCCTGGACGTGGAACGTGTAGCGTACGTAGCCCTTCGTCGGCAGTACGTAGCTCGTGTCGGAGAGCTGGAGGAGCTCCAGAGGACCGTCGAGCTTGGTGTGGGTGTAGGTGAAGCCTAGGTTCTTGCCATTCACGGTAGTGGTCGGATACGAGTAATTCTCTGCCGTCCACCAAGTCTTAATCTTGTCGGCATCGTCCTTCATCGCCTTTCTTTCCTTGTCGGTCAGCTTGCCGTCGTGGTCGCGGTCGTAGGCGTTGAACCAGCTGTATTTCTTCTCGTTCTTGTCGCCGGTTGCCGTTGCCGGGTCGGCGATGGAGATCTTCAGTTCGTTGGTACCATCATATTTCCAGGCGCATCGTGTCACGCCGTCGCAGTAGTAGTTCAAGTGCCAGTTATGGTACCCTGGGAAGCGGTCGGCGTTCGTCGTGCCGGGGTTGATGTACTGGTTCCAGTCACCGGCGGCCTGCCATCCGCTGAGGTCGTCGATGGCCACGGGGCGTCCCGTCTCGTCGACGATGTACACGGCGCGTCGGCGCAGCCACGGCCCGTTCTTCCTCAGCTTGGCGTCGTCGTCGCCTTTGGCGTTGTCGGTCATGCCGTTCTGTACGAGGTATACGAAGAGCTGTCCGCTCTCCTCCGGCTCGAACTTCAGATAGGTGCCACGCACGGGGAGGCTGAAGGTGTTGTGGTCGCCCTTGTCCCAGCTGCGCACGAACTCATCGGTGGGGTTCTGCTCGCCCCATGTCACGAAGGTAAAGCCGTCGATGGTCTGGTTGTTACGGCCCACGGAGTCCATCTTCGCCGTCTTCCAGCCATCCTCCATCCAGTTTGCGTCCTTCTTGATGTTGTTCTTGTAATAGGGATACTCCTTGGCCTGGCTCCAGTGCCATCCGCCGAAGGTCATCCAGATACGCGTTGGGATGTTGGTCGTCGTGACGCGTTCGTCCTGGTCGTGGCTCTCGCCCTCCTGTACGAGGTAGGTGGGCATGTCGCCGACGAAGAGGTAGTAGCCCGGCAGTTTTCTCACCTGCGAGCCGTCGCTCAACTTCTTTCCTAACACCTTGGCGAAAACTCGCACACGACCATAAGCGTCGGTGTTTTTACGGGTATCGTCGGTGAGCGGGGCCTCCGTCGTCAGGGCCTCGGCGTAGATGCGGCCGTCGTTCTTGCCCACGAAGACGTGCTTGGCGTCGTCGTTGGTCAGCTCCTTGATGTCACTCACCGAAGTAGAAGTGCTTTTGGAGGGCACGTCGAGGACGTACCAGCTCACGTGCTCGTTCTGGCGGTGCATGGCCAGCGTGGGCAGGGTGCCCGTGTAGCCGTTCATGAAGGTGAAAGAGACCCTCACCGAGTCCAGGTCGACGGCTCCCGGCGTCGTCCACGGACGCGCATCGGTGACGGGGTTAATGAATCCCGGGGCATAGTTGATGCCGTGGATCATCATGTTGCCGTCGTCGGTATATATATAATAGGTGTGACCGGCCAACAGCGGCTTGGGGAAGGTATACTCGCCGATATAGTCCTTGTCGTAGCTTTTACGCTGCATCTCCTGGGTGTAGGCATCTACGAGGATGTAGTGCTCCGGTCCAACGTTGGGATCGTCGCTGTGGCTGAGGAACTTGCCGCCGATGGTGAGCCAGCCGTTGGTGATGGCGTCAATCTTGAGGAAGCAGCCGTCTTTAGGCAGATGCGTGTTATCGTCCAATGTCACAGCGTCGCCGGTGATGAATTCCTTTGAGATTTTGCCTTTATCGTCCCTGTCGTTGTTGTTGTCCACGATGGACTCTTCTGTGCTGGTATTGATTTTCCATACGTTATCTACATCACTGGCGTTGCCAAAGGTGATGTTGATGCCGGGCACCTCGCCGTAGCTGATGGTGCCGGGATAGAAGTCGCCCGCTTTGATAAAGTGGAGCTTACCCATCTTGCGGTCGTCTTTGTCGTCGTAGATGATCTCGTAGGCGCCGATGCTGCTTGAGGAGGTCTTAAACACGGCGGAGTAACTGTCGTCGGCTGGGTTGTTGAAGAACCGACCGAGCGACGTCGTGCTCGTATTGTCGGTGAGTGTGCCGCTGACGGTGACGTTGTAGGTACCAGCGGTCGATGAGGTCACTGAGCCGTCTTCGTTAAGCGTGTAGGCTCCATTCTCGTCAGCCTTCTTGCGCGATACCGTGAAGTAGTTGGTGATGTCGGCACCGAACTGGTCTTGGATGGTGATGCGAGGGCAAGGCACAGTGCCGCCCTTTCCTGTCACCTGACTCTTCGGGTCGATGACGAAGTGGGTGGGCTCCTTGGCGGTTACCTTGATGGAATAGCTGCCCGATACGCCGATGTTGTTGTTGTATGCGTTCCATGGGTTAATGCGGTATACCAATGGTGCGCGGAGGTTATCACCATAGAAAGTCACAGTGAATTTTTCGTTGCCCCATTTGTACATGCTGGCATAATAAGTGCCCTTCATCAGCTTTTTTATCTGCTTGCCATTGGCATCGGTCTGTGGTGTGCCGTCGACATTATAGAGAGGTACGTATTCGTAACGGTCTTGTTGAACCATCTGTGTGTTGCTCATGGCAACGCTATAGGCTTTGATGAGTGCGTGACCTTTTTGCTTTGCTATTGCCACATTCTGGGCTTCCGTCTTCGTCTCGTCGTACTTATAATCGTCGGGTACGAAGAACCAATAGGTGAAGCCGTTGTTATCATCCAAAGCATGGTGCACTTCGTCGGGATCGTTGGGTTCGTAAGGGTCGTGATAGGTGCCGGTAATCTCAAACCGGTTGAACTCCGTCATCGTATAGCCTTGTGCAAAGTTGATGGTGTTCGGATCGGGTGTGAGCGTTATTTGCGGGACTCGTTTATGAACGCGAAGAATGTATTGGTTGGAGTGGATAGTGTATTGGTTTGCACTATTCTCGTCATAGAATTGCCCGTTGACGGTGATAGTTTGTGTGGGGTCGGCCACAGGGTCGGCATATATGCCATTGTCGCCGAAGACAGGATCCCAACTTTGGTGATTTAATGTCACTGTGATTTTGTAGTCGTCGGGATGATTATGTGTGCCTGCCAATACTCTTAAAGCACCATCTTGAGTAGAGATACCAATACTTGAAAAGCCTCCGGTATGCTTGTCAATGAGTTTGTACCCGGCTCCCAGCATGTCCACGGAGTCGTTGGGATCTTTGGAAAATTGGTTGAAGGCGTTCAGAGACTCGTAGGTCACCTGCAGGTTAGACATGGTGGGTTGGTTTTGGAGTACAGTGGCTGTGATGTCGTTGCCAAACTCATCCTTGATGAATATTTTAGGAGAATAGGTGCTCTGCTGTAGGGTGCCATTCATGTTACGGGACTTTAAGGCATCCTGTCCATAGCTCGCAAAAGTGATGTAAGTCTTGATCTTACCTTTCTTATAGGCAGAGTTTAGCGTCACAGAGGTTGTGATGGGATTGCTTCCTAACATCTCCTTAAAGGCCTCCTTCGGTGTGGCAGTAATGGTCAAAGTACCAGTTCCTGCGGTGCTTTTCAAAGAAGACGTAATAGAAGTGTTATTGTTGACGGCAAAGCCGTTAGTTACCGAATAGGTATATTCGTAGTCAGATGTTACATCGTAGGTAGAGTTGTCAATCGTGTAGTAGAGTTTGGCGGTAGGCACGGGTACAGTTGTAGAAGTACCCCCCCCAGTTCCGTAAGTATACAGTTGCAGCGCTACCGGCGTACTGCCATTGAGCAGTGTCGAGCCATTGTAGTATTCTGCAGTGACTGTCGGCGAATTCACCGTGACTTTGTATTTAGCGATCACTGTCGATTATTGATCCTCGTAGCGCTTCTGCGGAATCAGCGTGTCGGTGACGGTGAACGTGCCGGGCTTTGTGCCGATAGAGTCCAAACCGTAGAGCAGGCTCACGGTGGAAACTGTGGTAGGGTCGGTGAACTTCACACGGTGGTCCACCTTCTTAGCGTTCGTCACACGATTACCTTTGGCATCCTCGATACCCCAGCGCTCTACGAAGCGGCCACGGATTGGCTTGCCCGTCGTCGGGTCGGTGACGGTCAGCACGGGCTTGGTAACGCTCAGTTGTCCCACGGTGACCTCTAATGAAGTTTTGTCAAAGGAAGCCTTGGGGTCCACGGAGTTCGTGGTGCTCTGCGCTCGTAGAATGAAACAGCTTGCCGTCGTCAACAGCAAGACCAACGTCAGCAGTCGCCTGCAGCTGCTGAGGCACTTTTTGAATCGTTCCATAGTTATATGTTTTTGTTTGTTCCTGTTTTTTTTTATTTCGTCTTTTTATCTTGTCTTTGTCAGTTGCTCATTTAGTTACCATCGTTCTCTCTTGTGGCGGTTTGTGTCGCAATAGTGAGTCATCGATCTGTTTTTTTGTCGATCTGTTCGTTTGTAGTGATTAGAGCACTGTCATTAAATTTACTGCAAAATTAAATAATATTTCCTTAACTTCTTTGTTTTAGGGACTAAAAAGATGTTAAACGGAGAAAGAACAGCCTCACCCCCCCAACCCCTCTCCAAAGGGAGAGGGGAGTGATTACCGTCAAGGGGTGAAAGTGGGGGTTATATTCTATATTCCGCGTAGCGGAGCGTTAACTTTCAATCCCCCATGAATGGTCCTGGGCGTCGGTGAGACCATTCTGAAGCACATAGACGATGAGCGTGCCCGACTCTTCGGGCTCGAACTTCACGTATGCGCCACGTACGGGCAGGGCAAAGGTGTTCTTGTCGTTCAAACTCCAGGATCGGACGTTCTCTGCCGTTGGGTTCTGCTCACCATAGGAGGCCACCTTAAAGCCGTTGATGGTGCGGTTGTTGCTGCCCACAGAGTCCATCTTGGCAGGCTTCCAACCGTCGTACATCAAGTCGGGATAAGCATCCGGGTCATTGTTCTTATAGTAAGGATAGTCATCTGAACTGTGCTCCCAACCACCATAGGTCATCCACATACGCGTCAGGATGTTGGTGGTGCTCATTCTCTGTGTCTTTTTTTAAATAAGGTTGACACCTAAAGTCAGCAATGATGGAAAAAACAGAAAGTATGCTCCAGACTTCATTGGAGCGCATTCGACTTCAGCAGGAGGTTTACGACCTTTATAGGGTACAG